>ENA-ORNF01001312-ORNF01001312.1-human-gut-metagenome-genome-assembly--contig:-NODE-1312-length-22141-cov-5.457077_pt1 | contig 22141 bp, 18 predicted proteins | sample MGYA00242110_ERZ509012 | MGnify/ENA primary metagenome ERZ509012 (study PRJEB26280, sample SAMEA2338714) | human gut metagenome | biome: human gut; feature: human-associated habitat; material: faeces...
GGCACAAGATCAAACCCAATCAGCCACTAGGCCCTAGACAAAAAGCCTACATCGTTAAAGTATTAATGACATGGATTCATAAAGAAGTTGATTAAGAAATTGACTTCTTTTTTTTCTTGACTATACTATTCATGGAATTAAATATCGAATATATATTTATACTATGTGTATTATATATAAATGATATAGGAGATGATCTTATGAACAACCATATGGACATTCCATGGCATGAATATACGAACAAAGATTCAAAAGTTAAGATTGAAAATGCAAGTCTTACAGAAAAATCCTCCGTTATAGGAAGAATTGGATTGATGCTTCTAGCCTGTGGTACAGGTGCATGGAGAGTTAGAAGTTCAATGAACACCATTGCTAGTGAATTAAATATTACATGTATTGCCGATATTGGACTTACAAATATTTCCTACACATGCATTGATGGAATTGACTCTCACGCCCAATCCTTGTCTTTACATAATACAAGTGTCAACACATCTAAACTTGCTCGTATGGAAGACTTTGTCTATCACTTTAAAGACGAATGTAAAACATGCACATGCAATGAGATTCACAATCAATTAGACCAAATCGAAAGCATTCACTCTAGCTACTCCCCCATTATTCTAGGATTAGCTGCAGCCCTTGCCTGTAGCTGTTTTACCTTTCTACTTGGAGGAGGCCCCATTGAAATGCTTTGTGCCTTTGTTGGGGCAGGACTTGGCAATACACTTCGAATGAAACTCATCAAACATAACTACACCCTATTTTTAAATGTCGCTGCCAGTGTTTCCTTAGCCTGCCTTGCATATGCCTTATTATTTAATTTTTTAGAAACTTGTTTTGGCATAGCCACACAACACGAAGCTGGATACATCTGTTCTATGCTTTTCATAATTCCAGGCTTTCCCTTCATTACAAGCGGTATTGACTTAGCTAAATTAGATCTTCGTTCTGGTCTTGAAAGACTTGCCTATGCCATCATCATTATTTTAGCTGCAACACTAACCGCATGGATCTGTGCTTTAGTCTTACATCTTCAACCTGTAGACTTTGTGAAACTACACATTTCAACATCCACCAAATTACTATTAAGACTATTAACCAGTTTTGGAGGCGTATTTGGATTCTCCATTATGTTTAACAGTTCAAAAAAAATAGCCGCAAGTGCCGGATGCATTGGAGCCATCGCAAACACATTACGACTAACACTTGTCGATTTATCTTTACCCGCTGCAGCCGCGGCCTTTATTGGCGCATTAACAGCCGGACTACTTGCCTCCATGATCAAAGGAAATACAGGATATCCTAGAATTGCCATAACCGTACCATCCATTGTGATTATGGTCCCAGGCCTATACATGTATCGAGCTATCTATAATCTCGAGCTTGCATCTACCATGTCAATTGGAGCTAACTGGTTCATTCAATCTCTATTGATCGTTTTGGCCCTTCCAATGGGACTTATATTTGCCCGTATCATAACCGATCCCTCATTTCGATATTGCACTTAAAAAATGGACAGGATTTCTGCCCATTTCTTTTTTATAGTACACTAGCTGCTTCATGTGCTGTATGAACCGCATTATATAGAGTTCCAATCCTTGTATTACAGTCCCCAATGTAAATCACTTCATTGGCACAGTCTTCAAATGTGCTTAATACTTCTGGATTTGGTCTTACTCCTAAAGATAAAACAACATGATCATAAGCTTTTAATCTTATTCTAATTTTTTCGCTTGCTACCGCATTTCCTGTTACTGTTGCCATGTAATTTTCCCTCCTTAAAATATTTTTATTTTGGTCGGAAGTTATAAACGCACCCTAGTGTTTTGTTAAACTCTAATATTAAAACCCAAGTTTTTGCATGATTTTTCTTGGGATAAGTGCTTGTTTTACGACTTTTACGCAATAAAAATATGCTTTGTTTTGTATGTGGGTTTTGTAATTACTTTGTTTAATTATTGCCATATATTCTATGCTATTTGTATAGATTTTAGAATAACTAAACCATATTTAATTACTTATCATACTTATTAAAAGCATTTTTATCTTCTGAAGTCAAATATTTTAAATAACTTACCGCCTTGGTCTAAGCCACGACATACTCCATAAGAGTTCCCTCCAACCTTGGTATTTCAAAGGCTGTAGCCACATCTTACTTCATCGCTAATCTTACATGCCTTACTATTATATAATGTTTTAATTGGAAAGTCAACCCTATCAAGGAAGTTTTTAAGAAATTTTCATGGAGTTTTTATGAATAAGTTTGCGTATTTTTTATTAACATTATATATATAATAACATTTTCAAAAAACTTGCACATTTTTCATACTTAGTATAATATAATGTCATAATTATAAAAGTTACAAAATTTTAACAGAAAGGAGTTTATTTTATCAAAGTACAGCGCCTGGACAAACAAATTACACGTCGTTTGTTGACGAGGATAGAGCTTATCGAAAAATTCGGCGGATGGCTCTATGGCATATCTACTGTCAAAAATAGCACACAAAGCCTAATGGAAACTTTAGAACAAAGCTGCTATTGTGTAGATTACTCATGTTACAAGAATTATTATAATCATTTATATCTTGTAACACTATTTAGTGTAACCTTTTATAATTAATTTCAAAAATTGATTTTAGGAGGATTTTTTTATGTGTGGAATCATAGGTTATGTTGGTAGCAAAAAAGCCAACGATATTTTAATAAAAGGACTTTTATCATTAGAATACAGGGGATATGATTCAGCAGGTATTGCAACATTAGAAAATAATGAATTAACATTATTAAAGGATAAAGGAAGAGTAAAAAACATTCTAAATTTAGATGGATACAATGATTTAAATGGAACTTATGGAATAGCTCATACACGTTGGGCTACACATGGTAAACCATCAAAAGAAAACTCTCATCCACATTCTGATAATAGTAACACATTTGCTGTTGTTCATAATGGTATTATTGAAAATTATAATGAATTACATTCTTTTTTATTAGAAAGAGGTTATACTTTCCATTCACAAACAGATACAGAAGTTATACCAAATTTAATTCACTATTACTTTTCAAATTTTAATATTAATGCAAACTATAATAATGCAAATTCTTCTTATAACATGGTCCTGAATTTTTCAGATTCAAAAGAAGCTTCTATAAAAATTTCAGCTATGAAAATTTTAGAAGCAGTTACTAAAGCAACAAAATTATTGAAGGGTAGTTATGCAATTGAAGTAATATCTCCACTAATTCCAGAAACTATTATTGTTGCTAGAAAAGATAGTCCACTTGTTATCGGAACAAAATCTGATGAAAACTTTGTTGCATCTGACATTCCAGCACTATTAACATATACAAAAGATTTCTATTTATTAGACGACAATGAATTTGCTATAATAACAAAAAATACCATCAATTTTTATAATCAAAATATGAACTCAATAAATAAATCTATTAAAAACATCGAATGGGATGCATCATCTGCTGAGAAAGATGGTTTTGAAGACTTTATGTTAAAAGAAATTTGTGAACAACCAAATTCAATTCGTGAAACAATAGGTTCACGATTAAAAGTAAATGGACCATGTAATTTCGATGATTTAGAAATTACTTATGAATATTTAAAATCTATAAATAAAATATATATTGTAGCATGTGGTACAGCAATGCATGCAGGCCTTGTAGGAAAAAATATTCTAGAAAAATTATGCAGGATTCCAACTATTGTTGACATAGCATCAGAATTTAGATACAGAGACCCTATTATAGATGACAAAACATTATGCATATATGTAAGTCAATCTGGTGAAACAGCTGACACTATTGCAGCTCTAAAACTTGCCAAATCTAAAGGAGCAAAAACTTTAGCAATCTCAAATGTTATAGGAAGTTCAATTACCCGTGAAGCTGATTACACAATTTATACACATGCAGGACCAGAAATTGCTGTTGCCTCAACCAAAGCATACACTTCACAAGTTGTTCTATTTGCAATTTTAGGTATACATTTTGCTGAATTACTTGGTATTAATGAGTTTGTAACATCTAATAGTACTTCAGCTTGTGATAATAGCACATCTTCTACCCTATTTACTTTAGAAGATTTGAAACAAGATATTTTAGACCTGCCTAAAAAAATCGCAGAAATATTAGAAAACACTGATATAATAAAATCTTATGCAGATACTTGTTATAATGAAAAAGACATGTTTTTCTTAGGAAGAGGAACTGATTATAATGTTGCACTAGAAGGTTCTTTAAAATTAAAAGAAATATCATATATACATTCTGAAGCATATGCATCAGGTGAGTTAAAACATGGACCTATTGCATTAATTGATAATGGCATTAATGTTATTAGTATACTTACTGATGAAAATTTAGTAAAAAAATCTATTAGTAATATTCAAGAAGTAATTACCAGAGGAGCTAAAACATTAGTTATAACAAACCAAAATTTAGAAAACCATAACTTTGATTGTGTAATTTCAATTCCTAAAACCAACCCATTAATCTCACCAATATTATCTGCAGTACCTTTACAATTATTTGCTTACTATATTTCTAAAAATAAAGGCTTAGATGTAGATAAACCTAGAAACTTAGCAAAATCTGTTACTGTAGAATAAATGTGAAAATTTAGAAATATTATTAAAAAGTTCTTCTAAAAGTATAAATTCAAACTTTTAGAAGAACTTTTATATTAATCCTATTAACCAAATATAATAATGTCTATTTTTTATTATATCTAATTATTTATCTATTTTAATATATTTTTAATTAATATATTTTATTTAATCTAATTTAAAATCCTTTTTTAGCTAATCTGAGCATCTTTATATAATTAACTTTAAAACAATTAAAAAAATAACACCTGGCACACCTAAAATTCCAGCAAAAATAGAAGTTCCAACATTCAACCCAATATGGAAACCAAATGAACTACCTATTATATTAACTATGTAAATTAAAACCCCACCTAAAATAGAGTTTCCAATAAGCTTAAAAATAGTTTTCAAAGGAAGATAAAAAATCTTTCCAATAATAAAAAGCACTATTAAACAAGCCCAAAAAATTATTATAGAATTTCCATCCATATACAAATTCCCCTTACACAGCATTACTATTCTTTATAGACAAAGAATTAAACATGTCTAACTCTAACCCAGCATCTTTTGCCCTATTTAATAAATAATCCAATTTAGCCTGATTTGCCTTTATCTCATATAGAAAATAATCAATCAAATTGCCTTCAGCAAATTCATAATTATTATTTGCAACCTCCAAATCATTTTTAGTTTTCACAATACTAAAAATCAAATCCAACCTCTTCTCATTATCACTTTTATCTTTAATCACAGTCTCTCTTACATATTCATACCCCATAAATATATACCCTCCACATTTGTTTATATATACTTATATTTTATGCAATCTTTTCCAAATTATTCTCACAAATCACACTTTTCGAGTCATCCTTACAAATCACCCTTTTCTAATTCACTACATTATAAACATACCAACAATAAAACATTCCCAAAGACCTACCCCCACTCGGAGAAAGAAATTTTTACTTTTGAAAAATAAACCTCCGACCTTAGCCCCAAAACTTTTAACAAAAGTCACTATCGTAACAAGTCCAACCACCCCAGCACGCACTCCACCGCGTTTGAAGGAGGTCTATTTTTTTCAAAAGTAACAAATTTTTTCTCTCGGTGCTCCCCAAAAAAAATGTTACCCTCAAAAAAATGTTACCCCAAAAAAAAGCCACCAATAAAATTTTCAAATTATTAAACAAGAGCCCAATTGAAATACGTAATCAATTACGAAAATGGAATCTTTCAATAGAACTTTCTTTTGGATATGATCCAACAATATGCGATTGTGGTGGTAACTTAATATTCTTCGAATTAAAAATAAAAAAACCAGAGCTATTGAAATCCCCACGCCTCCCATTATATAATCTATAATGTGGAGGTAAAAGATGAGTAAAAAGAAACATAATAACAAGATGAATTATCCGTTTTCAAACGATATAAAACAATTAAAAGAAGAATATAAGAAGATGATTGATACGATGCCAGATGATGAATTCATAGAATACATGTATTTCATATCTAGCATGGAAGAAATGACAGACACTGATTATGAAGAAATGTGGGCTGAAGATGAGGACTGGGAAGATGAAGCAACTAAATTTTATAAATATCATGGTAACGACAATCCACTTGATGATGAAGATTTACCATTTTAATAAACTTCAAAAAAAAATATATATAAAATTAGGCTTTTTTGTTGAGCCTCATTTTTTATATATATTTTTTATTTCAAAATCGGACTTTCCTATTATACAGAAAAGTTGCCAAAAGGCAACCCTCTCAACAACTTTTCACAAATAATTAAATTTCCTCTATCTTCATCAAATTAGTCAAATGCTCCCCACATTTAGGAAAACCACCAGTAATAACAATCATATCACCCTTTTGTAACCCCAAAGCTTCTACAGCTTTTTCCTTAACTGTTGCAATCATCTCATCTGTACTTGTACAATTAGGAACAATAATAGGATATACCCCATAACAAGCTGCTAATTTATGAGCCACATCTTCATTTGGTGTTGCAGCTAAAATAGGGCATTCTGGTTTTAAATTACTAATTACTCTTGCTGTTTCTCCACACTCTGTTGAAGCAACTATAGCTTTAATATCTAATACTCTTGAAGCACTAAATACACTGTTAGCTATTGTTTCTGTAACTGTTGCTTCTCTCTCAGAATCAAATGTGCAATCATAATCATAATAACTTTCCGTTTCTTCACAAATATTAGCCATATAAGTAACAACTTCTACTGGGAATTTTCCAACTGTTGTTTCTCCAGATAACATAACTGCATCTGTACCATCTAATACAGCATTAGCAACATCTGAAACTTCAGCTCTTGTTGGTCTTGCACTCTTTTTCATTGATTCTAACATTTCTGTAGCAACTACAACAAATTTACCTTTTTCTCTACATTTTTGAATCATTAACTTTTGATATTTTGGTAATTGTTGCATTGGAACTTCAACACCTAAATCACCACGAGCTACCATTATACCATCTGACACTTCAATAATTTCATCTAAGTTTTCAATTCCTCTTTTACTTTCTATTTTAGAAATTATTTTCATATCTTCTCTATTGCATTGTTTAAATATTTCTCTTACTTCTAAAACATCTTCTTTAGATGAAACAAAAGAAGCAGCTAAATAATCTCCTTCATGCTCACAAGCATAAATTATATCTTCTCTATCAACATCACTGATGAAAGGAATATTTAAGTTTGCTCCAGGAACATTTAAACTTTTCTTATTTCCTAAAACACCACCATTTATAATTTTACATGTAACACCATCTTCTTCAACTGATATTACTTGAATTTTCATTAATCCATTTTCTAGTAAAACTACAGAACCAACATCTAAATTATCAATTGCTTGTGGATAATTAACTGAGAATCTTTCTTCATTTCCTAAAACTTTTTCTTTAACTATTCTTATAGTTTTTCCTTCTACTAATGTAATTTCATCGTTTTCTAACATACCATTTCTAAATTCTGGTCCTTTTGTATCAAATAATATAGCAACATTTTTACCTGTCATTTTTCTTACTTCTTTAACAGATGCAACTACTGCTACTTTTTCTTCTGGTGTTGCATGAGACATATTGATACGAGCTACATTCATTCCAGCCTCTACCATTTTACTCATTACGCTAGGATCTGTGCTTGCAGGCCCTATACTACAAATAATCTTTGTCTTTTTCATTAAACTAACATCTCCTTTAAAATTTTCTTGCTTAAGAATTTAAGCATTCGACATAACACCTATTATACAAAATTATTCTGACAAAATCAACTAGTTTTACCATTTTTTTCTATTTTTACATTCCATATTTTAGTTTTGCAATTCACCTTTTTATATTCCAACGCTAAAATCCCCTATATTTATTTTGCCCAAACATCTACTATATTATTTAACTTTTTACACCTAATTTAACAAATTCACAATCACTAAATTCACAATAATATCAAATAAAAAAACATCCCCAACTCTTCCACTAAAAAACTCCCCAAAAACTATAGTAGTCCAACTCAAACCTCAAAAAGACTCACAAAAACTATAATAATCCAACTCAAACCTCAAAAAACTCCCCCAACTCTATAACAATCCAACTCTCACCTTCAACCCCCACCCCTACTCGGAGAAAGAAATTTGTTACTTTTGAAAAAACAAAGCTCCGACCTAAGCCCCAAAACATTCAACCCCACTCATTATCGTAACAAGTCCACCAAACCCAGCATGCACTCCACCGCGTTTGAAGGAGTTTGTTTTTTCAAAAGTAACAAATTTTTTCTCTCGGTGCTCCTCTCAAAAACACCTCCCATAACCACAAAAAGCACAACGAGGTCTCCCCCATTGCGCCTAACCAAATATTCCCCTCTTCTTAATAGGAGGTTGCTCATTCATAGTCTTCGCAAGCTGCACAAGCAAATCCCTCTGTTCCTTACTTAAACGTCTAGGTATCTGCACATTAACAGTAAACACATAATCTCCATTATTCAAAGTATTAATATTCTTAAATCCTTTCCCCTTAATTGTAAAAGTAGTACCACTTTGTGTCCCTTCAGGAATTCTAAATTTTTCTTTAGTCCCATTTACCATAGGAATTTCAAGCTCAGCTCCTAAAGTTGCTTGTGTAAAAGTAATAGGAACATTGCAATACACAGTAGTACCTTTTCTAGTGAAAATACTATGTTTCCTAATTCTAACAACTATGTATAAATCACCTTTAGCACCACCACGAATTCCTGGTTCTCCTTCTCCTCTTAAAACTATAGATTGCTCATTATCTATTCCAGCTGGAATCTTAACTTTTATCTTAGCTTGTTTTCTAACAGTACCTTTTCCTTTACAATTATCGCAAACTTCTTTTATAACCTTACCTGTACCATGACAATTACTACAAGTTTTTGTAGTTTGCATTTGACCTAAAATAGTATTTTGTACTTGTCTTACTTGACCTGAACCTCCACATACTTTACATGTTTCACTAGAAGTTCCTGGTTTTGCACCACTACCAGAACATGTTGTACAAGGTTCATCTCTAGTAATGGTAATTTCTCTTTCAACACCTAAAAAAGCTTCTTCAAATGTAATTTCCATATTATATCTTAAATCTGCACCTTTAATAGGTCCATTATTATTTCTTCTTGAACCTGCTCTAGATCCTCCGCCGAAAATTGTTGAAAATATATCTCCTAAATCAAAGTCATCAAATCCACTAAATCCTGAAGTTGAATATGAATAGTAGCCACCACCTGGGTTACCTCCTCCAAATCCTGCAGGTCCCTCATGTCCAAATTGGTCATACATACGCCTTTTTTGAGCATCTGACAATACTTCATATGCTTCATTAACTTCTTTGAAATTTTTTTCAGCTTCTTCTTTATTATCCGGATTAGCATCAGGATGATACTTTTTGGCTAATCTACGATAAGCTTTTTTTAATTCTTCATCTGTAGCAGTTTTACTAACACCCAATACTTCATAATAATCTCTTTTTTGAGCCATTTTTTACTCCCTTTCTATCCGCACATTAAACAACGGAAATAATTTTTTAAAAATCATTTATATATTGCATAATACTAAATTAACTCGGAGAAAGAAATTAATAAAAATGCAAATTTTGAAAAAAGTTAACGTAAGAATTATACAGTTTCTTAGCAATACACCTTTTGAGGGTGCGCGTCACTTAATCCACAGTGAGGCTTAAGAGTGACACGCTTAGAAACTGTTAATTCTGAAGCTTACTTTTTTCAAAATTTTTATTTTTATTAATTTTTTTCTCTCGGTGCCTGATCTATAAAAAGTATTTTTAATTACACTTACAATTATAAAATTAATTTATCATTTATAAAAAATTATTTATTATCATCATCATTTTCTACTTTATAATCTGCGTCATACACATTTCCATTTTCATCAACATTTGGTCCAGCTTGTTCTGTTCCTTCTGCTCCTGATTGTGCTGCTGCAGCATTTGCAGCATACAATTTTTCAGAAATAGAGTAAAATACAGTTGTTAATTTTTCTGTAGCTTGTTTTATAGCTTCTGTATCAGATCCTTCTAATGCTTTTTTAACATTATCAATTTCTGTTTCTGCTTTAGCTTTTTCCTCACCACTTATTTTATCTCCTAATTCGTCAATTGTTTTTTGGCAATTGTATACTAAACTTTCTGCATTATTTCTTGTTTCAATATCTTCTTTTCTTTTCTTATCTTCTTCTGCATGTGCTTCAGCATCTTTTACAGCTTTTTCAATATCTTCATCTGATAAATTTGTACTAGCTGTAATAGAAACTTGTTGACTATTTCCAGTTGCCATATCTTTAGCAGATACATGAACTATACCATTTGCATCTATATCAAATGTAACTTCAATTTGTGGAACACCTCTTGGAGCAGCTGGAATTCCTGATAAGTTAAATCTTCCCAATGTTTTGTTATAAGCAGCCATTTCTCTTTCACCTTGTAATACGTGAACTTCAACACTTGTTTGACCATCTGCTGCTGTTGAGAATACTTGTGATTTTTTAGTTGGTATTGTTGTATTTCTTTCAATTAATTTTGTAAATACACCACCATATGTTTCAATACCTAATGATAATGGTGTTACATCAAGTAATACTAAATCTTTAACATCTCCTGATAATACACCACCTTGAATGGCTGCACCAATTGCAACACATTCATCAGGGTTAATTCCTTTATTTGGTTCTTTTCCTGTTATTTTTTTAACAGTTTCTTGTACTAATGGAACCCTTGTTGATCCACCAACTAATAATACTTGTGCTATATCATTTGGTGTTAATCCAGCATCTTTTAATGCTTGGTTAACAGGTCCTGTTGTACTTTGAACTAATTCACCTATTAATTCTTCAAATTTAGCTCTTGTTAAAGTAACATCTAAATGTTTTGGTCCTGTGCTATCAGCTGTAATAAATGGTAAATTAATATTTGTTTGAGTCATTCCTGATAACTCAATTTTAGCTTTTTCAGCAGCTTCTTTTAATCTTTGCATAGCACTTTTATCTTTTGATAAATCTATACCATTTGATTTTTTGAATTCTGATACTAGGTAATCAATAATTTTTTCATCAAAATCATCTCCACCTAATTTATTATTTCCACTTGTAGCTAAAACTTCAAATACTCCATCACCAATATCAAGTATTGATACATCAAATGTACCACCACCTAAATCATATACCATAATTTTTTGGTCTGTTTCACTTTTATCTACACCATAGGCAAGTGCTGCTGCTGTTGGCTCATTTATAATTCTTAATACTTCAAGACCAGCTATTTTACCAGCATCTTTAGTTGCTTGTCTTTGTGAATCACTGAAGTATGCTGGAACTGTGATAACAGCTTGAGTAACTTTTTGTCCTAAATAACTTTCAGCATCAGCTTTTAATTTTTGTAAAATCATAGCTGAAATTTCTTGTGGTGAAAATTCGTCACCTTCTATATTAACTTTAGCATCTGTTCCCATTTTTCTTTTTATTGAAATAACTGTGTTATCTGGGTTTGTAACAGCTTGACGTTTAGCTATTTGTCCTACTAATCTTTCTCCATTTTTTGAAAATGCTACTACAGATGGTGTAGTTCTATTACCTTCAGCATTTGGTATAACCACTGCTTCTCCACCTTCCATAACTGCAACACATGAATTTGTTGTTCCTAAATCAATACCTATAATTTTTCCCATTTTAAAAATCCTCCTTAATTTCTTTACATTTTTATTTTTTAAATTTTCTATTCTTTAGTGAAATATAATTTACATTTTTTAGTTGGTTGTTATTAATTAGCAACTACAACTAAAGAATGTCTAATAACTTTGTTACCAATCATATAGCCTTTTCTATATTCTTCTTTTATTTCTTGCATTCCAAGTTCGGAATCTTCAACAGAACTTACAGCTTCATGTAGTTCTGGATCAAATGTTTTTCCAATAGTTTCAATTTCAGTAATTCCATTTGATTTTAAAACATCTTTAAATTGTTTTAAAACTAATTCTACACCAATTTTATAATTATTATCCTCTGTTTTAACACTTACAGCTTTTTCCAAATTATCTATAACTGGTAATAGTGATAATGCAATATCTGCTATTATAGAATTATATAATCCTTCTCTTTCTTTTGCACTTCTCTTTTTGAAATTATCAAATTCAGCCATTAACCTTTTCAGTCTATCATCTTTTTCATCAATTTCAGCTTTTTGCTCTTTCAATTCTTGTTTTAGACTTTTAACTAATTCGTTATCAATATTATTTTCCTGTATTTCTATTTTATTTACCTCTTTTTCCTCTATATTTTCTGACATTATTTATTTCCTCCATTTCCCATTAAACCTTTAATATATTTCATAACAGAAATAACTTTTGAGTAATCCATTCTTTTAGGTCCTATTATTCCTATTGTTCCCATTTCTTTATCATTTATTTTCTGTTTAAAAGTAATTACACTAAAATCTTTTAATCCGTCTTCTGCATTATCATCACCGATATATACATTTATATCATCAGTGAATTCTGAATTAAGCAAATCAATGACTAAATCTTTTTTATCTAATATATTAATAAAATTTTTTGCAATTTGAATATTTTGAAATTCTGGTTGTTCAAATACTTTATTAGCCCCTTTTAAATATAACTTTTCCTGTTCTTCTATTATTTTATTTATTTGCTCAATTATAGTTTTTATAATTTCAATACTATAATTCAACTCTGAGAAAATATATTCTTCTAAAGGCTTATCTATTTTTTCAAGTGGACTTCCTTTAAGTTTTGAATTAAAAATTCTATTTAAATTTTCCACTTGTTCCTCTCTTATATCTTCATCAAATTTAATTATTGTTTCTTTTACTAGTCCTCCATCTGTAACAATTACAGCCATTAACATTCTATTTCCTAATAATACAAATTTAATTTCTTCAATTATTTGTGTTATGTTTTTAGGACCTATTGCTACGGTTGTATAATGTGTAATTTCTGATAAAGTATTAGTTGTTATTTTTGTTAATTCTTCAATCTCATTTGCTTTAGTTTTAAGTTTTGAACGTATATATTTTGTTTCTTCTAGACTTAAATTTTGTTCTTTTAATAATTCATTAACATACAACCTATATCCTTTTGCTGAAGGAATCCTTCCACTTGAGGTATGAACTTTATCCAAATACCCTTCCTTTTCTAATTCTGACATTTCATTTCTTATTGTTGCACTACTATAATCTATACCATATTTTTCTGCTATACTTCCAGAACTTACTGGCTCTGCTGTATCAACATATTCATCTACTATAGCTTGTAAAATTCGTTTTTTTCTATCATTTAACAAATTTTTCACCCCACTATTTTTTATCTTTATATTACAAATATACATCATTATAATTATTAAATAATATATGTGTAAAATAAATATTAGCAGTCTTTTTAGAAGACTGCTAATATGTTACACCTTTTTTTAGCAATTGTCAATAGACTTTGCTATTTTTTCTGTTTCTTCCGCTCTTTCCGTTCTTCGAGCTTACATTTCATAATCATATACACTACTTGTGCCATTAGTGCAAAATTTAATATCAGATAAATTATACCTACTATTTTGAGAATTAGTATCACACTATTACCTCCTTAATGCTTAAAATTCTCATATGAAATATGATATAGTTATTTTAACACAGTATATAAAATATTTAAATACTATATTGTATTTTTTATTTAACCAACTATATTGTATTTTTTATTTAACCAATTAATAATTATTATTCGTCAATATTTACAAATTCCATCCAAACCTGATTTGCCAAATCCAATCCCTTATCAGTTAATTTTATAAAATTATCATCTATTTTAATTAATCCTTCATTTGATAATTTGTTTAATTCTTTTCTAAATAGATATGTTGGGTTTTGAACAAATTTATTTTTAAATTCACTTATAGAAATACCATCTATTTTTCTTAAACCGAAGAAGCATAAATTCATTCATCTTTTGTTTTGTATCTTGTACTTCATGAAAAATTCTATTATGTATAGATTCACTTGTTTCATAATTTTTAATATATGTTTTCACATCATCTATATTAGAATATCTTATTCCTTTAAAATATGAATGTGCAGCAACTCCAACTCCTATATATTCACATTGATTCCAGCAATTTTCATTATGTCTCGACTTAAAACCTTTTTTAGCGAAATTTGAAATTTCATAATGTACATATTCATTTTTCTCCAAAATTTCCTTGACCTTCCAATACATTTTCCTTTCAACTTCTTCATTTGGTAATTCTAAATTTCCACTTTCTATCAAATTAAATATTTTAGTATTTTCTTCAACTATTAAAGAATATACTGAAATATGTTCTGGACTTTTATTTACAATTCTTTTTAAAGATTCCTCCAATACACTTATACTTTGATTTGGTAAACCAAACATTAAATCTACATTAATATTATTAAATCCTATTTTTCTTACCAAATTATATGTCTCTTCAAAATCACTATATTTATGAATTCTTCCTATCATGTGTAACAATTCATTATCAGTTGATTGAAGCCCTATGCTGAGTCTATTTATGCCTATTTCAAAATACTTTTGTAATTTTTTCTGATTAACAGTTCCAGGATTCACTTCAATTGTTATTTCAGGGGATTCAACTAATTCAAAGTCAGATTTGATTTGATTTACTAACTTCTCAATATACACCTCTGAAATAGCAGATGGAGTTCCACCTCCAATGTATATAGTATCAATTTGAAACAAATCTTCAGTCCCACATTTATAATTTATTCTGTTAAGTTCACTAATCTCTTTTATTTCTTTTAATACACAGTTTATATATTGTTCAGTGTATTGATCAATATTTGAAAATGAAACAAAATCACAATACTTACACTTCTGTTTGCAAAACGGAATATGTACATACATACCTATTTTTCTCATTTAAATTTCCTTTCTTTCTTGTTCAAGTTAATACTTACTTACGTAATTCATCTGCAAATTTTGAAATAGATTTCAACCTATAATTTACTCCAGATTTTCCAATTGGATTATCTAACATTTTTCCTAATTCTATTAAAGAAGTATCTGAATTGTTCAATCTTAAATTTGCTATTTCTTGTAGCCCTTTAGAAAGTTTATTAAATTTATTCATTTTTTTTATATACTTTATATCATCTATTTGTTTTAAAGCAGCATTAATTGTTTTGTTTAAATTTGCAGTTTCACAATTTACAATTCTATTAACATTATTTCTCATATCCCTTAAAACACGTATTTCTTCAAATTTTAAAACTGCTTTGTTAGCTCCTATAAAAGCTAACAATTTAGAAATATCTTCTCCTTCTTTTAAATATAATGACATATTATTTTTTTTTATTTTAATACCATATTTCTCTAAAAGTTGTTTTATATAATTTACATTTTCTTCACAGCTATAAATTATTTCTAAATGATATGTTTTTTCTGGATTATTTAACGACCCACTCCCTAAAAAACTACCTCTTACTATTGCTTTTTCTAATATTTCTGTATCACAAAAGTCTTTAATATTATCATTTAATCTAATTATAGAATCTGAAAAATTTAATTCTTTTGCAAATTTTAATTTTTCTTCAATAGTTATTGAAAAAACCCTCCCTTGTATATCAATTTTATATTTTGATATATTTACATTGTTAAGCAGTTTAGCAAAACGATTTATATTGTATTCACTTTCAGTTGAATATTTAATTTTATTGTTTTTTATACTAATATTATTTGTTATAAAATACCCAATCAATTCCATTCTTACTGCATCTTTATTAGATAAATTATTCATTTTACTTAATTCCTCTTTGATTTTTTTTGAAAATGACATATTAAGCACATTCCTTTCATTAGATCTTGCAATTAACTTTACAATTCTTTATATTCAAGATTATTTGTATATATTTTACCATCATCTTTTAATAAATCTGTTTCAGTTACCTCTACTACCTGTTTATTTTGTTTCTTTATATTCAAAATTTCATTTCCAAATAATTGATTATGATAATAAAACATGTAACATTCTCTTAAACTTAACTTATAAATTTCAGAATTTCCATTATTATTTCTATATATTCTAAATCTTGGTACTGTTTTATTTACTTTATTTATAAATTCTTTCTTTTCTTCTGGTGTATTAACACTTAAAATATCTGGTAAATTCTTATTCTTTAACTTTTTACCAGGTTTAGGATCTGGTTGTATATGGTATTTAGCAGCTTTACCTTGATATGATTCATAATAGGCTTCTACTGACTTTCCCTGAATTTCACATCTATAACGAATTTTCTTTTCTTTTTCTCTTATTGTCATTTCATATGAATCATGTGTAGACCTATAACCATTATCTTTTTCAATAATTTTAAATCTATTTTTTATACTTTTTAAGCCTAATAATTTTATACCTTCAAATTGAGTTAATTTTCTTATAATAAATTTTGCCATTTCATTATTACATTCATTTTTTTGTATTTTATCTAAAATTTTTCCATGCCTTAATATCTCATTATGCGTATTCAATATTCTATTTAAGTGTTTAATTTGCATATTATAATTTTTAATATCTTGTTTTGTTTCATTTATATCTTCCAAAATTTCACTTTTTATTTTCTCTTCTTTAACATATTTGAGTCTTTCATCTAATTTGAATAATTTATTCTTCTTTCTTTCAATTTGTTCTTTTAATTTTTTCAAATTTTCTTTACTTGCTTTATCATCACTTTTACATCTATTCATATCAGATTCAACAGTTTTTTTTCTCAATATGTAATACAAAATATTTGATTCAAAATCTTTGTTAAAACTTTGGGATTTTCTAAAAGTATCTAACATTAAATCATTTGGTACCTCTTCTACTATTATGTTCAATCCTATAATATCATATATTTGTATATCCCTAATACTTTTTATATCTTCACACTTATTTAAGGCATTTTCAATTTTGTCTTCAAAACTTTGTGTTGACTTAATTCTAGATATTAATATAAATTTTAAATTTGGAAATATTCTTTCAATTTCTCTTCCTAATTGTATCATTAGCATATCAAGGTTTTCTTCATTTCCAGTTAAACTATTATACAATTGTTTTAATTCCACTATTTTTTGTTTTTTAGCTTTTTCTATAGTTTCTATTTTATTTTTTAAATTAATTGCCATTTTTATTCCTTTCCTGTATAAAACATCAGCGATTATTATATCACACTCTTATTCCAAAGTCAATGTTATGTAACTTCTTACATTGCTGTAAAATTTGTAATTTACACTTGATATTGTAAAATTTGCAAACTTGAATTATATAATATTGAAGATAGTAATGTTAAGTTTTCCAAAATTTTCTATTGCTTTTTTAAATATAATATGATACTATATATTTACAATAATAAATATATAAATATTTTCCCTACGTAGTGCGTGTAGCTTGAAATTTTAGAACCAACAAACAATAAACGGGAGTCTGCCTTTGGATGTGGCGTGTATGCTTACATTTATGTAAGAAACCCATAAGCATTCAACAAGACACCCACCTGTGGAAGCAGGTCCTTAAAATTTCACTCAACTTACGGCTAATGTGGGGTTTTTATTTTTGTATACAAATGCAACAAAAAAACTCATACATAAGGAGAGAATTAACTTGAATATAAATGATTTATTAATATATGGAAGAAAATATTTATTAAACGAAAATATAGAAAATAAGCCTTTAAAAATTAGATTATTACTTGAACATGTTTTAAATATGAATAAATATGAATTAGTAATAAATCATACTCAAGAAATTGATAAATACAAGATTGAAAGTTTTGAGGAAGGTTTAAAAAAAATTAAAAATAATGTACCAATTCAATATATTACAAATACCCAAGAATTTATGAAAATGAATTTTTATGTTGATGAGAATGTACTGATTCCTCAACCAGATACAGAAATTTTAGTTGAGTCTGTTATTAATTATTGTGAAAATATTAATAACAATTACATATTAAATACTATTCCATCAGCCAAAATAAAAATATTAGACCTTTGCACTGGAAGTGGTGCTATTGCTATATCCCTTGCAAAATATATTGAAAATTGTGAAATTACTGCAACAGATATTAGTATTAAAGCAATTCAAATTGCTAAATTAAATGCCGAGAAAAATTTAGTACATAAAAAAATAAATTTTATTGAATCAGATATGTTTTCAAATATCAATGAAAAAGATTTTGATATTATAGTTTCAAACCCGCCATATATAGAAACAGATACTATAAAAACATTGTGTAAGGAAGTACAAAAAGAACCTCTTATAGCTTTAGATGGTGGATTAGATGGTTTGGATTTTTATAAGGTTATTATTAATACTAGTTCTGAATTTTTAAGAGATTTTGGAAAATTGTTTTTGGAAATTGGTTATAACCAGAAAAGTAAATTATTTAATTTGATAAATAATTCCCACACTTTTACACAACCTTCTTGTATTCAAGATTTAGGTGGTAATGATAGAGTTATTATTTGTACTAAAAATAAATAATAAAGAAAAACTTGTATATGAAGATATGTACAAGTTTTTCTTTATTATAAAAATTATCAAAACCTATTTAGTTCCAAAAATTCTATCCCCAGCATCACCTAATCCTGGTAAAATATATGCCTTTTCATTTAATTTTTCATCTATGGCTGCACAATAAATTTTAACATCTGGATATTTTTCTTCGATAGCTTTCATTCCTTCCGGAGCCATAATAATACATAAAACTTTAATTTTCTTAACATTTTTTTGTTTTAATTGTTCAATAGCATCTATTATAGAACCACCTGTTGCAACCATTGGGTCTAAAATAATAACTTCTTTTTCTTCAATATTCTTTGGAACTTTAAAGAAATATAAATTAGGTTTAAAAGTTTCTTCATCTCTATACATTCCTATATGCCCTATTTTAGCATTTGGCATAACATTTATAATTCCTTCAAGCATTCCTGTTCCAGCTCTTAATATTGGCAAAAATACATAATTATTTTCATTGATTTTTTGTGCCATAGTTTTTTGCATTGGGGTTTCTATTTCTTCTTCATATGTTTCAGCATTTCTCATTGCCTCATAACAAAGCATTGTAGCAATTTCTGATACAAGTTCTCTAAATTCTTTTGTTCCTGTATTTTTGTCCCTTAAAATAGCTAATTTATGTTCTATTAAGGGATGTTTCAATTCTATAACTTCCATTTTCTTTTTGTCACCTTTACTCCCATTACAAATTTCATTTTCATCATCATTATTATCATTTATAATTTCATTTATTTCTTCTTTTATTTCTTCATTTATTTCATTAACTTTAAATATATCTCTGTTATTATCAAATTTATTTGAATCATCTGAATTCTCAAAATTACATTCCACTGTTTCTTTTAACATATCATCTTTTTCATTTGGTAAAAATAGATTTAATAGAATTCCTATTATAGCTGCTAAACTCATTCCTGAAACTGAAACAACAAAATTACCACTTGTGAATGATATTGCTGCTCCACCAAGTCCTAAAACTAGCATTGCAGAAGCAACTACAACATTTTTAGTTTTTCCAAAATCTACTTGATTTTCTATTAATACTTTTAAACCATTTACTGAAATAAATCCATATAATAAAACAGTTACTCCTCCTAATACTGCCCAAGGTATTGAAGAAATTATTGCTGTGAATTTTCCTAAGAACCCTAATATAATTGCAATTATTGCTGCTAGACCTATTACCCAAACAGATGCAACCTTACTCATTCCAACTACCGCTGTATTTTCACCATAAGTTGTATTAGCAGGACCACCTATTGCCCCTGCAACAAATGTTGCCAATCCATCTCCTAATAAAGTTCTATCTAAACCTGGATCTTCTATTAAATCTTTTCCTATTATTGAACTAAGCGCTTTATGATCTCCTATATGTTCTGCCATTGTTACCAAAGCTATTGGTGCCATTGTTAATCCTATTAATAAATTTGGACTATATGTTACAAATGGTATTGAAAACTTTGGTATACAGAAAAATGATGTTTCCTTAACTGCTGTAAAATCAACCATTCCTAGACATATTGATAATACATAACCAGATGTAATTCCTATTAGAAAAGGTATTATTTTCAAAAATCCTTTTCCTCTAACTGCACATATTGCAGTTACTAAAAAAGTAAATGCTGCAACCGAAATTACTTTCCAATCCATTGATTCTGAAGCCAAACCTATATTTTTTACAGCTGTTGATGCTAAACTTAAACCTATAATCATAATCATAGGACCTATTACTACTGGTGGCAATAATTTATTTATCCATTTTTTACCAGTAAAATGAATAATAGTTGCTACAATAATATAAATTAAACCAACTACCATTATTCCTGTCATTGCTCCACTCATTCCACCTAATACATATGATGTTATAAGTGGTGATATGAAAGCAAAAGAGCTTCCTAAATATACTGGTGATTTGCCTTTGGTACATAAAATGTAGATTAAAGTTCCTATTCCTGATGAAAGTAATGCTACTCCTGTTGATAATACCTCTGTACCTGCACTTTGATTTACCAATAATGGTACTAATACTGTTGCTCCAAACATCGCGAAAACATGTTGAAAAGCAAGAATAATCCATTTTGCTATTCCTGGTTTTTCATTGACATCTAAAATCATCTTTTTTTGTTTCATAACTTCCTCCTTTTATTTTGTTAATCCTAATGTTTTTGGGCAAAATAAAACACTAAATAAATATTATTTAGTGTTTTAATGGTGAATATAAAATATAAATTGAAAAAATAGGAAATAAGAACATGTGACATGCTCTTTTGAAAACTGTATTTAGTTCAATTTTGCTATTTTTTTTATTCATATTCTACACCCGAAAATTATTCTATAACTTTTTATAGTAATTTGCAAGCTTTTTTTCGACATTTTTATGATGTTTTAAGTTAATGTGATTATTCAATATTTTTAATGTAGAGTAGGTAAAGGACTTAGTATTATGTAGTTTTTTGTTTGGTAATTGAAAATGTGTTTTAGCATGTTGTTTATGGGGGAGCACCGAGAGAAAGAAATTTGTTACTTTTGAAAAAACAAAGCTCCGACCTGAGCCCCTAAACATTCAACCCCAGTCATTATCGTAACAAGTTCACCCAACCCAGCACGCACTCTACCGCGTTTGAAGGAGTTTGTTTTTTCAAAAGTAACAAATTTCTTTCTCCGAGGGTGGTTGGGGTGGTTTGGCGCTTGGTTTGGTGCTTGGTTTGGGTTGGGTTTAATTTGCTGGTTTGTAGGTGATAAGTTGTATGTTGCTGTTTTGGCTTCTTTTGGTCATGCAGGCATGGACTTTATTTCGTAATTCTTCTTTTTGTTCACTAATATTTAAATTTGGATTTGAATAAAATGGACCATCTATATATGTAACTATTCGTACTTTATTTTTGTTTTTTCCGTATGATTGATATGTGTTAGTCATACAGAATGTTGGTGTATTTAATTGAATAGGATATTTAAATGATGTAGATTTAAATGGTCTAATTTTTGTGTAATATGGCCAGATGTGTGCTTCTGGGTATATTGTAATTGCATATTTTTTTTGAATTTTTTCTTTAATTGTATCTAAAAAATTTTTTGCAGCATTTTTATTTCCTGGAACTGGTATAGCTCCTAGCATTTCTATTATTGGTCCAAAAGGCTTGATTGAAATGTTTTCAGGATTTACTATAAAAAAATTTCTTTTAGGATAAATTGGGATACTTGGTATATGTGTATCCCCAAAAGCTTGAGTATGATTTACATACACAAAGTATGAGTCTTTTTTATATGGCTTTAATTTTTCTTTTCCTATATATTTTATTTTTAGCTTGAATTTCCCATAAATAAGTTTTATTGGCATACTTAATATATTTTGCAATAAAAAAGAACAAAAATCCCACAAAGGATTTTTATGGATGTATTTGTAGTTTTCATCAATAATCCTTGGTGTGATTTTTGCTCCTGAAAATTCGTCATTTAATTCGTCTTTA
>ENA-ORNF01001314-ORNF01001314.1-human-gut-metagenome-genome-assembly--contig:-NODE-1314-length-22133-cov-3.286756_pt1 | contig 22133 bp, 18 predicted proteins | sample MGYA00242110_ERZ509012 | MGnify/ENA primary metagenome ERZ509012 (study PRJEB26280, sample SAMEA2338714) | human gut metagenome | biome: human gut; feature: human-associated habitat; material: faeces...
TATGATGGACTGGATTGTTTGCAGTAATTTATGGAATTGCTATAAATTATCAGGGGCAAAAAATATTTACAGCAATCCTCGTAAATAATGCGTATTGAGAGGATTGTTATAGTCAGCTCACATAATTCTTATTCAAATTAAACGTACTAAAATATAATATTATCAGGAGGTCTTTACAATGGAAAAAAGATGGTGGAAAGAAAGCGTCGTATATCAGATCTATCCTCGCAGCTTCTGCGACAGCAACGGAGACGGAATCGGTGATCTTAACGGTATCACCGGCAAACTTGACTATTTAAAAGAGCTTGGAATTGACGTAATCTGGCTCTCTCCGGTTTACAAATCACCAAATGATGACAACGGATATGATATCAGTGATTATCAGGCGATCATGGACGAATTCGGAACCATGGAAGACTTCGACCGTATGCTTGCCACAGCTCACGAAAAAGGCATCAAAATCATGATGGACCTGGTTGTAAACCATACCTCTGATGAACACAAATGGTTCATCGAGAGCCGCAAATCCACAGACAATCCTTACAGAGATTACTACATCTGGCGTCCTGCAAAAGAAGACGGAAGCCTTCCGAACAACTGGGGTTCCTGCTTCTCCGGTCCTGCATGGGAATACGACAAGACAACAGATATGTATTTCCTGCACCTGTTCTCCAAGAAACAGCCTGATCTGAACTGGGACAATCCAGCTGTACGTCAGGATGTTTTCGATATGATGAACTGGTGGCTGAAAAAGGGAGTTGACGGATTCCGTATGGACGTTATCAGTCTCATCTCCAAAGAGCCGGGGCTTCCTGACAAAGAAACTGGAATTAACGGTTACGCAACCTTTAATGTATCCGCAAATGGCCCTCATGTACATGAATATCTTCAGGAAATGCGTCAGAAAGCACTGAATAATGCTGACACGATCACTGTAGGTGAATGCTCAGGTGTTACTCTGGAAGAGGCAAAGAAATATGCAAGAAGCGATGAAAAAGAGCTGAACATGGTATTCCAGTTTGAGCATATGGATGTTGACAGTGATGAAAAAGCCGGCAAATGGACAACCAGAAAGATGGATCTGCGCAACCTGAAAAAAATCCTTACACGCTGGCAGAAAGGTCTTCAGGATATTGCATGGAACAGTCTCTACTGGGAAAATCATGACCAGCCAAGAAGCGTTTCCCGTTTCGGCAATGACAGTGACGAATACAGAGAAATCTCTGCAAAAATGCTTGCAACCTGTCTGCATTTTATGAAGGGAACACCTTATATTTATCAGGGCGAGGAACTTGGAATGACAAACCGGAAATGCAGGGATTTTTCGGAGTTCCGCGATATTGAGATCAAAAATGCATACCGTGATTTTGTCGGGGGCGGCATTTTAGACGAGGAGACCATGTTAAAATTTGTCAATGCCATCGGCCGTGATAATGCAAGATTCCCGATGCACTGGGATGACAGCGACAATGCGGGATTTACGACAGGAACACCGTGGATCTCTGTCAATGAGAATTATAAAAAGATCAATGCGGCAGCACAGGTAAACGATCCGGATTCTGTATTTTCCTATTATAAAAAGCTGATCGAGCTGCGCCATCAGATGGAGATTATTGTGTATGGTGTATACAAGAGTAAGGCGATTGAACACCCGGATGTGTTTGCGTACACCAGAACACTTGGAGATGAGAAACTGTTTGTGGTCTGCAATTTCAGGGAGCAGGAGATGGATTTTACCCTGGAAGACGGTTTTACCGGGGACGAGAAAGTCCTGATCAGCAATTATGACGATGTGGTAAAAACAGAAAATGGCATCTATTTAAGACCTTACGAGGCAAAGGTATTTTACCGGAAATAAGTTTGGAGTGGAAGGGGAAAAACTATGGCAATCATCATAGATCAGGAGCAGAAACTGATCACACTGCATACAAAAATACGACTTACCAGATGGGAGTCGGCAATTACGGGCAGTTGCTCCATCTTTATTATGGAAAACGTTTAACAGGCGATATGCGGTATCTTCTGACCTATTATGACAGGGGATTTTCCGGCAATCCGTATGAGGCGGAGTGCGACAAGACATATTCCATGGATGCACTGCCACAGGAGTATCCGTGTTTTGGAAACGGGGATTTCCGCAGTCCGGCTGCTTATGACGAAACGGGCGCAGAGAGTGAGACGTTAAAAGCATATCTGGAGGATGCGCCGGGTGGTGTGCGTGTGACACTGCTCTACGGTGTATTTGCAGAGCTTGATATCATCACAAGGGCTGTACAGATTACAAACTGTGGCACAGAGGCGGTTCATGTAGAAAAGGCGGCAAGTGCTGCACTCGATTTTATGACCGGAGAGTTTGATGTGATCCATTTCCACGGCAGACATGGGATGGAGCGGATTTTTGAACGCACCCCGGTGGAGCATGCAAATCAGGTTTTTGGAAGCAGGCGGGGGGCATCCGGCCATCAGCAGAATCCGTTTGTGATGCTGTCAGGCAAACAGACAGGGGAAGATGCCGGCGAATGTTATGGCTGTATGCTTTTGTACAGCGGCAATTTTAAGGCGGAGGCAGTGCTGAGTTATTCGGCAAATGGTTTTTCGGCGCTTTCGTGGAATCTGCACCGGCTGATCCGCAGCCATATCTGCCGCAGTGCATACTGCGATACTAAAAGACCGGTACTTATCAATAACTGGGAAGCAACTTATTTTGATTTTACCGGGGAAAAGATCATAGAGATCGCTAAACATGCGGCGGAGCTTGGCGTGGAGATGCTGGTGCTTGATGACGGGTGGTTCGGAAAGCGCGATGATGATCTGGCGGGACTGGGCGACTGGACAGTCAATGAGAAAAAACTCGGCATGCCGCTTTCACAAGTTGCAGAAAAAATTCGTGCACTTGGCATGAAGTTTGGAATCTGGATCGAACCGGAAATGGTCTGTGAGGACAGTGATCTTTACCGGGAGCATCCGGACTGGGCTTTTACAATTCCGGGTCGGAAACCGGTGCGTGCGCGCTATCAGCTGGTGCTTGATTATTCCAGAAAAGAAGTGGTGGACGGAATTTTTACGCAGATTGCAAAAGTGCTCGACGACACAAAAGCGGATTATGTCAAGATGGATATGAACCGCCATCTGACGGATATCTGGTCAAAAACAGCGGGAGATTTGATGCGGGAATGTTGTATTATACACCGCAGATCTGGTGCAGTGACAATACGGATGCGATCGAGCGTGTCAAAATACAGTATGGAACATCATTTGCCTATCCGTCCTGTACGGTCGGTTCCCATGTGTCGGCGGTGCCGAACCACCAGACCGGAAGGACGACAGAGCTTGCGACGCGGGCAGCAGTTGCCATGGCGGGCAGTTTTGGTTATGAGCTGGATTTAAATCTGCTGACGGAAGAAGAAAAGGAGCAGGTCAGGGCACAGCTTGTATATGCTGGAGTGCCGGTTCCGCGGCTTGGGAACGAGTATAAGTCGTGGCAGGTGTACGTTAAGGAAGTGTAAGCAGCAGAAAGGAGCACATAAATGAACAAACAATATGATGTAGCCGCTCTCGGCGAGCTATTAATCGATTTTACAGAAAACGGCACCAGCGGTCAGGGCAACCCGGTCTATGAGGCAAATCCGGGAGGGGCACCGTGTAATGTACTTTCAATGTTAAATAAGTTAGGTCATCGCACCGCATTTTTAGGAAAAGTCGGAAATGATATTTTTGGCAGACAGCTTCGTGCTGCCGTGGAATCAGCCGGAATTGATGTGAGCGGACTTCTGACAGATGAGGATGTGCGCACCACGCTTGCGTTTGTTGAGACAAAGCCGGACGGCGACCGCGATTTTTCCTTTTACCGGAATCCGGGTGCAGATATGATGCTCCGGGAGGATGAGGTCAGGCATGACATTATTGCAGATGCAAAAATCTTTCATTTTGGCACACTATCCATGACCAATGAACCGGTCAGAAGTGCGACAAGACATGCAATTAAAGTCGCAAAAGAAAACGGCGCGATTCTTTCCTTTGATCCGAATATCAGGGAGCCGCTCTGGAAAGACATGGAAGATGCAAGAACGCAGATGGCATACGGTTTATCCGTCTGTGATATCTTAAAAATTTCGGACAATGAGATCCAGTGGTTTTCCGGGAAAGAAGATTACACCGAAGGGATCCACATGCTGCAGCAGACCTGTCAGATCCCGCTCATCCTTTTATCTATGGGAAAGGACGGAAGCAGAGCCTATTATAAGGATATGCTGGTTGAAGTTCCTGCATTTTTACAGAAAAACACGATCGAAACCACCGGTGCCGGAGACACCTTTGGGGCATGCTGCCTGCACCATATATTAAAGTATGGCTTAGATAACCTTACAAAACAGCAGTTAAAAGAAATGCTCACATTTGCCAATGCAGCAGCATCCATCATTACAACAAGAAAAGGTGCCCTGCGTGTCATGCCGTCGTTGGAGGAGATTCAGAGATTGTTGTAGGGTTTGGACGTAAGAGTAAAATGTCTAAAGGATTTCTTAAACTTCGCAAGAATGTCTTGGAATTGTGCATGGAATCATATAATATATATGATAAACCAAAACGGTAAGCAGTACGGACAGGTGGAGGACACATGAAAAAGACATTAGGTATGGTATTTTTCCTGACAGTGCTGGCAGGTACGGCAGGCTGCGGACAAAAAAATGCTGTAAATACAACAGAGCAAACAGATACTGAGACAGAGAAAACCTTAGAAGAACATTTCTTTTCGGCAGAGCAGGACGAACAAAACTACAATGTGATGGAAGAATATTCTGAGGATGAGGGATATCCGGATCTTGCAGCATTTCTGACGGAGTATTATCAGATTCCGGAAGAAGAATGCAAAGAGACACGGTATTACTATAATTACACGGATCTTAATGAGGACGGAACAGATGAGATCGTAGCGGTCACGATCGGAGATACAACATCTGATAATCGCGGGGATGCGGCACTTATTTTAAGACCGGGAGAAAATGGTCAGTTCGAGGTGCTTGGAGCATTTTCGCAGATCCATACTCCGGTAATGATCAGTGAAGACATGGAAAATGACTGGCATACGATCATTTTTCCAATTTATGGCGGTGGACAGGAATCCGGATTTATCAGCGCTGTTTATACGGAAGGAACGGGGTATGAACTCGACGAGGAGAGTTTCGTGCGGGAAGAACCGAAAGTTTCCGGTGACAGGATTTTATCGGATAATCTGATCAATGATATGGATACCGATAATTACCTCACGATTGCTCCGCGGGATACGGAGAGCCAGAACTAAATACGACCGGATCAGGTCACAGACAGGAAAAAGGAATCGGGCAGAATGACTGCAACGGTTCCTTTTTTAAAAAATACTTTATCTTAAGAGGGCAAAATGCTATAATTGTTAGCAAAGACTATTCTAGGACGAGTGGAAGAATCAGCGGTGACAGATGCGTTTTTGGTCACGGGTTTCTTTTTATTTAGGAGATTAGTATTATGAAAAGTAATAAAGTAAAGCTCAGAGGCAGACTTCGAAAATCTCTTTACTGGCCCATGTTCATGACGATTCTTCTGATATGTATGAATGTCGTGATCTATATGGATGACATACTTTCAGGTGTGATGTTTTCAATATTTACCGCAATTTATTTTGTGGTGTCCCTGATCGTGTATGTGAGAAATAAGCCGGTTTTAGTCAATGAGCTGATCAATTTTGCAACGCAGTACGGAACGGTACAGAGGCAGCTTTTAAACGAATTTGAGATACCATATGCGCTGTTAGACTACAATGCGAAGATTTTGTGGGTGAATGAACAGTTTACAGAACTGACCGGGAAAGATAAAAAATATCACAAGTCGATCACGACGATTTTTCCTTCATTGACAAAGGAGTTTCTACAGAAAAATGAAGGGTCAGAATCAGTGAGCCTGAAATTGAAAGATCAGGATTTCCGTGTTTCTTTAAAAAGAATCTACTTTGAAGAGTTAAACAGTGTGGACAGTCTTGTTACGCTCGATGAAAGCAACGAATATCTGACAGCGGTGTATCTTTTCGATGAGACGGAAAAGAACCGTTACATGCGGGAAAACCAGGAACAGAAAATGGTTGCGGGGCTTGTGTATATCGACAACTATGATGAGGCGCTTGACAGCATTGAAGATGTAAAGAGATCGCTTCTGGTGGCGCTGATCGACCGGAAAGTCAATAAATATTTTACGGAACTGGATGCGTTAGTCCGCAAGATTGAAAAAGATAAGTATTTTGTTGTATTGAAATATCAGTATCTTGCAAAACTCCGCGAAGACCGATTCAGCCTGATCGAGGATGTAAAAACAGTTAAGGTCGGCAATGAGATGGCGGTGACACTCAGTATTGGTATCGGTGCAAATGGCGAAAGCTATACACAGAATTATGAGTATGCGCGTATGTCCATTGACCTTGCATTAGGACGTGGCGGTGACCAGGTCGTTGTGCGTGATGGCGAGGATATTACTTATTATGGTGGAAAGACGCAGCAGGTAGAGCGCAACACCAGAGTTAAGGCGAGGGTAAAAGCACATGCGCTCCGTGAGATCATAGAGAGCAGGGAGCATGTGATCATTATGGGACACAGCATCAGCGATGTGGATTCTCTCGGTGCAGCGATCGGTATTTACTGTGCGGCAAAGGTACTTGGCAAAAAGGCACAGATCGTGTTAAATGAGATCACTTCGTCCCTGCGCCCGCTGGTAGAGTGTTTTACCGAGGAAAAGGGATATCCGGCAGATCTTTTTATCAAAAACGAAGAAGCGCTTATGCTTACCAATGAGAATACGCTTGTGGTCGTTGTGGATGTAAACCGTCCGAGTTACACCGAATGTCCGGAATTGTTAAAGCGCACGCAGACCGTCTGTGTATTCGATCATCACAGACAGACAAATGAGGTGATCGAGAATCCGGTTCTCTCTTATGTGGAGCCGTATGCTTCAAGTGCATGCGAGATGATTGCCGAAGTGCTGCAGTATTTTTCCGAAAATATCCGTCTTGCCCCGTGTGAGGCAGACTGTATTTATGCGGGTATCCTGATCGATACCAACAACTTTATGACAAAAACCGGTGTACGAACCTTTGAGGCGGCAGCCTATTTAAGACGTGCGGGTGCGGAGGTGACGAGAGTGCGCAAGATGCTCCGCAACGATATGGCAGCTTACAAAGCGCGCGCGGAAGCAGTGCGTCACGCGGAAGTTTACCGTGGATCATTTGCAATTTCCATCTGTCCGGCAGATGAGGTGGAGAGTCCGACCATCGTCTGTGCACAGGCGGCAAATGAGCTTTTAAATATTGTGGGGATCAAGGCATCCTTTGTTCTCACGGAATATCAGGGAAAAATTTATGTAAGTTCCCGTTCCATTGATGAGATCAATGTACAGCTTATTATGGAGCGGCTTGGCGGCGGCGGACACTTAAACGTTGCCGGAGCCCAGCTTACCAACTGCTCACTGCAGCAGGCAAAACATATCATTCAGGATACGATTGATGAGATGTTAAAAGAGGGCGATATATCAGAATAATCAGGAAAGAAGGTTTTATATATGAAAGTTATTTTATTAGAAGATGTAAAAGCATTAGGGAAAAAAGGAGAGATCGTGAATGTCAGCGACGGCTATGCGCGCAATGCGATTTTCCCGAAAAAATTAGGTGTGGAGGCAACACCAAAAAACCTCAATGATTTAAAACTGCAGAACCAGCACGCAGACAAAGTGGCACAGGAGCAGTATGAAGCTGCACTGGCACTTGCGGAAGAGTTAAAAGATAAAAAAGTTACCGTAAAAATGAAGGCCGGTGAGGGCGGACGTACATTCGGTTCCGTTTCCACCAAAGAGATCGCTGTTGCAGCCAAAGCACAGCTTGGCATGGAACTTGACAAAAAGAAAATGCAGTTACCGGAGCCGATCCGTACCTTTGGTGTGACAGAAGTTGCAATTAAGCTTCACCCGAAGGTAGTAGGTAAATTTAACGTACATGTAGTAGAGGAATAAGAATGGAAGAAACACTGATCAACCGCACGATGCCGAACAGCCGCGAGGCAGAACAGTCGGTCATCGGCTCTATGATCATGGACAAGGACGCGATCCTCACTGCTATGGAAATGCTCATCAGTGAGGATTTTTATTATAAGCAGTACGGGATACTGTTTGATACCATGATCGAATTATACAGCAAAGGACTTCCGGTCGATCTGGTCACTTTGCAGAATAAATTAAAAGAAAAAGATGTGCCGGCAGAGATTGCAAGCTTAGAGTTTGTAAGGGATCTGTTAAATGCAGTCCCAACCTCGGCAAATGTAAAATATTATGCACAGATCGTAAAAGACAATTCCATGCGGCGCAAACTCATCAAATTAAATGAAGAGATCGAAAATGAGTGTTACATGGGTAAAGAGAGTGTTGAAACAGTCATGGATATCACCGAGAAAAAGGTGTTTGATCTGCTTTCCACACGCGGCGGAGGCGGTGATTACGTGCCGATCCGCCAGGTCGTTATGAATGCGCTCGAAAAGATCGAGAATGCAGCCAAGACATCCGGCACCGTTACAGGAATCCCGACAGGTTTCATTGATCTTGACTACCGCACGGCTGGCCTGCAGCCGTCCGATCTGATCCTGATCGCGGCGCGTCCTTCCATGGGTAAAACGGCGTTTGTTCTTAACATTGCACAGTATGTAGCATTTCATGAGCATATGTGCACGGCGATCTTTTCACTCGAGATGTCAAAGGAGCAGCTTGTAAACCGTCTGTTTTCCTTAGAGTCAAGGGTGGATGCACAGGCACTCCGAACCGGTAACCTCTCAGATTCTGACTGGGAGAAGCTGATCGAAGGTGCCGGAACGATCGGTAATTCGGAGCTTATCATCGATGATACGCCTGGTATTTCCATCGCGGAGATGCGGAGCAAATGCCGGAAATATAAGTTAGAGCATGATCTGAAGCTGATCATCATTGACTATTTACAGTTGATGTCCGGTTCCGGCAGGGGATCTGATTCCCGTCAGCAGGAGATCTCAGATATCTCCCGTTCCCTAAAGGCACTTGCGAGAGAGCTTTCCGTGCCGGTGATCGCATTGTCCCAGCTGTCACGAGCCGTAGAACAGCGTCCGGATCACCGTCCGATGCTTTCTGACCTGCGTGAGTCAGGTGCGATCGAGCAGGATGCCGACGTTGTTATGTTTATCTATCGTGATGATTATTATAATCATGATTCTGAGATGAAAGGAATCTCAGAGATCATCATTGCCAAACAGAGAAATGGTCCGATCGGTACCGTCAATCTGGTATGGCTGCCGCAGTACACGAAGTTTGCCAATATGGAGAAATAATAAGAAATGCTCAGGTTAACCTGAGCATTTTGCTGTTGGCAGTAAAAGGTGTAGCTAAATTTTTGAGTGGAAAATTGCACAAGGCGTATATCCGTTTTGTTCCAATGTCCGAAAATAAGAAAAGCTAAGTATGCCTGCGAGGTGTGTGTTCACAGAGTGACGTGTACGTCTTAAACGCACCATCCGTGGCGCGTTAAGACTTTTGCTGCCATCCGTGGCAGCAAAACACTGAGCTTAGAACAGGCATACTAAGTTTTTCTAATTTTCTACCAAAGTCACAAAAGAATTTTACGCTTTGTGCAATTTACCAGTCGCTGCATTTTGACACACCTTTTACTGCCAACAGCGAATATTTCGCGGTTCCTGTCGGAATAAGACGAGCGATTTTCGTTGTAGGCTTCCTTTTAAATGCTTATAATATAGGTTAGCAGGTGAAAGGAAGGAGAGGAACCGGAATGGAAAAGGTACGTTACATGATTTCCGACGCTGCGAATATTGTAAATGTAGAGTCACATGTATTACGTTACTGGGAGGATGAACTGGAGCTTAATGTTCCGCGAAATGAACTTGGGCACCGGTATTACACAAAGGAAAACATTCAGGAGTTCCAGAGGATCAAGGAATTAAAAGAACAGGGATATCAGTTGAAAGCGATCCGTATGATCGTACATAATATGTCACCTGATGCGCAGGCAGAGGTTGGCACTGCACATCCGGGAATAAAACAGGATCTGCACCAGGTTGCATATACGCAGGATGAAAAAGCTGTCAAGGCGGAGCATCAGTCTGGTCAGGTTACGCGCATTCAGGATGGATATGCTGCAAAACAGGATCAGCATGCAGATTTGAATCCATACACAGATTCAGGTAGAAATATGCCAGTATCTGCGCAGCATGAGAATCAGAGTGTACTTGATAACACCGATAAAATGGCACAGTTTACAGAATTGATGACGCAGATCGTCGGAACAGCGATTGCCGCAAATAATCAGGAATTAAGCCGCTGTATCAGCGAAGATGTGGGGGAGCAGGTCATCAAGGAAATGAATTATCTCATGAGAGAACAGGATGAGGCGGACGAGGAACGCTTCCGGAAACTGGATGCGGCAATCCGCGGCAACCTGAAAAAGAAAGAAACCAAAAAAAGATGGGGCAGAAACAAAAAAGAAAGGGCATAAAAAAACGCTATTGCATTAGAGTGTGATTCTGGTGCAATAGCGTTTTGTATTATTCTCCGTACCCGAATGCAATAATTTTCTCCTTCAGATCATCAAAATAAGGAAGAAGCTCCGGAATCATGCGGCACAGTTCAATGGCACATTCCTGATTATAATGATGTGATTCGTCATTCCGGAGCCGTAACATGCGAAGCCATGCATTTTCATCTTCGATCAATCCACGCATAAGGGCAGCCATAAGAATCAATTTTGGAGAACCGGTTCTGCCTTTATCGACACCTTCTGACTCCAAAACGTATTTCATTGCTTTCCACGATAATTCAAAAGTCAGGCAGAAGGTGTTGACACAACCGCTTAAAACAATTTTGTTTTGAGTATAGTCAGTAACGGAAGCTTCATGTAAAGTATCAAGGCTTGAAAAAAAGTTTTCAATTTTTCGGTTCATTTTCCTGTCCTCTCATATAAAATATGTCCGTCATTTAAAATATCTTTCATCAAAGGTTCACTTACCCTGCCGTCCAGATCAATAATATCCATGTCAAGCAGCGTAAATTCATTGTATTTTAATTCGGCAAATAAACGGTCAAAGTTATCAGCTCCTTTAATTGCAAGGTCGATATCACTGTAAGGTCCGTTATCTCCTCTGGCACGGGAGCCAAATAGAATGACTTTATTTGCATTATATTTTTTACAGCAGGCTATAATATCTTTTTTTATTGCCGGGTCTAATTGACACATCGAATCAATAACACTCCATTTTTAAATTTTTATTATTCATGACTATTATAACTGATTTGCACCGTTTGCGCATCATATAATTTGTGTAGCATAGTTTATGTAACCGTCTGATTTTCTTGACAGCAGCAAAGATGTGGATCATTTTCTGGAAAATGTTACAGATACTATCTGAAAATAAAAGAAAAATGTATTAAAAAATGTTACAGATATCATATAAAAATTAAAGAAAAATGTACTGAAAAATGTTACAATATACATTGAAAAACAAAGAAAAAATGTTAATATAAGAGCAGAGAGTTGGAAATCCTAATATTGGAGGACGGAAGATTTGATTATATAGAATCCGTCTCGCTGCTTGGTGTGCGGTACAAGGATGTCACATCTTATCCGGTTGGCTTTGAACAGATTTTACCAATGTATCCGCTGGATTTTGAGGAATATTTGTGGGCGAATGGCATACAGAATCATACACTGCAGTATTTGAAATCGTGTTATGACAAAAAGGAAAAAGTATCTGAGACAGTACATGAGACACTTTGCAAACTTTTTTACAGTTATCTTGTAGTTGGAGGAATGCCAGAAACCGTACAGATTTATGTTGATACGCATGATATTGCAAAAGTGGTGCTGAATCAGAGAAGTATTTTAGATCTTTACCGCCTGGATATTGCAAAATATGCTACGGAAAATGAAAAAATAAAGATCAAGGCAATATTTGACAGCATTCCCGCCCAGTTAAATGAGAAGAACCGGAGATTTAAATTAAACAGTATTAACGCTTCCGCAAGGCATATCAGGTATGAGGACAGCTTTAACTGGTTAGCGGATGCGGGCGTTGCGTTGCCATGTTATAACGTGACAGAACCACAGGCACCGCTGCAGTTAAGTGAAAAACGAAACCTGTTCAAACTTTATATGAATGATGTTGGACTGCTTTGTGCTTCCTGTATGGAAAATATCCAGTTTGATCTTCTCATGGGGAATGTTGACGTCAATATGGGAAGTATTCTGGAAAATGCATTTGCGCAAAATCTGAAATCGAACGGTTTTGAACTTCATTATTATGATTCTAAGAAAATTGGAGAATTAGATTTTGTATTACAAAAAGGACTTCACACAGAACTTGTAGAGATTAAGTCAGGAAATGACTTCAAAAAGCATCTGGCAATGGATCATGCAATGAAAGTAGAACAATGGAAGTTTGAAAAAAATATTGTATTTTCAAAATCGAATGTGGAGGAAGATGGGGAAATCCTGTATTTACCATGGTATATGATCCTGTTTTATAAACAGGAAAGGGAACCGGAAAAGATGATCTATGAGATTGATCTAAGTGGACTTGTCTAAGTAAAAAAGAAGCTGTGAAACATAGTTTCACAGCTTCTTTTTGCGGTTTCCCGCAAGAGTTTTACTCGCAAAAAACTCTTTAAGTATTATTCCTCGCTGATAGCTCCTGTTGGGCAAACCCCTGCACATGTACCACAGCTTACACAAGCGCCTGCGTCGATTACGAACTGGCTGTCTCCCTGAGAAATAGCTCCTACTGGACACTCTGGCTCGCATGTACCACAGCTTACGCAAGAATCAGAAATTACGAATGCCATTTGTATTCCCTCCTTAAAATAGAATCATAGACTCGCTACCGCTTCAGTAGCTTTAGATTATTCTAATACAAAAAAGAGGGTAATACAAGTCAAAACACGAAAAAACCGTGTACAAAAATAAGCACAAAACAATTTATTATTTTTTAACGTTTACTTTGAATTTGACAGTTTTCTTACCGCTTTTGACAGTGATGGTTGCAGTGCCTTTTTTTACGGCTTTTAATTTACCTTTTTTATCGACCGTCACAATTTTTTTGTTAGAAGAAGCATAACTGATTTTATCCGGTGAAGTAATTGGTGTAACGGAGGTCTTTATCTTAAAAGTTTTACCTTTTTTCATGGTAAGTTTCTTACCAGTTACATTGGTAATGGTAAGTTTTTTGGTTGTAACCTTACCCTTTTGTACCTTCACTTTTACGGATGCAGTTGCGCCTTTTTTGGTTCTGACAGTGATGGTTGCAGTGCCGGTCTTTTTCGCAGTGATCTTTCCTTTTTTGTCAACGGTTGCAACTTTTTTATTTGAAGATGTCCATTTGGCAATGGAATCACCTTTTGTAAGTGTTGCTTTCACCGCAGTTGTACTTTTTCCCTTTTGCAGTGGGATGGAAGAGGCATTTAAGGATACCTTGTATTTCTTTGGTGTGTTAGAAGACTGGTCAGGAATTTTGTTCCACTTAGCATATAAGGTAATATCACCGGTAACATTAGAATTAAAATCATAAGCAGTCTTGCAATCCTTACCGGTAAACCAGCCGGCAAAGGTGTAACCTTTTCTGGAAGGATCAGCCGGTTTTGAAGCTGCAGTATTATAGTTTACAGACTGTGCCGCAACAGAACTGCCGCCGTTGGAATCAAAGGAAACTTTATAGGAATTAATATTCCACTTAGCATATAAAGTAATATCGCCAGTAACCTTAGAAGAAAAATCATAAGCGGTTGTACAATCCTTATCTGTATACCAGCCATCTAAGGTGTAACCGGTTTTGGAAAGCCCTGTCGGCTCTGCTGCGGAAGCAGGATAGGTTACAGCCTGTTTTGGTATGGTAATGGAATCATCATCTGTGATAAAGCTGACCTGAAAAGTTTTTGGAGTACATTTTGCATACAGATCTGTATCCTCTGAAAGAGTATAAGGGAATGTCACAGAGGATGAAAAAGAATCATCCGAATACCAGTCAATGGTATAATAATCTAAATCCGGCAGCTTCGAAGTGTTCAGGCTTGCAGCTTTTTGTGCATACCAGATTTGTGTTTCAGCCGGGTAGTGCAATTTGACAGTAACTGTCTCAGTATCGTCACTTAATGCAGATTTTAACAAGGTCTGATCCTGGAATAATCCGTTTGTATAAGAAAGTTTTTTTCCGGCCTTGCCAGCTTTATCAGGATCGGAATCACTGGTAATGCTGCCAGCTTTGCCGGCATTGAAAGTAACATTGGCATCGGATGCAGCAGAATAATAATTACCGTTGAAAGACATGGCATTACCGCCGTTACCGCTGGAGACTCTGTTATCATCGCTTTTGCCGCCATTTCCACCAGTAATCGTTAATTTTGCATCAGAATGGACGGTAAGAGATCCACTGGAAAGTTGAAGACCGTCAGCTCCCTGGGTACCGGAAACGGAACGATAAAAATTCCTAGAATAATACCCATCATACCCATTGGATCCGGTAATAGAAACGTCGCTTGCACTGTCAACAATCAGGGAATCACCATGAAAGATCATACCCGGCAAACCGTTTGAACCGGAGTTACCATCTGTAGCATAACCACCGGCATTGCCTCCTTTCATAGTGACGGTGTCCTGAAGAATCAATGAGATGTTTTCAGAGTCAACCGTGACAGCGGCAGAACCATTATAATCTGGGTATGAGACAGGAGGACAGCCATTTCCGCCATATAATTTGATATTTTTCAAAATCAATGTACCGTTACCGGAGAGAGTCAGGGCAGGGGTACTATCTACTGTTCCGTAAACAGATATACCGCTTATGGAATAGTTATTACCATCTAAAATGACAGTTTCCCCATCTGCCAGGGTCAGTGAGAGTCCGTCCGTGACATTGGAGGTCAGGGTATAGACAGTGATTCCGTCTTCGTTTTCAGAGATTGATATGTTGTTATTCTCTGTGGGACTGAGTGTGGCTGCCTGTGCTGGCAGGCTTCCGCTTAGAATTGCCGATACCATGACCGACAGTGCCATCACATATGCGAGCAGTTTCTTTGCTTCTTGTTTCATACATTTGTTCCTTTCTTATGTTTATTGAGTTTTTTGAATTATTATAGCTATATTTTCATATTAAAGAAACAGACCCTGTATGACAAGCAACCTGTCTCGAATCGACATAAATCTGTCTTGAATCGACAGTAATTTGGTTCGAATCAGCATCAATTTCGTTCAAATTAAAATTTACCTGTCTTGAAATGCAGATTCCAGCACTTAATACCAGATAACGTTATCTGCATTATACATCACACAGCCACAGTGTCCGCTGAATGTCGGGAAGCATGTGATCTTAAGTCTGGTATCAATCTCTGGACTGTAGTCTACGGTTTCTATCGTTTCCCCATACAGCATTGCACGTTCATACAGGCGCAGCCACTTGGTATCCATATTTGCAAACAGACTGCTGAACGTATTCCCGATCAGATTTTCCAATGGAACTTTTTCCAGACTTGCCAGTGCAGGATTTCCATAACAGAAGATCCAGTCCACCGCCTGCATTTTTTCGTTAAATACCATTTCAATATCGGCAAATGCAAACGGCATATGTTCCATTCCCCGGTAATAGACGCAATATTCCTGCCATGTCACAGGCAGATCTTCTTTCGGAAAGCCACCGATCAGTTCTTTTTGTTTTTTACGGAACAGAGCGGTCAGTTCTTTTTTCTTGCGGATGGTATAGGACAGTTTTTCGCCATTGTTCAGTTCCACATAATTTCTGATGTCATGAATTGCCATCGCTGATACCAGACAGCCTCTGTGAATCCGTATAAAATGGCTGTTTAGCTGTTCCTCAATCTGTAAAATTGTACTTCTCGTATGATATATTTCGCCATGCAGCATATGAAATTCTGCATTTTTTCCGACCATGATAATGTATAGAATCCTGTCTGTATCCAGTTCAATGTGTTTCCGGTCAGACAGGATGGTAATTTTATTTTCCATAGGAGAGTCTTCCTTTCTGTACTTTTTACATCATGCCAGATTGCAGTCCATTTTAAAGGCAATATTTGACTCTGACAGATTGTTTATATATATTAGTATAAAGGAAGTGGCAGAAGTATACAAAGAAATTATTTTACAGGGAATGTATGTGTTACGGTCCTATAGATGTGGAAACCGTTGTATTTCGGGGAGGAAACAGGAATGAAAGGAAAAAAGATAAATACAGACGAAAATTTTGCAGGAAGATTACTGCAGGGAAAAACAGAGATATTTTTTCCTGCACTGCTAATGGCACTTTTGTGTTTTCTGCCATTTCTGGTCCGTGATGGCGGATTTTTTGTTTATTTCGGGGATTATAATGTCCAGCAGATCCCGTTTTATATGAAGGTGCATGAGGCAGTAAGAAACGGCAGTTTTTTCTGGGATATGAAGACGGATTTAGGAAGCAGTATTTATACCAGTTATTCTTTTTATCTGCTTGGAAGTCCGTTTTTCTGGCTGACGGTTCCTTTTCCAAAAGAGGTGGTACCATATCTGATGCCGTATCTTATGATGTTAAAGATCGCACTGGCATCTTTGGGTGCTTATCTGTATACCGGGCAGTTTACAGAGGATAAAAGAAGTGCCTGTATCGGAGGCCTGCTCTATGGTTTCTGCGGTTATATGCTGGTAAGTCTGGTATTTTTTCATTTTGGGGAAGTGGTGGCATTTTTTCCATTTTATCTCCTTGCGGCTGACCGGCTGGCAGAAAAGAAGAAATATGGATATTTTGCGCTTCTGACTGCTGTTATGGCAGTGACAAATTATTTCTTTTTTGTAGGGGAAGTGATATTTGTGACCGTATATATCATTGTGCGGTATGTGGCGGATGCACAGTATGATAAAAAAGAGAAACTGCACTGTGTGGGACGGTTTGCTGCAGAGGGTGTGTCAGGTACTCTGATGGCATGTTTCTTTTTGCTCCCATCTCTGCTTGCGGTGGCAGGCAACCGGAGAGTATCGCAGACGATTTTTGGCAGAAATTTATTTGTTTATCAGGATGTAAAAACTTATTTTGCAATCCTAAAGAGTATGATCCTGCCGCCGGATATCATCAGTGGCGGAACATTGTTTGGAACGAAGGAAGGGCAGGTGGCGTCACTCAGTCTGTATCTGCCTTTATTTGCGGTCAGCGGAGTTATCGCATATCTGATACAGAAAAAAGGATGGGATTTCCGGAAAAAACTGTGTGCTGTCTGTCTGGTTTTCGCACTTGTTCCGGCACTCAATTCGCTTTTTGTAGCAGGAAATGCGGTATATTATGCAAGATGGTTTTTCATGCCGCTTTTGATCATGGCATCTATGACAGCATCTGCGGTGGAGGATTTTGATGGAAAGTCATTTTCGATGGGATCGGTTTTTTATGGCGTTCTGCTGATGGTATTTCTGCTGATCGGAGTCATTACCAGATCGGCACTGGTAGAGGCAGATGGATTTTTTCAGATTCAGAACCGTTCGCTGTATGAGCTGGAACTTGTGGCAGGAATCGGCAGTTTTGTGATACTGGCATATCTTGTATGGATTTTGAAGAAAGATAAAAAGAAAAAATATCTGAATGTATTTCTGGCAGCGACTGTGGTCTGCTGTGTAGGAACCGGGTATCTTCATATCCATATGGGATATACACAGGTGACAGATCATGGCAGGGAATCTTATAAAGAACAGATTTTTACGGAAATGGCAAAGATCAGACCGCAGGAGGATAAATTTTACCGGGTGGAAACGGATCAGTCGAACCACAATGCCATGATGTGCCAGGATGTCCCATCTGTGTCCTGTTTTTTAAGTACGGTTTCGGGTTCCATTATGGATTTTTATGATTTTGCAGGGATAACACGTGATGTTGTGAGCGAAATTCCATACGACAGACCGGGAATCCGCAGTCTTTTGTCAGTAAGGTTTTTTTTACAGAATGAGATAAGTTCGGACGATTATGGATTTGTGAATCAGGATTTATTGACAGGATATGAAAAAACAGGGGAAGAAAACGGCTATGGCATATATGAAAACAGGAATTATCTGCATATGGGAACGGTTTTTACAAGCTGTATGAAACGCTCTGAATACGAGAAACTCTCAGAGAAACAGAAAGATCTTGTGCTGGTGTATACACTGGTTGCGGAGGATGATGTGACTGAAAAAATCATAGAAGAAACAGGTGCGACAGAGCTTTTGGCAGCACAGGTTCCGAAAATCAGTGCAAAAGAATTTGCGGCACAGTGTGAACAGCAAAACAAAAGCGCAGCGAACCGGTTTACATATGATGACACATATCTTACTTTTGATTATACAGACACGGATGGAGGGATCGCATTCTTTTCCGTGCCATACAGCAGTGGATTTTCTGCCTGTGTTGATGGGAAAAATACAGAAATTTTTAAAGCGTATGGAGGTCTTATGGCAGTCTGTATCCCGCAGGGCACACATACGGTCACACTTACCTACCGGGAACCGGGACTACTGCCTGGGGTAATTGGAAGCATTTCAGGTATTGTTTTATTTGCGGTATGGATGGTCGCCTGTGGGAACAGAAAGAAAGGGTAAATCCGGCAGGGGTTCTATACAGAACATGTTAAAAAAATAGCTGCAGATTTTTCATCTGCAGCGTTGTCGTTCATGTGTCAGTACACTAAAATGTAGAAAAATGATACAGCGTCTTGGAATGGAACGGTGCATCCGGGTGTAACACGATACTTGGGAAGTTGTCGTGGTTGATCGCATCCGGGAAATGCTGTGTTTCTAAGCAGACGCTGGTGCGGCTGTCATAGATTTTACCGTTTTTGCCCGGCTGTTTCATCGGCTGGCTGGCAACATAAAGCTGCATGCCCGGCTGATCGGTAAAGCAGGTCATCCGGATACCGCTTTCTTTGGACTGTAGTACAGCTGCTTCGCGAAGACCGGTTCCGTTGATCACAAAGTTGTGGTCGTAGGTGCCGAATTTGTGCAGCTGGTCATAGTCTGAGTAGTAGGATTTGCCAATCGTGTGCATCACTCTGAAATCAAACGGTGTATTGTCGACCGGGATCAGTTTTCCGGTAGGCGCCTGCGAATCGTCGAGTTCTGTGACAGAATCTGCATCGATATACAGTTCGTGAGAAAGAATATCACCGCTTCCCTCACCGTTTAAGTTAAAATAACCGTGGTTTGTGACGTTAAGCAGGGTGTCCTGATCTGCGGAAGCTTCGTATACGATCGAGAGCTCATTGTCCTCAGACCAGCCATAAGTAACGGTCAGAGTCAGATTACCAGGATAACCCTCCTCGCCATCGGCGGAAATCATAGTAAGGATCAGTTTATCATCTTTGATTTTTGCATCCCATGGTTTGGAGGCATAACCGATCAGACCTCCGTGAAGGTGGTTGGTACCGCAGTTTACGGCAAGATGGTATTCTTTTCCATTTAAAGTAAAATGACCATCTTTGATGCGGTTTGCAACACGTCCGACAACAGCACCAAGACTTGCGTCATCATTTTCATAGGCGGACATGGTGTCCATGCCAAGGCAGACATCTGTTGGATTGCCATTGCGGTCCGGAACGACGATCTTTACAAGGCGGCATCCGAAGTTAAGAATCTCTACATAGGCACCTGCCTCGTTTTCAAGATGGTATATATTAATATTTTCTCCTGTGTTAGTTGTACCGAAATCAGATTTTGTAATTTTCATGAAAACCCCTTTCCAAACATAACTGTTTGCAGATGAACAGTAATAATTATGCCACATTTACGGAAACATAGCAAGTTACAGTTCGGGTTCTATGGTAATTTTGCTGGAAAATCAAGGTACAAATCCGCGAATTATGCACACTCTGTTGCCTATTTGGATAAAATGTGCGATAATACAAATGTTTGGGAAAAATAAAAATAAGAATTATATTAGAAAAGAAGTAGTGATATATGCAGACAAAATTAATAAAAATAGACGCAGACGATCCGAATAAGGAGGATATGCGGGAGGCGGCAGAGATCATAAGATCCGGCGGTCTGGTAGCATTTCCGACCGAAACGGTTTACGGACTCGGGGCAAATGCACTTGATCCGGAGGCGTCCAAACGGATCTATGCGGCAAAGGGACGGCCTTCAGACAATCCGCTGATCGTTCATATATGCAGATTTGAAGAACTTTTATCCATTGCAAAAGAAGTTCCGCCGCAGGCAGAGAAACTCGCAGATGCGTTCTGGCCGGGGCCGCTTACCATGATCGTATGGAAGAATGAAAAGGTTCCATATGAAACGACCGGTGGAATGGATACGGTGGCGATCCGTATGCCGAATCATCCGGTTGCGCTTGCACTGATCGATGAGAGCGGCTGTATGATCGCGGCACCGAGTGCGAATACTTCCGGAAAACCAAGCCCGACAGAAGCGGGACATGTGGCGTTAGATCTGGATGGTAAGATACCGATGATACTGGATGGGGGGCCGGTTGGAATCGGCATCGAATCTACGATCATTGATCTGACGGAAAAAGTACCGATGATACTGCGCCCGGGTTATATTACAAAAGAAATGTTAGAGGAAGTGCTCGGGGAAGAGGTACGCATTGATCCGGGCATCATTGCGTCGGATTCCACAAAGAAGCCGAAAGCGCCCGGAATGAAGTATAAACACTATGCGCCGAAGGCGGATCTGGTATTGGTTGAGGGAGAGCAGGAGGCTGTTGTTGCAGAGATCAATGCACTGGTCAGGGAAAAACAGGCGGCAGGACTTAAGGTCGGTGTTGTTGCAACGGATGAGACGGAGTCCTTGTATCAGGCAGATTATGTGGTGACGATCGGAGCGAGGAGCGATGAGGATGCCATTGCCAGACATTTGTACAAAATATTGCGTGAATTTGATGATTGGAATGTAGATGCGATTTATTCAGAGAGTTTTTCAACACCGAGGATCGGTCAGGCGATCATGAACCGGTTAATGAAAGCAGCAGGACATCAGGTGATTCATGTTTGATGGGAGAAGGAAGGATAACGCATGAAACAATATAATCGAATCCTGTTTGTCGCGGAAAACGGAACATGCCGCGCGCCGATGGCAGCAGGCATACTTGGGGAGTATGTATTAAAACATCCGGTTGAGATTGGGGCAAGAGGAATGATCGTTTTATTCCCGGAGCCGCTCAATCAGAAGGCAGAAGCAGTCATGATCAGCAATGGCATCAATCTGGAAGGCTATATGTCAGCGCAGCTGACGGAGGAGGATTTTACAGAGGACACATTAGTTCTTGTTATGGAACACGCCCAGTTAGAAAAGGTTCTGGAAAAATACGAGAGAGCCAACCCGGAGAATGTATATGTTCTCACGGAACTTGTCGGAGATGAACTGGAGATTTTAGATCCGTATGGCGGCAGTCTGCAGGCATATGGGCTATGCTATGAAACAATGAGAAAAACCATCAAAAAGCTGGTCACCCTTTTAAATGAAGAAAGTAACGAAGGAAGCGAGGAAAATTAAAATGGGAAAAATTGTAGTAATGGATCATCCGTTGATCCAGCACAAAATCGGTATCATCCGCAGAGAAGAAACCGGATCAAAAGATTTCCGTACATTAGTCAGCGAGATTGCAATGCTGATGTGTTATGAGGCAACCAGAGACTTAAAACTTGCAGATGTGGAGATCGATACACCGATCTGCAAAACGACTGTGAAAGAGTTAAAGGGCAAAAAGCTTGCTGTTGTACCGATTTTACGTGCCGGTCTTGGCATGGTGGATGGTATGCTGGCAATGATTCCTGCAGCAAAAGTCGGACATATCGGACTTTATCGTGATCCAGAGACATTAGAGCCGGTAGAGTATTACTGTAAACTTCCGGCAGACTGTGCAAACAGAGAGGTGTTTGTGGTAGATCCGATGCTGGCAACCGGAGGTTCTTCCTCGGCAGCCATCCAGATGTTAAAGGACAAAGGAGTTAAAAATATCCGTCTGATGTGCATTATTGCAGCACCGGAAGGTGTGAAGAAAATGCAGGAGGATCATCCGGATGTAGATGTATACATTGGAGCTTTAGATGATCATTTAAACGAGCATGGTTATATTGTTCCGGGACTT
>ENA-ORNF01001321-ORNF01001321.1-human-gut-metagenome-genome-assembly--contig:-NODE-1321-length-22101-cov-6.719450_pt1 | contig 22101 bp, 23 predicted proteins | sample MGYA00242110_ERZ509012 | MGnify/ENA primary metagenome ERZ509012 (study PRJEB26280, sample SAMEA2338714) | human gut metagenome | biome: human gut; feature: human-associated habitat; material: faeces...
CTGTGGTTGTTGTATTGTTTGTTCCATTGCCCGATGTGTTCGTATTTGTATCCGGTTTTTTATTATCGGAAGGATTCTTAGTATCAGAATTATCCTTCTTTGCAATCGTCAGACTGGTAGTTGCATAGCCGTCCGTAAATTTGAATTTTACGGTATGCTTTCCTACGGATAAAGTATTCACAAAATCTTTTTTGAATTTTACATAAGTAGAACCACTCCATGCCGTATAGTTCTTGCTGTCTACAGTCTTACCGTCGATTTCAATTCCATTAAAATTCTTATACTTACCGTCTGCACGCATGGTCAGACTTCCGTCCTTATCAATGGTATGGGTAGCATCTGCTCCCTCGATCACCTTATATTTCTTCTGTGTAGGCTTCTCCACCTTCGTTTGCAGTATTGTTGGTAATACTTCCACCTTTTAACTCGATATAGCTTTTTTCCCTTGCTCCATGATAGATTCCACCGCCTTGCTTAGTCGAACTATTTCTTGTAATACTGCCTCCATTCATTGTAAAGATGATGTTATTGTTTGTAGCGCTCTTTACTGGCTGTCTGACGCCTCCACCGTTATATTTTGCAACATTATCGCAGATGGTTCCGCCATTCATCGTAAAGTTGCCAATATTATATACACCACCGCCTACATCAGTACCTTTGCCTCCGTTATTTCCGCAAATAGTTCCACCATTCATGATAAAGGTAGTTTTGCCTATACCACCGATACAGACGCCTATATTATTATCCTTGATCTCCACCCCGGCATTCATTACCGTGGTTCCAACTGTCATTAATCCATACTCTATACACTTCTGCAGGGTTACACTGGCATTCAAAACGCACGTTTCATATGCCGTAATTGCACGATCCACCGCATCATTTCCATCAATCGTAAGATTCCCAAAGGTAACATTCGCGTATGTTTTAAATACGGAATCATACGCACTTGATGAACTATTTCCCGTTAATTTGGGAATATTTCCAGCCTCACCCCTGATCGTAACATCCCGGTTGACCTCTATTGTTTTCGTGATCGTTAAATCACTTCCGATCACGATATCATCCACTGTTGTATCCTCTACTGCTGCCTGTAACTCTTCAACGGTATGACATACTTTTGTGGTAGCTGCATGCACTGGCATGGATGTCATCGGCAGCATACTCAGTGTCAGACCGGCACTGAGTACCAATGCCGTTATTCTTTTCCATTTGTTTTTCACTCTCATTCTTTACCTCCTTATGTTCATTGTGTTTCATGGTATCCTTTTTTAATGCTGTTTTCTCTTTCGGCTGACTACTGCCATTCCAAACAATCCCACAACGGAAATCCCAAGAACGGCTGCCCAGAGTACCGGCTGGAATGTATCACCGGTCTTTGGTGCAGTTACCGTTGCATTAGCAGTCTGAGCTTTTGCCTTATTGGTATCAGCGGATGGCGCTGCTTCTGTCTTTGTACCATCCTTTTGTACTACGGTCAGTACTGCTGTCGCATATCCGTCTTTATAATTAAATCTGACTGTATGGTCGCCTGCTGCTAAAGTGTTCATAAATTCTTTTTTGAATTTTATATAAGTAGAACCGCTCCATGCCGTGTAGTATTTGCTGTCTACTACCTTTCCATCAATTTCAACATTTACGAACTTCTTGTATTCTCCGTCAGAACGAACCGTAAGACTGTTGTCTTTCTCTAAGGTGTATACACTGCCTGCACCTTCGATCACTTTATATTTCTTCTTTGTAGGCTTCTCCGGGTTGGTTGGTTTTTCCGGGTCTGGTTTCGTTGGGTTCTCCGGGTTACTTGGTGTCAGTTTTGGAATGCTGGCACTGTCTACCACTGTTCCACATACCGTACACTCCTTATGTCTGCTTCCTTCTTTCGTGGAAGTAGGTAATTTGTCGATGATCCAGTCACTCTTGGTATGTCCGTTATTTACGGTAATGGATACGGTAGTCCTGTTCCCTGCTTTGTCTACTGCTTCTATTTTCTGTTTTCCGCTCTTTGGAGAGACCGTAAACTTATCATCCTTTAAAGTTACTTTTTTGCCGTCTAATTTTACGGTATCTAAGTCCTTGTCGGTAACGGTTACTGTCACCTTACTGCAATAGGTCTTTCCGTTCGTAACACCGGTAATCTCTGGTGCTGTTGTGTCCGTAGAATTAATCGTAATCTTTGCAATTGTATTTTCTACGAACTGATAGTTTGCAGTTGCCTTTCCACCGCTGTACGTTACTTCAAAATTCTTAACATTGGTATCATTTGTATTCACGGTTCCTTTTACTTTGGCAGTTGGTTTTTGGAATCCTGCAATACTGTTCTCATCCTCGCCATCTGCAAATCCATCTACTCTGACGGTAAGTGCCGGCATTGCATCACCTCTGTCGATCACAACATCCGCAACGGATACTAACAGTTTTCTCGGTTCAATGGTAAATGTCCAGCTGCTGTCTGTCAGACCGGAAGCTGCAAGATAATTATCATTTTCTGCCACATTGATCTTTGCGATATATGTTCCGGCGTTGACCGGTGTGACTTTCTTTCCGTTCTGATAATATTCTACTGTGATATCTCCGCAGGAAGTCCCATTTTTTTTCGATATTTCTGCTGCCTTTGCTTCCCCATCGTAGATCAGACTCTGTGGCGCTTTAAACTGAAAATCGGATGCTTTTAATGTAGCAGCTTCTTTTTTCAAAAAAAGCTCATTATTGTCTTCTTTTATTACGAAACCATCCTTATCACTGACAAATTTAGATACATCCGACTCTTTCAACACATAACCTTTACCATAGATATATCTGGCATCTCCTCCACCTATGGAAACAGGATAGGTTTCGAGAGCACTGGTGATACCTATCTTAGCATTTCCCGCTAAGGAACCTTCCACATATACATTTGATCCGAAATCCGACAGATAAAGATTATTGGCTGTTCCTGTGGTATAGCGCTGTTCTGTTGTACTCCAGATACCGTCCTTATAATTGCCACTGATATTGATATCACTGTTTAAAAGACATGCTCCACTTACCGGAACGAAAACACCGCCTCCGTTTCCACTTGTACTATTGCCGGTGATCGTACCTCCATACAGTCTCTCTACATTATAGACACCGCCTCCGTTTCCTTTAGCAGTATTTCCACTGATGGTTCCACCGGTCATGCGGGCGGAACCACCTCCAAATTCATAGATTCCGCCTCCATTGCCGGCAACTGTGTTACCACTGATAGTTCCACCAGCCATTTCAAAATATCCACCATTGCCAATCACATAAACCGTTCCGTCACTCTCGGATACATTATTTCGGATCTCACTGCCTTCTTTCATAGTCACCGTACTATAATGATTTACATATATGGCTGCACCTTCCTTTGCATGGTTATTCTCAATCACGGTACCACTTTCTAAATCTACCAAAATACTCTTAGATTTAAGTGCCGGTGATGCAGTCTGTGTATTTCCGTCCTTATTTCCATCCACGATGATATTCTTCAATGTAACGACATCTGACTTATGACCATTGGCACCATCAAAATCCAGTATTACATCTGTATGACTCTTACCCCGGATCAACTTTGATACATTGGATACATCCGGACTCTGGATCGTCACTGCTCTTCTGACATATACCGTATCTGTGATCGTTATGTCATTCATGACATTGATAAGACTGATATATTGATTTTGGGCTGCCGCCTGCAGCTCAGTCAATGTCTTAACATTTGCAACACCTGTTGGCTCAATCCGTATGTATTTATAACCATCTAATACCGTATCCTTGGCTGCCTGTGTTCCCGGTGCAGCATCGCCGGTAAATACATTATAGTCTTCATAACCATACCCACTCTTATCTATACCGGAAGGAGACTCATAAGCAGCAGCACCTCCAAAAGCTGTCAGAACAGCAGAGTTTTTCACATAAATACTCTGTTGTGCAAAAATACCTTTTCCCGTACTGCCATCGCCCGCTGCTTCAAGCTTCGTCCTAATCCCATCGATTTTCAGCACTCCTCCCGATGATATGGCTGTAGCACCACTTTTCGCCCGGGCTTTCACTTCCACGCCATCCGAGACCGTCATGCCGGAGCCAGCCTGTATTGCCTCTTTTCCGTCGCTTTCCACTGTCAGACTGCCCGTTCCGCCACCATATCCGCCATAGCGGATCGTCAAATAACCGGTGACCTCTATCGCTGTTTCATTCTGCGTGGCAGTCACGATATTCGTATTTGTAGCCTGATTGTTGCATACATATATGGTAAGATTTCCATTCGCTTTGATCGTATGTGCCTCTAAATTATTCAGCCAAAGCTCACCCGCCGTATCGTAATATGCACTATGGTCCTCATAAGTACCTGTTGCACCGCTATCAGCAGTATCACCATTTTTAAAATACTCCTTACCGCCCGCATGCAATTCCACACCATCTACAAATACGCTCGCGGCATTCTCTGCTGCGGATATCTGCATTGACATTTGTGGCAGCATTGGTAATATTCCAAGTACCAGCACTGTGCAAAGCAGCCAGGCAATCCCTTTTCTTATCTTATTTGTCTGCCTCATGTGTTACCTCCTTACATCCATACTCCCAAATTGACATAGTTTTACATTTTTTATATAATATATATTACACCGTACATCAGTGTACGATACAAGAGTTTTTTCTAAATTTTACAGCTTTTTGGGAGGTTTTATGAGTCAGAAAGAAGATCGTCTGATGTCTATCGGAGAAATTGCAAAATCCCTTGGCATCACACGAAGAATTATATTGAATTATGAAGAAAAAAATCTGTTGCAGGCAGATGTAAAAGACGGGGCTACCGGCAACCGTTACTATCTGGCAGACTCCCTGACGAAGATACGGACGATCCGCGTACTGCAAAACCTCGGTCTGTCTTTGGATGACATCCAGGCATATTACGACGGAACTACTGATATGGAGCCTATGATCGAGCGTTTAGAAAAGCTTCGTGATGAATTAAATCTCAATATTGAAAAACTAAAACAGCGTGTAAAAAGCGACAATGACTTTGAACTCCATACGGTCACGATCCCGGAACAGACCATTTACCGCCGCACAATGCGTGCTGACACCGTAGAACAGAGAAAAGAACATTTACGGGATATTATCCCTGATGCTATGCGAAAATACGGCTCAGACACCAGCAAACGCATGTATTTTATTGAATATCCGTTAGAAGACCCGAACCTGATTTCCTATTGTATTGCAGTCCCACCGCAGAGTGAGGGCGAATACATTCACAGACTGCCGGAAGAAAAAGCACTCTGCATTTTTTACCACGGCAGCTATGAATCGATTCCTGACATACGCGACAGATTGATCGCATATGCGAAGGAACATGGATTTTCTTTAAAGGGAACCTGTCGGCATATCTATCTCGAAGGTCCGCCGGCACATACGGATCCGAGTAAGTTTATTACGCAGGTGGCTTTGTTGGTGGAGTGATAATAAGGTATTGATAAATTTGTTTTCTGTGTATATACTAAGTATATACGTCTATCTGTAAGGAGGTTTTTCATGCAAACACAAGTAAAAGAATGGGGTAACAGCCAGGGAATCAGACTGCCAAAAGAAGTATTAAAAAGTGCAGGAATTACATTGAATGAAGTTTTAGATGTTACCATATCAAATGGCGTAATTACTTTAGCCAAAACCTTTCGCCATAAAACACTAGAAGAAAGAGCCTCAGAATTTGATGGAAAATTAATGCTTGACGGCGAATATGATTGGGGTCAACCTGTCGGAAGAGAAGTGTGGTAATGGAGCCTTTACACCAGGGAGATATTCTTAAAATAGAAAAGATCTTTCGTGTAAATCCCAATATCAATTCCTTTTGCGTGAATAATTTCCCTAACTATTTTATTTGCCATCTCTATTCCTCCACCATGTTCTCCATCTGTTCCAACTTCTGCAAGGCTTTCATATACGCCATCAATCTTTTATACTGCGCATCTCCAAGGCTGTGAATCTGCTTTAAAATCTTAATATCCGACCTGGTAACTTCATAATCCATATCTGCATCTTTATATTCCGCATCAGGCAAATTATCCAAGTCCATTGCTTCCGCATACTTTGCTACCATTTTTGCCCTCCTGTATCCTTATTCCATACCGCTGTATCATCATCTGGGCTGGGAGATCATATCCAATAAAATTTCTTTCAATATCAAGGACCGGCAGATTCCGACGAAAGTAAAAGCACCCGGGTATGTACGGCGTGTGGACTGGGACAATACCGATTTTCATGAGCTGCATTCGCATTTTGCGTCGATTACGCACGGCTGTCTGTTCCGGAATGCACTGGCATGGGAGGAATACTGGCGCTGGGATGAGGACGATACGAACGTGGCAGTTTACTATAACACCAAGGACAAGCCATGCAGATTTATGGTCTATCTGATCAAAAACGATATCATGCATATCAAGGAAACGATCCGGCCGTATGCCATGGGACGCATTATTGATATCGAGAGCTTTTTACAGGATTATCCATGTGATCCGGATGGCGGAACACTGTATATCGAACTTGAAATAGAGGATCACCTGCTTTTGTGGAACAACCGCAGTTTCCGGCTCTGTTTTTCCGATGGAACATGTATGCTGACCGATGAACCGGCAGAGTATAAGTTAAAAATGGAGATAGGTACGCTGACTACCCTTTTACTGGGATACAAGACGGCTGAGCGTCTGTATGCCCTTGAACGCATTGAAGGGAAGCAGGAAGCGGTAGATCGTCTGGATGATGTACTGTATCATAAAATTCCATATATTTCCGATTACATTTAAAAAATTCAGCATGATATGTTATAATGGAAAGTGAAAATTACCAGGATACCGTTCTGCAGATACCGGTATTGGATGATTTTCGGAATACATAAGGGGAACACTTATAAAAACAACAGAAAAAATGATTTTAGGAGGCAAAGGATTATGAAATCAGTACGGACAAAGCTTATAGCATCTATTTTGATCTGTTCTCTTTTTACATCGGTTCTGATCGGGGTGATTGCAATTTCAAATTCTGTGCGGACAGCCGGAAAAGATGCAATGACCATGATGCAGCTTACCGGGCAGAAGAAGACCGAAGAGATCAATTCCACGATTCAGAAGATTGAGCAGTCGGTGGATACGCTCAGTGAAGTCGCAATGAGTAATTTTGACTATGATTCGTTCCGGCAGAGCAAGGATTATGCGGATACATACACCGAGACGGTACAGCAGGCGGTGCTTGATTTTGCAAACCATACAAATGGGGCAGTGACGGTATATCTGCGGTATAACCCGAATTACTCCAATCCGACATCCGGTGTCTTTGCACAGCGCCAGTCAGTTGACAGTGAACTGCAGTGCCTGACACCGACGGATTTTTCCATGTATGATGAAAGCGATGTGGAGCATGTCGGCTGGTATTATCTTCCGGTACAGGCAAAGGAAGCTATCTGGATGTCACCGTACATGAATGAAAATATCAATATTTACATGATCTCATACGTTGTGCCATTGTTTGCAGAAGATGGAACATCGATCGGTATTGTTGGTATGGATATCGATTTTTCACAGATTACCGATCTGGTTGACGAGACAAAAGTATACCAGAGTGGATATGCATTTTTGACGGATGCATCGGCAGCAGTCATGTACCACAAAAATGCGGATGAGGGCACAAAGCTTTCCGATCTGGATTCCTCGCTTTCTAAGAGTGCGGATTTTATCGGAGATGACGGTAATCAGGGAAAGACGATGGATTATTCCTATAAAAATGTAAACAAGAAATTTGCATTTTACAATTTGGACAATGGTATGAAGCTTGTTCTTACCGCTCCGGTATCTGAAATTTATGCAGAGGCATACGGGCTGGCAAAACTGATCATTATCGCCATGATCGTTGCATTTGTCCTGTCTGCTGTGATTGGCGTAATCATCGGTACCGGTATGACCAGACCGATCCGCCAGTTGACCGCTGTGATCGAACAGACAGCGGAACTGGATTTCCGCCCGACCAAAGAGGGAGACAAATTGCGGAAACAGAAGGATGAGATCGGAAACATGGCAACAAAGATCCACATTATGAGAAAGAAGCTCCGGGAGATGATGGGAGACCTGCAGCAGACACAGCAGGTACTCGAGGGCAACGCGGAGGATTTGAATCATCTGATGAAGCAGAACAGTGCGTATGCAGAAGATAACTCCGCTGCAACGCAGGAACTGGCAGCCGGAATGGAAGAGACCAGTGCAAATGCGGCGCACATTGTGGAAAGCGTTGGAATTATGAGAGAAAGTTCCGACAATATCCAGCGGCTTGCAGAGGATGGAGAGAAAAATTCCGGACAGATCCAGGAGCGTGCCGGAGAGATGGAGCGGATCAGTACGGAGTCCCGCCACAAGACAGACCAGATGTATGCGGTCATGAAACAGAAGACGGATGCCGCTGTGGAGCAGGCGAAATCCGTACAGAAGATCAATGCGCTGACAGACAACATCAAACAGATTTCTTCCCAGACAAACCTTCTGGCATTAAATGCCAATATTGAGGCAGCCAGGGCTGGCGAAGCGGGCAGGGGATTTGCGGTTGTTGCTTCCGAAATCGGAAATCTGGCAACGCAGACACTGGATACCGTTTCCACAATTGACGAGATTGTAGGAGAGGTCAACAGTTCGGTTTCCAATATGACTGAATGCCTCACAACGATTATGGAATTTCTGGAACAGACCGTTCTTGGGGATTATGAGCATTTCGCACAGGTGGGGGAGCAGTATCATGCCGATGCGGACACATTCCAGCAGATCATGCAGCAGACAAAAGAAGCAGTGGATGCATTAGAGCAGCACATTGGAGAGATCTCTTCTACCGTATCAGAGATCAACTCCATGGTGGAACAGTCCACAGACGGAATCAGCGGTATTGCCGAGAAATCCGGCAGTACGCAGAACCTTGTAACCGAGGGTTACGACAAGCTGCAGGAGTGCACACAGTCCGTCAATGTGATCCGGGATTTTGTCGCACAGTTTCATTTGGATTGATAATTGTCCGAAGATAAGTTAAGACGTGGTTAGCATAGACTAACATGAAACTCTTTAAATCTTTTAAATATAGGAAAAGGAAATTTTACATCGGAAACGAGGAAAATTATAATGAAGAAAACATTAAAACCGGAAACCACAAAACCGCAATATGTTGTGACAACAGACATTACTTATGCGCAGGTTGATTCCTGGTTCGGTCATTGCCGGAGAGATCTCAAACTGGATCTCATCTATCCGGAGGATGGGGAAGGAAAGACATATCCATGTATTGTATGGATTTGCGGTGGCGCATGGCAGCGCATGGACAAAGCAGCGCATCTGGCATATCTGGGCACACTGGCACAGGAAGGGTTTGTTGTTGCCAGCGTAGAGTACCGGACATCCAACGAGGGAACACATCCGATGCAGCTGTGTGATATCAAGGCAGCAATCCGATATCTTCGTGCATATGCAAAAAGATATCGGATTAACAGTGAAAAATTTGGTGTGATGGGAGAATCTGCAGGAGGATATCTGACATGTATGGCAGCACTGGATCAGGATAAAAAACTGGATATAGGTGAGTATCTGGAGTATTCCAGTCAGGTTCAGGCGGCCTGTCCGTGGTATCCGCCGACCGATGCGTCCCATTTTCCATATGATGATGTGGAAAAGGCAGCCATGTCTTCAGAGTCGCTGCTGATGGGATTTAATGTTATGACACATCCGCAGGAAGCTTATGAGAATTCCCCGGTTTCCAAAGTGACACCGGATGCGCCGCCATTCCTGCTGATTCATGGAACCAAAGACAGTACCGTGCCTTTTTCGCAGAGTGAGGAATTGTATGATGCGTTAGAAGCAGCCGGCTGTGATGTGACATTGCTTGCGCTTGATGGCGCAGAGCATGCGGACCTGATGTTTTTCCAGGATGAAGTATGGCAGCAGATCATTGCATTTTTTAAACGGACATTATAATAAGTGATCTGGTATCCGGATAAGGAAAGGTTCAAAGATTAATTGATATGAAAAACAGCAGATAACATTCGTATAATAGGAAAATCCGATGGCCCGACATCCGTTTTTATTGCCGGAAAAGACAAAAAGAAAACGTTAAGACAGAAGATAGAAAAGAGCATGTATGACTTCCGGCGAAAGCGTGTAATCAAATTTCTGAGGGCAGATTCGCACTCTGTGGATGAGGTGGCAGATTATGTGGTCAGGGAACTGGGGTATACCGAAGTAAGTCCATCGGATGAAACATACCAGACAGAATATTCCAATATGCGCGCATCGTTTCTGTTGCAATATCGTCCGGAACTGCTTGGAGATCTCACGGAGCCCCAAAGACCACAACAGTGGGATGAAAAAAGCGTGATGGAGTTTATGAAGCAGATCGAATTCAGAAACCGGAACAGGTTTTTACCCTGAAAAATCAACAGTAATAAAAATTGAAATACTTCATAAGCAGAAACACCACAGGATTTTGTTATATTGGACTTGTGAAGCAGTTTTTCAATCTGAAGTTCTTTTAATGCATGAAAAAATCGATTTTGCTTGAAAATCAAGTGTTTATACCAGATTTTCCGGTGGGAAAGTTGAGTTATTGAATAATAGATAAACACCCTCCCTTAATTGATTTTTTGAAAATTATTGTTCTCAAGTTTCTATCAAAATTAGAAAAAGCCCAAACCACAAGGGTTTGAGCTTCATTTGTGCATTCACATTTTCTGTTTTTGGGTATAGAATCTCCGTTGTCAAATATAGAATATTTGTTCGATTTTGTCAAGTCTTAGTTCTTACTGTATATTCTTCTTTTTCTTTTCCGGCAATTCTTCCCACATACTCTCAACCAGTTCACACAAAAACTGCCGATCATCTACATTATCAACCAAAATCATTTCCTTAGCGCCATGATACGGCTGTTCCATCTCGGCATCCGGCATCAGCCTCAATGCCACCGGAACCGGCTTTACCAAAAGCCTGTCATCATATATTCCACCAAAAACCTTTCCACGGTAATAAAGAATGAATGATCCCATCATTGCCCGACTGCTGATTTCATCCAGTCCTGATAATTGTTCCAGAACAAAGTCTAGATATTCTTTTGTTGATGCCATGTTGTTTTCTCCTCTCTTCCCACCAGCTTTAAGAATTTCTTATCATTCATCTGCTCATTCGTAACATACTCCCCATCGCAAAATAGCGCATAAGTCGTGATCGGTGTTGGTACATTCTGAGCATCCTTCCTACTTTCGATCTTCACAGCCTTGAATGGAATGCCATTCTTCTGAGCGGTTTCTTCCAAGATTGGTACATACTTTGCATTGAAAGGACATTGGTTTGTATAATAAAGAACATAGCCGCGCTCATTTATATGAGGGTGTTTTGCACATTTCTTGAACACCGGTGGCTCAGTTTTCTCTTCAAACGGCAGATACCATAGCTGGATTCCATTATCAGCCTCATCACAAGCTTCAAATCCTTTATATTTTAGAAACTTCGGATCGGCCAGAAATGGCTTTTTCCTTGCTGCCGCAAGAATACATAGGCCTTCCTTCCCCTTTTCTTTGCTGTCCTCAATACACTCGGAAAGTAAGTCACTTGAATATCCATGACCTTTGAAAGATCCGGACACCCACAAACAATTAATATACATATAACCAGGTGCTTCGATTGGATTCCATGCACACTCCGCAGGTATGTACTCAATAAAGCACTTGCCGCGTTCTACGCTCTTAAGAAACACAAGACCTTCATCAAATCTATCCGCAAGCCATGCCTTCTTTGATGATACCTGAATATCTTTATTGTTGGAAATGGCACAGCAAATGTGCTCCTTTTCAAGATTTTCTTTCGTAACTCTAATATATTCCATACCCTTAAGCCCTCTTTATCGGGTGCCTGATTACAGTCTTCAGCTTCTCCGGCGCTACCTTCCGCACATCACTCAGATAAATCTCGTGGTGCATTCTCCGATCCGTTATATCCAATGTGTATCCCTGTTCTTCCATAAACCTGTGCATTGCATCTACCGTAACAGGCTCATCGTCATACGCTCCGATATGCATACACTGTACACACAGGCCTTCCTCATAGGAAAAAAACTCAGCCTTAGAAAAATCCTGCTTTTTCTTTGCCGTAGCTTTCCTGACAGCCCAGTCGAAATCTTCCCTGGTAACAAAATCCGGCAAGCGAATAACAGAGATCCACTTAAAATCTTCCTTACGAGCATAATCAATTCCGGATACTCCGTCTCGCCTGCCGGCTCGGTCGGTTCGCAGCATGGCGTCCCCCGGACGCCGCTCACCCTGCCACCAGAATCCCTCTAATGGCGGCACGACATAATCGAAATATCCATCAATCTGATGATCTTCCTTTTTGCTCATTTTAATCGTAAATGCAATTCCATACAGAAGTCCGATAGCCTGCTTGTATTCTCCGTCTGCATCATTTGGATTGCCGTTTCCCCTTACCGCTATATAGTTCATTTTCGGAACAGTTACGATAGACGGTGTGCCTTTCGGCATATAAAATTCTTTATATTCCTTCTTGTAGTCAAAAGCCATATCCTTTACACCCCCTCTATGTCCTTCTCTTCATAAGGCTTATTCCAGGAACCAATCTCTATCAGATTTCCTTCCGGATCAGCAATATAGCAGGTTCTCTGTCCCCAAGGTTCAAGTTCCGGTTCAAGCACAGATGTTGCACCATTTTCCACAGCCTTCTTGTATGACTCGTCCACCTCTTCAAAAGTATCAACATATAGAGCTATTTCAGAATGACCATTCAGACCCTTGATATACTCATATCGCCGGTTTGTCATCTTCTCAAAATCATTCCGCCCATACAGTAAAAAAAGTGTTCCGTCTTTTACAAGATAAACATTGGAAGTATTCTCTTCTTCCTTAATTTCAAATCCGAGAACATCCTTGTAAAAACGAATCATCTTTGCCATATCATCAACAAACAACCCAAAACCGTCTAATCTCATTTTCATAATCCTCCATAGATTTTTAATATTTCCTCTGCATTCCTGCGAATAATGTCCCGCACTTCTTCGGGCTCAAGCACCTCTACTTTTGCTCCAAATGTCATAAGCCATGTCACAAGGTTTTCCATATCCGTATAGTCTGCTGAAAAGAGCAGCCTTCCATCGTCCGTTTCTGTAAAGCAGTTCGGTCCAAATTCTTCAACCAGCCGCCACTTCATATTCGGTGTGAAAAGAGCTTTTACCTTTATCCCACCCGGAAATATCTTCTCGTTTGACAAATCCGGCATTGGTACATCTCTACGCAGAAATCCACGGTCTGTTTCAACAACACAATCCATACGGTTCAGTTTGAACAGCCTGTAATCTTTACGTTCTAAACACCACCCCCATACATACCAGCTCGACCACCGGAAAACCAGATAATATGGTTCTACCCTTCGGTTGCTCTCTCCGGACGGAGCATAATACTTAAATCGTATGATACGCCTGTTTTCTATTGCACTCTGGATTACCTCGATCTTTGGAGCAAGAGAACCCTTATACCATGAAGATAAGTCAATCAGCATAGAGTCTCTTCCACTGATGAACTCTGATGATCCGGTCTGGATTTTCTCCATCAGCTGACTGTAGTACCTGCTTCCGCTCACACTGTCAAGACTCCGCAAACCCGCAAGAATCATCTGCATATCTTTGGAACTCAAAATCGTCCTGTCCATACGATATCCATCCATAATACTGATACCACCACCGATACCCTGTGCAGTTTTTATAGGAATACCTGCTTTACAAAGGTCTTCAATATCCCGATTTATTGTCCTTCGAGATACCTCAAATCTTTCTGCCAGTTCAGGAGCCGTTGTCTTTTCTTCCTGCAGTAAGATTGACAATATACCGATAAGTCTGTCTATTTTCATCGTTTCTTACACTCCATACATATTATACCTGATTCAACACGACAGCTATATGTCATGTTTTTTATATCTGCGAAAAATTTTTCTGTATACAATAGAATGCACGCTCCGCAAACATTCTATTGTCATGAACAAAAAGCCTACGAACATCAGATTTTATTCCCAATGTCCGAAGGCTCAATAACATTAGTTGAATTTTCTCCATCCGATAAGCCAAGTTAGCCTATGATTCACTTGGAATCATCTGAAAATACTTCAACGCCTCTTCAATCGCTATTTCTTTTTCTTTTGGGCATTCCGGCTGTCCGCCCTTCTCAGATTTTGGCTTATTATAGTTCTCTCTTTCTATAATTCCATGCTTCTGCTTTATCTGTGCAATATACAGATTAGATACCTTCATCCCATCATTATGCTTTGCCACATACTTCTTTATCTCCTCATAAGTAGCCTGTCTACGCTCCGCTTCGGTCCGCGCTGGGCAAAGGTCCCCTGGACCTTTAGCGCCTCTCAGCCGCCGTTAAATCCATCTCGTCCATGTCAAGTCTCACATTCACATGATGCTTCGCTTCGTGGAGTTTGGACAAAAGACATACCGTCTCCACATGATAAGTATTCGGAAACATATCCACACAGCATATCTTCTCCACTCTATACCCTCTGTCCATAAATATCTGCAAATCCCTTGCCAGGCTTGTTGGTTTGCATGAAATATAAACCATATTCTCAACACCATACTCTATGATTTTCCCGATAGCCTTCGGATGGATACCGTCTCGTGGTGGATCAAGAATTATATAATCTGGTTTTTCCTCTATCTCATCAAGCACCTTGAGGACATCACCTGCGATAAATTTACAGTTATCAAGACCATTAAGAGCTGCATTTTCCTTTGCTGCGCAAACTGCCTCCTCGACTATTTCGACACCTACTACTTCCTTACACACCGGTGCCATAAGCTGCGCGATGGTGCCGGTTCCGCTGTAGAGGTCGTAGACTGTTTTACCGTTTAGCGAATCCTTGTCATCTCCCAGGATAAACTCTCTCGCTGTCTCATAGAGCACCTCCGCTCCGAGTGAGTTGGTCTGGAAAAATGAGAATGGTGTGATTTTGAATTTCAGACCTAAGAGCTCCTCGTAGAAATATGAATCTCCGTAGAGCACCTCTGTGCCCTCGTTTTTGACCACATCTGCCACGCTGTCATTTTTTGTGTGTAAAACGCCCTTGAATCTGCCGTCATATTGCCTGGTCAAAAGCGCATATCTAAAGCCTGCGAGCAGCTCCTCCTCGTTGAAGCCCTCTGTCTGTGTGCTAGTGACAAGGTCGACTATGATTTCACCTGTTTTTGTTGCCTTTCTGACAAGTAGATGCCGCAGATAGCCCTTGTGTGTTGCTCTGTGGAAATATGGGATATTGTTTTTTGAAAAATAATCAAGTGTTGCCTTTAATATTGTCCTGAAATCCTCATCCACTATCTGACAGTCCGATACTGTCACAAGGTCATAAAAGCTTCCTCTTTTGTGCATGCCAAGCGCAAGAGGGCCATCCTTGTACTCATCACCGAAGGAAAATTCCATCTTGTTTCTGTATTCGCTCTTTTTAGGACTTCCATGTATCCCTATAAACTCATATCCTGACTCTTCCTCAGTGCCGATGGCATCCGAAATGAGCTTTTTCACCTGGGTAAGCTTCATATCAAGCTGCTTTTCGTAAGGCACTGTCTGATATGTACAGCCCCCGCACATTCCAAAGTGAGGACATGGCTCTTCTGTCTCCAGAGGCGATTTCTCAATTACCTCCATGAGTCTGCCCTCTGCTCTTTGATGCTTTACTTTATTTACAACAAATTCCACCTTCTGTCCCGGAATTGTATTTTTCACAATTACTCTTTCGCCGTCATCTGTAACGGCTATTCCCTTGTTTGGGAAGTCTACTCTTTCTACGGTTCCTGTTCCTCTAAATCCTTTTTTCATGTAATTCTTATCTCTCTTTATACTTTATTATTCCTTTGTATGCCTGACTGCAAATGCCTTGCTTCACACATAAAGAAAAATGAGGACTACATATGTAGCCCCCATTATCTAAAAACGATTATTTCTCTTCTTTAGTCTTTGGTGCCTCTTTTTCCTCTTCAGCATCATCATCGTCTTCATCCTCGAAGAAGTCATCATCGAATTCATCATCATACTCATCATCGAAATCATCTAAATAATCCGGTGTAAAAAATCTGTAGATACCATATGCCGCTGCTGCAACTGCAACTAATACACCAATGATGGCAAATATGATAACAGCCTTGGAAGGCTTCTTGTCTTCCTCTTCTTTTTTGAGAAGGTCATTAAGCTTTGCCATGCTGAGCTTCTCTGCAAGCTTGTTGTCCTTTAATAATTCTTCAACTTTACTCATAATTCAATCCGCTCCTTTTCCAAAAGTAATTGTCAAATGCTATTTGTTAAATCCATTATAGCATATTATATCCAATTTTCCTATAAAAATTACAATAATTTTAGTCAATTTTTTTCAATTTGGCAAATGAAGCAAACATCTTTTTGGTACCAGCCTTGTCAAAGTCCACAGTGACCTCATAATCCCTGCCGCCTTCTACGATTGCCATGACCTCGCCCGCACCAAACTTGATGTGAGATACTCTGTCTCCTACCTTATATGAAAGGCCGCCGGTGGTATTGGCACTGGCAAAAGACTTCTGGTTGCTCACAGGCGTGTAGACAGGTGTCCTTGTACGCTGTGTATTAAAGGTGGTCGCATACTCTGTGCCGTATGTAGGTGTCTTTTTGAAGGCCTCCTTAGCCTTTCTGTAGGTGCTCTGCGAATTTCTTTCAAGGTCATCATCACGACGCTTTGGCTCATAAACCTCGCCTGCCATAAGCTCACGCGGAATCTCCTTCACAAATCGCGATACCTTGTTGAACTGTGTCTCTCCACGCACCATGCGCATACGTGCAGATGTGATGGTCAGATGCTCCTTGGCTCTCGTGATACCAACATAAGCAAGACGCCTTTCCTCCTCTATCTCGCTTGTCGCATCATCACTCGTGATTGACATATAGCTTGGGAAAAGACCATCCTCCATACCCGCCAGATACACATTCGGAAATTCAAGTCCCTTAGCACTGTGCAGAGTCATAAGAACCACATAGTCGCTGTTTTCGTCAAGACCGTCTATATCGGCTACAAGCGCTACCTCCTCCAAAAAGCCACTGAGAGTAGGATTCTCCTCCCCCTGCTCGTAATCAACAGCCTTGTTTATAAGCTCATCAATATTCTCAATACGCTGCTCTGCTTCATCCGTGCCCTCTGCCTTCAGCTCATCGACATAGCCGGTCTCATCGATTATAGCCTGTATGAGCTGCGAAACCGAATCCATCTCGGCTCTCGCACGAAGTGACTGTATAAACATCACAAAAGGCTTTATCTTGCCTGCTGACCTCGCCATGCCAGACACCTCATCGACATAGCGCAGTGCCGTATAGAAATCTATTCCCTTCTCAAGAGCATAATCTGTCACCTTATTGATGCTCGTAGCTCCGATGCCGCGCTTTGGCACATTTATTATTCGCTTTACCGCAAGGTCATCATGGCCATTGTCAATAGTCTTTAAATATGCAAGAATATCCTTTATCTCTTTTCTGGCATAGAAATTCACGCCGCCGACAATCTTGTATGGGATGTTGGCAGCAATAAATTTCTCCTCGAAAAGACGCGACTGTGCGTTGGTTCGGTAAAGCACAGCACAGTCCTTATAGCGCGCCTCACCCTTTCTCACGAGTCTCGCTATCGAACGCGCCACATAATCCGCTTCCTCGAAGCCACTCTCAAGCTGTTCAAATGTAATCCTGTCTCCGGCCCCGTTGTCAGTCCAAAGGCGCTTGTCCTTTCTACCCACGTTGTTGGAAATGACGCTGTTGGCGGCATCTAGGATATTCTGGGTAGACCTGTAATTCTGCTCAAGCTTTATGACCTTTGCATCCTCAAAATGCTTCTCAAAGTTTAAGATATTGTAGATATTGGCACCTCTGAACTTGTAAATGGACTGATCATCATCACCCACCACACACAGATTCTTATACTTCATGGCAAGAAGCCTGATAAGCTCAAACTGCACGGTGTTTGTATCCTGATACTCATCCACCATGATATATCTGAAGCGCTCCTGATAGTAATCCAGCACCTCTTTATCCAGCTTAAAAAGCTCTACTGTCTTCACAAGCAAATCATCAAAATCGAGTGCGTTATTCTGCTTTAGGGCATTCTGATACTCCTTGTATACAAGTGCCTGCTTACGCTTCACGAAGTCACCTGTGAAGCGGTTTTCAAACTCTATCGGATCAATCATCTCATCCTTTGCAGATGAAATGACATTTAAAAACATCTTTTCCTTATACATCTTGGTATCTATCTCAAGACGCTTGCAGATGTCCTTCATCAGAGCCTTCTGGTCGTCAGCATCATATATGGTAAAATTCGTGTCATATCCCAGCCTATCAATATACCTGCGCAGTATACGCACACATGTCGAATGGAATGTAGAAACCCATATGCTTTCCGAACCATAGCCCACCATATCATCAATTCGCTCACGCATCTCTCCCGCAGCCTTGTTTGTAAAGGTGATTGCCATGATATTGTAAGGATTGACGCCACACTCATCTATCAGGTAGGCAGTCCTGTATGTAAGAACCCTGGTCTTGCCACTGCCTGCCCCCGCTAAAATAAGAAGCGGTCCATCTGTGGTCAAAACGGCCTCCCTCTGCTGTTCATTCAACATATCTAAGTTCATCTGTTTTCCTCTCAATTCTCCAGTCTTATTACAGGCACACAAACCATAAATACAAAAATAATTTATCTACAGCATACCACAAACATATGTTTTGCACAACCCAATATGAGAAAAATCAAAAAAAACTTGTCATATAGTTTTCAATACTATATAATAAAAGTCTGAGGTGATGATATGGAGAATGACGTTAAAGAATTTTTATCAGAATTATTAAAACAGCTTAAATCAATAGATTACATAAAGCCGGAGGATATACCAAATATTGATCTGTACATGGATCAGGTCACAACCTTCATGGACGAGCAGCTCGCTGCATCAAAGCGCTATGAAAGCGACAAAATCCTTACCAAGACAATGATAAACAACTATGCCAAAAACAATCTGCTCCCTTCTCCGGACAAGAAAAAGTATTCTAAGGAGCATGTGCTCACACTGCTTTTTATATATTATTTCAAAAATATATTGAGCATCAACGATATCCGCTCAATTCTTAATCCGCTTACCGAGAAGTATTTCGGCAATGATGACGGATTTACGATGCAGGATGTCTATACTGAGGTTTTCAGCTTAGAGGCGGAGGAATCACAGAAGCTCCTAAAGGATCTCGGCAAGAAATACAAGATTGCAGGTGAGACATTTGAGGATTTTCCTGATGAGGATCAGAAATTTCTTCACACATTCAGCTTTATCTGCATGCTGAGCTTTGATGTCTACATCAAAAAAATGCTGATTGAGCGCATGATTGACAACCTAAATGAAGAAAAAGAGGCTTCTTCCCATGAAAATACACATTCAGGAAAGGAAAGTAAAAAAACAGGCTCAAATTAATGAGCCTGTTTTTTCCCCCTATGATAAACTAATCCTCTTTGTCAGAGCCATCCTCCATGCGCGAAAAAACCATATCATATCCATCGTTGCCGTAGTTTAATGATCTGTTCACTCGGCTGATTGTGGCTGTGGAAGCCCCGGTCTTTTCTGCTATATCAAGATATGTCTTCTGCTCTCTAAGCATCTTTGCCACTTCAAATCTCTGTGATAGAGAAAAAAGCTCATTTACAGTACAAACATCCTCAAAAAATGTATAACACTCTGCTCTATCCTTGAGACACAAAATAGCATCAAACAAATGGTCTACTGCTTCTGTTTTAAGATTCTTGCTCATCGTGTTCTCCTTTTTCATGCGATTTATTTATTTTTAATTTTAACATATTAAAGTTTTAAAGTAAACAGCTTTCTTGCAATTAAATTCCGATATGTTATACTAATGTTACTATCGCCTAATAAATCAGAATGGAGTAAATTGAAAATGAAAAAAGTAGGATATTTCTTTTACACATTTGTCCCACTGCTTGCAGTTGAGGCAATTCAGACTATCGCCTTATTCTTTATGATGGGTATGGGAATGTTTGGACAGGGTTTTGTCGGAAAGCTTGCTTTTCCGTCTGCAAACGTATCTGACCGCCTTGAAAAGACATTTACCTCTGTAAATTTTAACATGATGATTATGGTCATCTATGCACTCATTACCATTGCGATTTTTAGCATGTGGTACTATGCCAGATACGAAGGTAATTTCCTTCCATCCCCTAAGAAAACCTTCAATCCCATGATGCTTGCGGCAATCGTCATACTCGTGCCGGGTACACAGTTTGCTGCCAATTTCATCGCAAACTTAACCGGCTACATCCGTCCCGACTGGCTGCAGCAGTACAATGAGCTTTTTGAGACATCAGGTATCACAGATACAACCTTTGTGACCGTCCTTTATTCTGTCATACTGGCGCCAATCTGTGAGGAGCTTATATTCCGCGGTGTAACCATGCGCTGTGCCAGAAAGGCTTTGCCATTTGCTCTTGCCAATCTGATGCAGGCTGCACTTTTCGGACTGTTCCATCTCAACTGGATTCAAGGCATATATGCCTTTGCACTTGGCATAGTGCTCGGATATGTGTGCGAATGCGGTGGCTCTATTTACTACTCTATAGGGCTTCATCTGCTTTTCAACCTTTGGGGCACACTTTCAGGATTTTTCCCGGATCCCGGTAATAGTGTAGTGGTCTCTGTGATTGTGATTGCTGTTACAATTGTTTCACTGACAGCCGGATTTGTACTGTTTAACAAAGGACGAAGAAAGCTCCCAATAAATTCTACAGGAATATAGTCACACCTGCCAGACTTACTATCATCATAATCATGCCTGCAAGCAGTACTCCAAGCATGACAGCGGCAACTGTTGACTTGAAATCCATATCAAGGATACTTGCCGCAAGTGTTCCTGTCCATGCACCTGTTCCCGGAAGTGGGATACCTACGAAAAGTAAAAGTGCAACAAACAGACCTCTTCCGGCCTTTGCCTGAAGTTTCTTGCCGCCCTTCTCTCCTTTTTCAAGGCAGAAGCTGAAGAACCTTCCAATAATTGGTTTGTCTGCTCCCCAGATGAGAACCTTTCTTGCAAAAAGATAAATAATTGGTACCGGAAGCATATTTGCAATGATACAAACGATAAATGATGGCACTATCGGCAGCCCCATCACCTGTGAAACCGGAACTGCTCCTCTGAGTTCAATAAGTGGTATCATTGAAATTAAAAAGATGTAAATATATTTTTTTAACATGAATAATTCTCCAAAAATTTAATTAGTGTATGCATCTGCTCATCAGTTCCTATTGATATGCGCAGATAGTCGTTGATTCGCTCAGGTGAGCTGAAATGTCTGACAAATATATTGTCTGCCTTAAGGTCCTCAAAAAGCTTTGTTGCAGAAACATTTGCAGGCTTTGCAAATATAAAGTTGCTCTTTGAGTCACAGAATGTAAAGCCAAGCCTCTTAAGCTCTATCTTTGTCCACTCACGTGTCTTTATGACCTTTGCTGTGGTCTCTTCAAAGTATGCTCTGTCTTTTATCGCTGCTGTAGCTGCTTCGATTGTGATTCTGTCCATGGTATATGAATTGAACGAATATTTCACATCATTCAGATACTTGATAAGCACAGGATTTGCCATGGCAAAACCAACTCTTGAGCCTGCCAGCGAGCGTGATTTCGAAAATGTCTGTACCACGATGACATTATCATATTTGTCAATGAGCGGCAGCGCACTCTCCCCGCCAAAATCTACATATGCCTCATCTACCACGACAATTACATCCTGATTGTGCTTTATTATATCCTCTATCTCATCAAGAGGCATGAGCTTTCCTGTCGGAGCATTAGGGTTTGGAAATACTACTCCGCCGTTTGCCTTATAGTAATCTGACGGTACTATTGAAAAATCATCAGACAATGGAAGCTGCTCATAAGGGATTCGAAGCATATCTGCCCACACATCATAAAATGAATACGTAATGTCAGGAAACAGTATCGGCTTTTTTGAATTGAAAAATGTCATGA
>ENA-ORNF01001329-ORNF01001329.1-human-gut-metagenome-genome-assembly--contig:-NODE-1329-length-21985-cov-4.128454_pt1 | contig 21985 bp, 16 predicted proteins | sample MGYA00242110_ERZ509012 | MGnify/ENA primary metagenome ERZ509012 (study PRJEB26280, sample SAMEA2338714) | human gut metagenome | biome: human gut; feature: human-associated habitat; material: faeces...
ATGCATATATTAACGACAACAAATCTATATGTCAGTAAATCATGTTATCATCATATATGCAGTTCTTTATTTACGATAGGTTGGGCCAGATACTCGACTTTGGAGAAGTATCCCCCGACAGGCAAGTACTTTCGAGAGTAACTCGAAAGGTTTTAAGTTACTCAAAACATACCTTGCTGCGTCTTTATGGACACAATGTTTTGGCAAGAATAAATCTAACACCATTGAAAACACTGCGGAGGTTCGCCCAGTGGCTGGAGACGCAAAGCCTCCAAGGAACGGCTCATTTTCTTTTATGCTAAAGGATGAAAACAAAAAAATCTCGAAGAATGAGTCTCCTTGAATGTCATTCCTCGGGATGAACAAAAATGTATTCCTATATGTCATACGTTTTATATGTCATACGATAAAAATGTAAAACGTATGACATCAATGTATATATGCTTACACGCTTCTTTGCATTGATATTTCTTTATCAAATTAAAAAAAACGGCGTTGCTGCCGGATGCGGCTGTAAAGCCAGTATCCCGACAGCGGAATGCCTACGCCGGCAATGGTGTACAGAATCCAGAAGCAGTCGGTCTGCGCATAGTCGTGAATCACCATGTGGCACCCGATCTGCCGTGGGTCGAGTCCGTACCACCATATTTTCAGCAGGCTGACCACCTTGTATGCCGACACGTGCCAGATGAAGATGTAGAGGGTGTGCTCGCCGCAGTACTCCAAAAACTGGATTATGCGTCCCTTGAGGTGCGACAGGTGGTAAGAAATGTTGTAGGTCATCATCCATCCGGCGACTCCCGTCACTGGCAGCGACAGCACGTCGCGGATGCGCACCGACAGGCTCATGCCACGGCATTCCAGCCATGATCCGGCAAGCACGACAGCCGCTCCGGCAGCGGCGAGCCACAGGCTGTGTCCGATGCGTTGCTCATATTTGCGGTACAGCACGCCGATGCTGAAAAACAACACGCCCATCGTGTCGCGGTAGCCACCCTGCACGAGTGTGACAATCTTTACTCCTTCGCCCGCTTTGAACAATGCGAAGCCAAGAGCGATGAAGAAAATCACCAATGGAATCGCCACTGTGCGTCCGCGCAGCCGCTTCACGTTGTTGAGCATATAGTAGAGCACCACGAAGGCGATGCTTGCCACGAGCAGTCCGCGGAAAAACCAGAACGCTCCGGCGAGAAACTCATCGTAGCCTCCCATAGAGAACACTATGTTGGTGAGCCGCTGCCAGAATTGGTGGATGGAGTAGGGATGTGTGGTGCCGCCTGTCCAGTTGCCGTAGACCTCGTTGAGAATGCCTATCTTGAACAGCAGGTTGTGGATGAGTAGAAAGAAGATGCTCCATTTCACGAAAGGCACGTAAAGACCCTTGAAGCGCTTCACGATAAACGGCCATGGGTTTTCCACCGTCTCGTGCTTGAAGAAATAGCCCGCGGTGATGAAAAACAGAGGCATGTGAAACAGGTAGATGGCGCGGTTGAGCATGCCGGGCATGTCGGCGTGGGCCATCACCACGAAGATGATGGCAAAGCCTTTGGCTATGGAGATGGCGTTGTTGCGTTGCTGTGCCATGCTACATGAATAATGTTCCTATCTGGTAGACGGCGAAGGCAATCAACCATGCCACAAATGTGTTGTAGACAAGGGTGAACGCTCCGTAGCGCCAGCTTCCCGTTTCGCGCACAATGGCTGTGATTGTGGCGATACACGGCACGTAGATGAGCACAAAAATCATGAAGCAAGCCGCGACAAGAGGAGTGAAGTCGGGCACTCCGGTTTTCGGGTTCGGCTTCTGTATGCGTTCTGCGAGAGCCGCCTCGTTGTCGGAGTCGCCGCTGTAGAGCACGCCGAGTGTAGAGACAACGGTTTCTTTTGCCACCGTTCCCGAAATCAGCGACACGGTCATTTTCCAGTTGAAGCCAAGCGGTTCAAACACTGGCTGCACCAGTTTGCCGAGACGTGCGAGACACGAATTCTCGGTGGTCGCCACTTTTGTTACGTTTTCCGGAGTCACGTTGGTGTTGCCATCCTGAATCATTTCCGTGCGCGCAGTCGCTTCCTGTTCCTCCGTTGGGCGTGGGAAATAGCTGAGCATCCAGATGATGAGACTCGCCACGAGGATGATGCCTCCCATCTTTTTCAGATACTGCTGTCCTTTGGCCCACATGTGGCGCATCGTGGCCTTCATGGTTGGGATGCGGTAGGGCGGCAGTTCCATCACAAACGGTGTCTCATCCTTCTTGTAGTGGAATTTGCGCAGCAGTCTTGCGGTGACCACCGCCACGATTATGCCGAGCGCATACAGGCTGAGCAGTGCCAGGCTGGCATGGTTGGGGAAGAACACGCCGATGAGCAGCAGATAGATGGGCAGACGCGCGCCGCACGACATGAACGGGTCGATGAGTATCGTAATCAGACGGCTCGAGTGGCTCTCGATGGTGCGTGTGGCAATGATTGCCGGCACGTTGCATCCGAATCCCATCACCAGCGGGATGAACGATTTTCCGTGGAGTCCTATCTTATGCATTATTTTGTCCATTATGAAGGCGGCTCGCGCCATATATCCGGAGTCTTCCATAAACGAGATGAAGGCGTAGAGGATGAGGATGTTGGGCAGGAACACTATCACACCGCCCACGCCGCCGATTACGCCGTCGATGAGCATATCCTTTACCGGACCGTCGGGCATGTATGTGCTGATGAGGTCGCCAATCAACCCCACGCCGGCGTCTATCCAGTCCATAGGGTATTGTCCGATGGTGAAAGTGGCCCAGAACATCAGCCACATTATGAATATGAAAATCGGAAATCCGAACAGTCTGCTTGTCACAACGGCGTCAATCATTGCCGTGGTTTTGGCCTCTTCCTTGTCCTCGGTGTGGAGCGTTTCGCGGAGCGCGCCCGACACGAATCCGTATTTTGAGTTGGCTATCACTGTTGCCATATCCTCTTCGTGCGATTTCTCGATTTCTGCCACCAGTGAGTCGCGCAGCGCTTTGATTTCAGCGTAGTGGGGCAGTGACGACAGCATAGTCACCACTTCCTTGTCGCCCTCAAGCAGTTTTATCGACAGGTAGCGAGCGGAGAACCGCATATCGAGGTCTGCCTCGCTCTTGAGCTGCGACTGGATTTGCTTTATTGCGTCCTCGATGTCTTTCTTGAATCCGATATGCACGTGGCGTACCACGTCGTTGCGTCCTTCGTAGACGCTTATAATCGTGTCAAACAGTTCGTTTACGCCTTTTCCGCTTTTTGACACGGTCGGCACCATCGGCACTCCGATCATCCTCTCCAGCGATTCGTAGTCGAACGTCACCTTGCTTCGTTCCAGCTCGTCGTACATGTTGAGGGCAATCACCATGCTGCGGTCCATGTCGATGAGCTCGGTGGTCAGATACAGGTTGCGCTCAAGGTTGGATGAGTCGACCACATTGATAATCACGTCGGGCACCTCGTCGTGGAGGTAGCGTCGCACATAGAGTTCTTCGGGGGAATATGCCGACAGAGAGTAGGTGCCGGGCAGGTCGACGATGTTGAACGAGTAGCCGTTGTACTCCATTCGCCCGCTTTTTGCGTCGACGGTGACACCGCTGTAGTTTCCTACGTGCTCCCTTGCTCCTGAGGCGATGTTGAACAGCGAAGTCTTTCCGCAGTTCGGGTTTCCGATGAGTGCCACGTTGATGGTGTGGCGTTCGGTGTCGAATTTGTTTATAAATCCGCAGTCGTCTTCCTTGATGATTGCGATGTCTTCATTGGGCACGTCGGCGGCTTGTTGCTCGCGCACCACCTCAATCAGGTTTGCCTCGGCGCGTCGCAACGATATTTCGTAGTCGAGGATTCGGTATTTTATAGGGTCGCGCAGCGGAGCGTTCTGCTCAACAAGGATTTTCTTGCCTCTGACAAATCCCATCTCCATCATACGCTTGCGAAACGATCCGTGACCCAAAATTTTGACAATCACGCAACTTTCGCCAGTCTTTATGTCTGATAGCCTCATAATGTCTTTATCTTCTGTTTTTACGGGTGCAAAGGTAAAAATTATTATTCAGAATAATTCCAAATAACCGATAAAATTGTCAGCATTTTTTGTCGTTGCTTCTCAGAGCGTTGTGGAGCAGGTTGGTGAACTGGTAGTTTTTCAGCCCCCAGCGCGGCGAGATGAGCAGGTTTTCGGGCGACTGCGACACGAATCGCTCAATGGCGATGTCGCTGCGCATGCGCTTCACTATCTTGACACACAGTGATATATACTCGTCTGCCGACCATCGTGCCACGCTGACTTCGCCTGACGCCACTTGACGGGCGAGGCGCGTGCCGCGGATAATCTGCAGCTGGTGGAGCTTGACGGTGTCGATTGGCAGAGCCGACACTTGGTCTACGGTGTGGAGCATGTCGGCTTCCGACTCGCCGGGCAGTCCGAGGATAAGGTGCAGTCCGCAGGCTATTCCGGCTGCGTGTGTGCGGTTTACGGCGTCGACGGTGTCCTCCCACGAGTGTCCGCGGTTGATGACGTCGAGAGTGTGGTTGCTGGCGGTCTCGGCTCCGTATTCCACCATCACGAATGTGCGTTGCGAAAGCGATGCGAGATATTGCAGCAGAGTGTCGGGCATGCAGTCTGGGCGGGTGCCTATGATCAGTCCCACCACGTCGGGGCAAGCCACTGCCTCCTCGTAGAGGTCTACAAGATGGCTAAGTTCGCCGTAGGTGTTGGTATAGGCTTGAAAATAAGCCAGATACTTCATGTCGGGATATTTCTTTCCGAAGAATGTGCGCCCTTTCTCAATCTGTTCGCCCACCGACAGCGACGGGCGGCAGTATTCGGGGTTGAACGTCTGGTTGTTGCAGTATGTGCATCCGCCGGTGCCTTTTGAGCCGTCGCGGTTTGGACAGGTGAAGCCGGCGTTGATGGCAATCTTCTGCACCTTGAAGTCGGGGAAACGCTCGTGGAGGAAGTCGGCGAAGTCGCGGTATGGCTTGTGCATTACAGACGGGTGGTTTTGTTGAGCAGATACATGTCGAGCACAGTTATTGCAGCCATGGCCTCCACGATAGGCACAGCGCGCGGCAGCACGCACGGGTCGTGGCGTCCTTTGGCTTTCAGCACGGTGGGGTTGCCCGAGGCGTCGACCGTGTCGACGTCGCGCAGCAGTGTTGCCACGGGCTTGAACGCCACGCGGAAATATATGTCCTCGCCGTTTGAAATTCCGCCTTGTATGCCGCCTGAATGATTGGTCGATGTGTGGATTTTTCCATTGTTGGAAGTGAACGCGTCGTTCATCATGCTTCCACGGTTGCCAACGCCGTCGAATCCCATTCCATACTCAAAGCCTTTGGCGGCGTTTATGCCCATCATGGCGTATGCCAGTCGGGCATGCAGCTTGTCAAACACGGGTTCGCCGAGTCCTGTCGGCACTCCTTTGACCACACAGGTCACCGTGCCGCCTATGGTGTCGCCTTCGCGTCTCACCTTGTCGATGAGGTCGTACATCCTTGCCGCCGTTTCGGGGTCGGGGCAGCGCACGGCGTTGGTTTCCACCAGCGCTGGGTTGTATTTGCGGTAGTCGGGGTCGAGGCTGATGTCGCCCACCTGCGAAGTGTAGGCGTAGATGAAGATGCCGAGCTGATCCAATGCCTGGCGTGCGAATGCTCCGGCAACGACACGGGCAATAGTCTCGCGCGCGCTCGAGCGTCCGCCGCCGCGATGGTCGCGCAGTCCGTATTTTTCGGTGTATGTGTAGTCGGCGTGCGACGGACGGAACGTCTGTCGGATGTTGCCGTAGTCGGCTGAGTGATGGTCGGCGTTTCTCACCTCAAACCCTATGGGGGTGCCCGTTGTCACGCCCTCAAACAGTCCCGACAGCACTTCTACGCGGTCGAACTCTTTCCGTGGCGTGACGATTGCCGACTGCCCCGGACGGCGGCGGTCGAGTTCGTGCTGCACACGGTCGAGGTTGATTGCAATGCCTGCGGGCATACCGTCGACAACGCCGCCCACGGCAGTCCCGTGCGACTCGCCGAACGACGTCAGCCTGAAAATCTTACCAAATGTGTTCATCGTTGAGATCCTCGTCTTTAGGTGTGACAATAATGTCGGCTGTTGAAGCCCCGACATATTCAATCAAATCCTTGGGGTCGATTTTCAGTTGCAGTCCGCGCACACCGGCGCTCACATAGATGAAGTTGAAATCAAGACACGAACGGTGGAAAAACGTGGGAAACGGTTTTTTCATACCGATTGGCGAGCATCCTCCACGGATATAGCCGGTGGTTGGCAGCAGATCCTTCATGTGGAGCATCTCCGCCTTCTTGTTGCCCGACACCTTCGCTGCTTTCTTGAGGTCTACCTCGCAGCATCCCGGCACCACGCAAACAAAATGTTTGACCTTGTCGCCTGTCAGCACAAGTGTTTTGAACACTTGCTGAATGTCTTCGCCGAGTTGGTCGGCGATATGCTGTGCGCCAAGGTCGGTTTCGTCGACCTCGTAAGGCACAAGCTCGTATTTTATTTTGGCGCGGTCAAGCAGACGCGCCACGTTGGTCTTTCCTATTCCAGCCATATTGATAAATCTTTTTCTGTCTTCTATGCTTATACAAAGATAGTGCATAAAGTTGAAAGAATGGATATGAAAGATTAATTTTGCACTTTGAATATATCAAAACTTCTTGTCTATGTTGATTGCTTTGTCTGTGATGTTGGCGGTGTTTGCCGCATTGATGATTTTCCGACAGGTGCATTCCCGCCGTCAGAAAGCCGTAGCAGAAATTGTGGCAGAGCAGTTGCATGTTTCGGATTTGGAGAAATATGTAGACAGTGAGTACTCTGGACGATATGTTGACGCCATCCTGTGTGAAGAGTTGAAGTCGTCGATGCTTGATGTTTATAATAGGGTGTGTGATGTTGAAAGAAGAAGCCGGATTCTGATGTCTCACAATCCTTCCATAGCAAAATTCAAGGATGATTTTGAAAATCTCCACAGCATTGTGGATGCTCACAACGATCGCTTTAAAGACGACAAATTGCGGGAGCATAAGGCTTTTTTCGACACCGTTCTTGCATATCCTCTCGACGACCAGCAGAGGCGTTCGATTGTGTCGGAGGAACAGAATTGCCTGGTGGTGAGCAGCGCCGGTAGTGGCAAGACGTCGTCGATAGTTGGCAAGGTGGAGTATCTTATTCAGAAAAAACACATCAGTCCGGAGAGGATACTGCTTATCAGTTACACTCATAAGGCTGCTGCCGAGCTGACGGAGAGGATGCCGCATCCGGGCCTGCGCGGATACACATTCCATAAGTTGGCGCTTGATATTATTTCTGCTCAGTCTAAATGCAAGCCGTCTATTTGTGACAATACCGATGCTGTTTTTGTGCGAATCTATAGGGAACTTGCCCATAATGCCGACTATAGGAAATGTCTGGTGGAATATTTCGCTGACTATTCCGACTTGATGGAGCTTGACGAGGACGAGAAATCAAAGAATGTCCGTAGGTTGCAGTTGGGCGAGAGCACCGACAGACGGTATTGTGCGCTGTTTCCCGATATGGACGGAAACGAAGTTCATGTGCGCAGTGGCGAGGAGAAGAAAATCTGCTTTTTGCTGACGTCGCATGGTGTGGATTTCCGATATGAGGAGCCGTATGAGCATCAGGTGGCTGATGAGCGTCACGTGCAGTATCGTCCCGACTTCTCGATTCACTATATGGACGGCGGAAAGCCGTGCAGACTCTATCTGGAACATTTTGGCGTCGATGAGCATGGTATGGTGCCTACGTGGTTTGCCAAAGACCGTGGATTGACTTATGAAGAGGCCAACGAACGCTATAATGACGGGATTACGTGGAAACGCGAGGTGCATAAAAAATTTGGCACACGTCTGATTGAACTGTCGAGCGCTGACTTTGCCTATGAGAAAGCGCGCCAAAGGCTGAAACGTGAACTTGTCGCCGCGGGTGTCCCGATTCGGGAGGTGCGGAGCGATGAGCTTTTCGACAGAATCCTGCCGGAAAACAGTATGCGCGAGAAGGTGTTTATCCGCTTGACCGCCACGTTTGCCACCCTACTGAAGACAAGCTGCCGGTCGATGGCTGACGTTGCCGCTGATGTCGCGCAAAGAGGCGACAAGCGCAGCCGTTTTATTGTTGGAAAGGTGTTGGAACCGGTTGTTGTGCGCTACAATGAAATATTGAGAAGCGAGGGAAAGGTGGATTTCACAGACTTGATTGTTGGTGCAACGGCATTGTGCAATGCTAATGGCGGAGGAAATTATGACTGTATCATCGTCGATGAGTTTCAGGATATCTCGATGGACCGCTATAACTTCCTGTTGGCGTTACGCCGTGGCAATCCGCAGGCGCAACTGTATTGTGTCGGTGACGATTGGCAGTCTATCTATCGCTTCTCGGGCAGCGACATGAATCTCTTTTGTCATTTCGACCAATATTTCGGAAAAACGGATTTAAACAAGATTGAGACTACATATCGTTTCGGAAATCCGCTCGTGGAAAAATCGGCGGCGTTCATTCAGCGTAACCCTGCTCAGATAAGGAAAAACATTCATCCGTTTTCATTGGACGCAAAAACAGAGATTGTGTTTCGTGAATACAGTAGGGGAGATGCCGTGGGCGCTCTTGAGCGAATTGTGACGGAGATTCCTTTGGGAAAGTCCGTGTTTTTGCTTGGACGATACACTTATGACGATTATTTGCTGGCTAAAAACTTTCGGCAGAGACGTAGTGGCAATTCTCTCTTTTATACGATTTGCGGACGTGAGGTGGAGTTTCTTACCATGCATCGTTCGAAAGGCTTGGAGGCTGACTATGTGGTGCTGTTGAACTGCAACAACGGTAGTTTCGGTTTTCCGTCGACTATTGCCGACGACCCCGTGCTTGGCTTCGTGATGAGCGACAGTGACGGTTATTTGTTTGGCGAGGAGCGACGCTTGTTTTATGTGGCGATGACACGGGCGAAGGTACGGACAATTGTGATGTATGACAAAAGCAAGCCGTCGGTTTTTGTTTTGGAGTGCATATCGCCTGAACGCCTTGCGGACAAGCCAATTGAACCGCATCCAAATGCCGGCAATCGCTGGACAAGGGCTGACGACAGAAAATTATATAAACTTTATTGTGGCGGAATGGGCTTCCGTGAAATCTCGCAGAAGATGGGGCGCAGCCAAACGGCGATAATTATGAGGCTTGAAAAGCTGGGGCTGATTGATGCCAGAAAACCGGTCCGGAAATTTTGATTAATTTTGCACTTTGAATTATGAGAATAAAGACAGAGGCAGACAGGTTGCTGGCGATGATCCGCGATGGTCGGACTATGTCGGCTGGACAGAAGGTGCGCTTGGCGGTGATGCTGAGTGTGCCGGCGGTTGTGGCGCAGTTGTCGTCGATAGTGATGCAGTATATCGACGCATCGATGGTTGGAAGCCTCGGCGCTGAGGCCTCGGCGGCGATAGGCTTGGTGTCGACAACCACATGGCTCTTCGGCGGACTGCTGAGTGCCGCGGCTTCGGGTTTTTCGGTGCAGGTTGCCCACCGCATCGGTGCCGGCGACTGGGAAGGCGCGCAGCGCGTGTTGCGGCAGTCGGTGGTGGCGGTGTTGGCGTTCAGCCTTCTGCTTGCATCCATCGGTGCCGGCATTAGCAGTAGTTTGCCTGTTTGGCTTGGCGGCACCGAGTCGATACATCGCGATGCGTCGACTTATTTCCTGATAATATCCTTGTTTCTTCCGGCGCTTCAGATGCAGTTTCTTGCCGGTGGCATGCTGCGGTGCAGCGGCAATATGCACGTGCCGAGCATGGCGGGAGTGGCTATGTGCGCCCTTGATGTGGTGTTCAATTTTCTGCTGATTTTTCCTTCGCGTACGGTCTCTGTGGCTGGATTCGATGTGTTTCTCCCAGGTGCAGGACTTGGTGTTGAGGGTGCGGCTCTTGGCACAGTGCTTGCCGAAACGGTGGTCGTGGCTTGGCTGTTGTGGTATCTGCGCCACGGCACGTCACATCTGCGGCTTGCAGGGCTGCGCGGATGGAGACAGTCGATAGCCGACACGCTCAGAAAGGCGGTTAAAATCGGTTTCCCGATGGGTTTGGAGCATGGGGTGATATGCAGTGCGCAGATTGCGATAACCACCATTGTCGCGCCGCTGGGTGTGTGCTCCATCGCTGCCAACTCGTTTGCCATCACAGCCGAGAGCCTTTGCTATATGCCAGGCTATGGCATTGCTGAGGCTGCCACCACGCTTGTGGGGCAGAGTGTCGGTGCGCGCCGTCGCGACCTGACTTGGAGCTTCGCTAAAATCACTGTCGGAATGGGCATGGCGGTGATGGCGGTGATGGGTGTGCTTATGTATGTCGCTGCTCCCGAGATTATCGGGCTGATGACGCCTGTTGACGAGATACGCCGGCTTGGTGTAATGGCGTTGCGCATCGAGGCGTTTGCCGAACCGATGTTTGCCGCGTCGATTGTGGTGTATGGCGTCTGTGTCGGTGCCGCCGACACGTTGAAGCCTTGTCTGATGAACTTCCTGAGCATCTGGGCTGTGCGCCTTACGATGGCTGCATGGCTTGCTCCAACAATGGGACTGCGCGGTGTATGGATTGCCATGTGTGTTGAGCTGACGTTCCGTGGCGCCATCTTCCTGGTGCATTTGTGGCGCCGACGCTGGATGAAGGCCGTATAAAGGGGTAAAAAAGGTTGAAAGTTCGGTAATTCTGATAGGTTGGTTTTGCGGAAAAACACGTAAATTTGCAGACAGCATAGAACATTAAAAAACACAGTTATGGAACTGATAAAAGATAAGGAATTCGGCGGCGAGCGACCGCTGTTTGAGTCGCACAACCTACACCTCGACAATGTGGTGATACGCGAAGGCGAGTCGGCGATAAAGGAGTGCAGCAACATCAAGGCGACAAATTGCCGTTTTGAGGGCAACTATCCGTTTTGGCATGTGCACGGGTTCGTGATTGACCGTTGCCATTTCGATGTGGGCGGACGCTCTGCACTGTGGTATAGCGACCATCTGCGGATGACTGACACGCACATCGACGCGCCGAAAATGTTTCGCGAGATGCACGACATCGACATTGAGAACGTGGTGATGACCGATGCCGACGAGACGTTCTGGCGATGCAAGGGCATACGTGCTAAGAACTTGCGGCTGCAAGGAGGAACGTATCCTTTTATGTTCAGCAGCGACATTGAAATCGACGGCTTGGTGTCTGACTCCAAATACGTGTTCCAATATGTGAGCAACGTAGTGGTGCGCAACGCGAGAATCACAACCAAAGATGCCTTTTGGGAGGTGGATAATGTGACCATCTACGATTCGGAACTCAATGGCGAGTATCTGGGATGGCATTCGCGCAACCTGTGCCTTGTCAACTGCCACATCTCTGGCGAACAACCGCTCTGCTATGCCGAGAATCTGGTGCTTGAGAATTGCACGTTTGATCCGGCTTGCGACCGCGCTTTCGAGTACAGTTCCGTGAACGCAACAATAAAAGGAAGCATAGGAGGCGTGAAAAATCCGCGCAGCGGACGCATCGAGGCTGACTGCCTCGGCGATGTGGTGCTCGACGGCAACATCAAGATGCCGGCCGACTGCCTGCTGATTGAACGGAACAAAAAATAATTGCATGTATGAAATACGACTTCGACAAGACTATCGATCGGCGCGCCACAAACTCTTACAAGTGGGACAGCGCTCCCGAGGGCGTGCTGCCTATGTGGGTGGCTGACATGGACTTCCGCACGGCGCCTGCCATCATCGACGCGCTGCAGAAACGCGTGGCGCACGGAATCTTTGGCTACACCCGTGTGCCCGACGCCTACTACGATGCCGTGACATCGTGGTTCAGCCGGAGGCATGGATGGGACATTGACCGCGAATGGATAATCTACACATCTGGAGTGGTGCCGGCGGTATCGGCGGTGATAAAGGCTCTGACCGTGCCGGGCGACAAGGTGATTGTGCAGACTCCAGTCTACAACTGCTTCTTCTCGTCGATACGCAACAACGGCTGCGAGATTGTGAGCAATCCTCTGCGCCGCACCGCCGACACCTATGAGATGGATTTCGACGCTCTTGAGCGTTGTGCCGCCGACCCGCGAGCCAAAGTGATGCTGCTCTGCAATCCCCACAATCCGGCTGGACGCGTCTGGACTCCCGACGAGCTGACGCGGCTTGGCAACATCTGTCTGCGCAACGGCGTGACGGTGGTCGCTGATGAGATTCACTGCGAACTGGTGTATCAAGGGTTCAAATACACGCCTTTCGCGTCGCTGTCGGACGCTTTTCTGCACCGGTCGGTGACGTGTGTGTCGCCGAGCAAGGCTTTCAACATCGCCGGACTGCAGATTGCAAATATCGTGGCGTTCGACAACGACCTGCGAAGCCGTATCGACAAGGCGATAAACATCAACGAGGTGTGCGACGTGAATCCGTTTGGCGTGGCGGCGACAATCGCTGCCTACAACGAAGGGGAAGAGTGGCTCAACCAGCTGGTTGACTATCTGCATGGCAACTATGAGGCTATGGCGGAGTTCTGCCGATGTGAGCTGCCGGAATTTCCTATAACGCGTCTTGAGGGCACATATCTGGTGTGGATGGACTGCAGCAGTCTCGGCATACCGTCGGATGCGCTTGAGCATGCTCTTCTGGACGACGCCCGCCTATGGCTCAATGCCGGCACGATGTATGGTGCCGAAGGCGAAGGCTACATGCGGTGGAACATCGCTTGTCCGCGCAGCGTGATGCTCGACGGACTCAACCGTTTCCTTAATTTCGTCAGAAGCCGCTAACCGTCTCTTCTTCTATCCCAAATCGGCCATTGGAATCACTCGTTGCCATACGACACTGAGAAATTCCAACGGCCGATTATTCAATTGACTTGGTTATAGCTGCCTCAACCAATATGTCTCTCGGCAAACTGTTTGTCGTGAACTTCATGCTAAATCCGTATCCTGTCGTATAATCACCCAATGCCCGGACTTCTGTGAACCCTCACGGTTAATGATGTCGTTGTCTTGCATTTTCTTAAGATGCTTAGACACGGCGCTCCTGTTGATGCCCAATTTGTTAGCCATTTCGCGTGAAGTGATGCTTGCGTTCTCGGATATAAGACGTAAGATGGCATTCCGTGTTTCTGGTCCACTTTTCCGGTCCACCTTGCTTGTTTCTGGTCCACCTGCTTGGTCTCCCTTTTCTTCTTTGAATGTGAAGTCATCATCCATCGCCTTCTTGTATTCAGTTATTTCATTTTTAATGTTTTTGATGTGCTCATTCAGCATGAACATTTCTTGTTTGTTGGCATTGTTGAATGTTGAATTAGTTGCTGTGACTTTATTTTGAGCCGATGGCGATGCACACGGGGTGGGGCACGTGGATGTCGTGGCTGGTGTCGGAGAGCATGCCGGTGTCGGGGTCGATTGCAAACACTTGGATGGTGTCTGCGTCACGGCAGGCACAAAGCAGGAAGCGTCCGTTGGGCGTTATGGCAAAATTGCGTGGATGCCGCGCTGTGGACTGGTAGCCCGCGCGTGTGAGCATCCCGCTTTCTTTATCCACGCTGAAGATGGCTATACCCTCGCCTTGCAGACGGTTTGACGCATAGAGGAAGCGTCCATCGGGTGTCAGATGGATGTCGGCGCTGCCGTGGGCATGGCGGTCGTCGGCGGTGACGGTTTGAATCTGTGTCAGTTTGCCTTCGTGGTGGCTGAACACCATCACTTCGCCCGACAGTTCGGTGATGAGGTAGGCGTAGCGGCCTTCGTCGTCAAACGTGAGGTGGCGTGGCCCTGAACCTGCCGCTACATATAGGGTGCTGTCCACTTCCAGCCCGTCGCATGCGGCGTTGGGCTTGAGCGAGTAGATGCAGTCGTTGCCGAGGTCGCAGGCGAATGCGCGCCATTCGTAGGGGTCGGCGGTGACGCAGTGGAGATGGGCTGACTGCTGCCTTGTTTTGTCGGGAGCTTTGCCTGTGAGCGAAAACGTCATCACCTTGTTGGCTTTCTTGATGCTTCCGTCGTCGGCAAGTCTGAACTCCGTGATGCTTCCGCTCGTATAGTTGGCGGTGTAGATCAGATTTTTTGTCTGGAAGATGTTGCACGGCGCTTTGCCGTCCGTCGCCACGGCGTTGATGCGGGTCAATGGTTTGTCGATGCCTTCATAGCGGAATGCTGCAAGGGCGTCGTCGTCGGTGCCCGACTCGTCGACGGCATAGACGTTGTCGCCGTTGTCGGAGAAAATCACAAACGATGGGTTGCGCGCCGGAGTGACGGCGGTGAGTTCTGCCGTTCCGCTTTCTTGGTTGAAGCGATATTGATAGATGCCTTTGCTGTCGGTGTCGGTGTAAGTGCCGACAAGCATCGGCATGCCTGCGAAGCCGCGGCGGCAAGGTCGAGCATAGCCATTGTTGATAGTGCGCAGAGTGATATTGCCATTGTGTCAGTGTTTTTGTTGCCGTAAAGTTACGAAAAAAATGCAATCCTAAAATACTCTTTTGCGTAATGCGCGCCGTAAATCCTTGTGTTTCCTATGCAGCATCGCTATAAAAACAATACCGGCGACAACCATTTCGGTTGTCGCCGGTATGTGTGTGGTTGTCGACGAGAGTTAGTCGTTCATTGTCAGGAGCAGCTCCTCGTTGCTGCGGGTTTTCTCCATACGGTCCTTGATAAACTCCATTGCCTCGATAGGGGTGCGGTCAGAGAGGAACCGGCGGAGAATCCACATGCGGTTGATGGTGTCCTGGCTGAGAAGCAGGTCGTCGCGTCGAGTGCTCGACGAGATGATGTCGACGGCAGGGAAGATGCGTTTGTTCGACAGCTTGCGGTCGAGCTGCAGCTCCATGTTGCCGGTGCCCTTGAACTCTTCGAAAATCACCTCGTCCATCTTCGAACCGGTTTCGATAAGTGCGGTTGCGATGATTGTGAGCGATCCTCCGTTTTCAATGTTTCGTGCGGCGCCGAAGAAGCGTTTTGGCTTTTGCAGCGCGTTGGCGTCGACACCACCGGTGAGGATTTTGCCCGATGCCGGCGACACGGTGTTGTAGGCGCGTGCCAGACGTGTGATTGAGTCGAGCAGGATTACTACGTCGTGTCCGCACTCAACCATGCGTTTCGCCTTTTCAAGCACCAGTCCGGCAATCTTTACGTGGCGTTCGGCTGGCTCGTCGAATGTGGATGCGATTACTTCCGCATTCACGCTTCGTGCCATGTCGGTCACCTCCTCCGGACGCTCGTCGATGAGCAGGATAATCATGTATGTTTCCGGATGGTTTTCCGAGATTGCGTTGGCAATGTCTTTAAGCAGGATTGTCTTACCGGTTTTCGGGGGTGCCACGATAAGTCCGCGCTGACCTTTGCCGATAGGAGAGAACATGTCGACGATGCGTGTCGAGATGTTGCAGGTGGTGCGTCCCGATGTCAGGTCAAACTTCTCGTCGGGGAACAATGGCACAAGGTGTTCGAAAGGCACGCGGTCGCGCACGAATTCTGTGGTGCGCCCGTTGATTGAGTCTACGCTGCAGAGAGGGAAGAATTTTTCACCTTCTTTCGGCGGACGGATGTTGCCTTCCACCACGTCGCCTGTCTTCAAGCCGTTTTGCTTGATTTGCGACTGCGACACGTAGATGTCGTCGGGCGACGACAGGTAGTTGTAGTCGGAGGAGCGGAGGAATCCGTAGCCGTCGGGCATCACTTCCAGCACGCCTGCGCCTTTCACGATGCCTTCAAAGTCGTAGAGCGGCTGTTGAGGCTGTTGGCGCTGCTGCTGTTTTGCCGCGCGCTGCTGTTGTTGCTGCTGGCGGCGGTTTGCCTTCTGGTTTTTCTGTTGCTGTTGTGGCTGTTGCTGTTTAGGTTCAGCCTGGAATGCCGCAACTTCGTCTTCGGCAGGCTGTTGCTGTTGCTGCTGGCCTTGCTGCTGGCGTTGCGAGCGGGGCACGAATTTCTGTCCGCCGCTGAACGGGAAGAACGAGCTGAATCCGATGTCGTTTTTCTTTTGCTGTTCGGCAGGTTTTTCTTCTGCCGGCTCTTCTGCCGGTTCTGCCGGTTCTGCTTGTTGTGGCGTTTCGGCTTCAGGAGCGGCGTTTTCCGTCTCTGCCGGTTCCTCTTCCTGTTTTACGGCTGTCTCCACGTTTTCAGCAGGGGCTTCGGCCTCGGCTGCTGGAGCCACGACAACCTCGGCAGCCGGAGCTGTCATGTCGGCGGCAGGCTCAGCCTCCTTTTTCTTGGAAGTGCGCTTTGCCGTGGTTTTCTTTGCTGCCGGTTTCTCCTCTTTGGGCTCTTCCGCCTGAGCGGTCTCCGCGGCAGGCTCTGCCTCCTTCTTTTTGCTGTTTTTCTTAGGTTCAGCCTTTTTGGCGGCAGTCTTTACAGCCGTAGCCTCTGCGTTGTCATCGCTTTTTGGCTCGGCTGTTTTTTTCTTGGCTTTTGTTTTTGGTTTTTTAGCCTCCGATTTCGAAGCCGATTCTTTGGCGCGGTTTATCGCCTGCTCGTCGAGGATTGTGAAAATCAAGTCTTGCTGGGCCATTTTGTCGGCTTTCTTGATGTCGAATGTTTTGGCAATCTCGAGCAGTTCTTCTGGAGAGGCTGCATTTAAGTCCTGTAAGTTGTACATATATGTAAGATGTATTACATTTTGAATCTACGTCGCGCCGTTGTGCGCACGTGACTGTTCTGAAAATCTTTTTTTTTGAGAAAATTAAAGAGTGGATGACTGTGGGAAGCGCAGCGAGTAATGGTGATTGATTATGCTTCCCTCAATCACGATGCAAAGATACGTCTAATTTCTTTTACGGCAAACAGAAATACAGACAAAAAATGAAAAAAAGTGAATGCTTACTCTCCGTATTCTTCGAGATAGGCCTCGCAGGCGGTGCGCAGCTCGTCGTACCATTCCTTGCCGAAGCGGCGCGTCAGCGGACCCTCAAGAAACTGATACAGCCGCACGTGGTTTTTTCTGCCCATAACTTCCGCGCATTTGCAGATTTTCCAACGATGGTAGTTGACGGCGGTGAAGTCGGGAAATTCCTGAAGGCGGGCAGGGTAGAGATGGCATGAGATTGGCTTGTAGAAGTCGATTTTTCCAGCACGGTATGCCTTCTCGATGGCGCAGAGACACATCCCGTTCTCGCCATAGCACGTAAACACACAGTTGCGCCCGTCGACAATCGATGTCACCAAGTCGCCTTCCTCGTCGACGTAGCCCACGCCCTGCTCCTCAATCACGCGTTTGGCAGCCGGCAGCAGGTCGTCCCACACCTCGGGCAGTATTTCCTTTATCTTGGCATATTCCTCTTTGGTGATAGGAGCGCCGGCATCGCCTTCGATACAGCATTCGCCGAGGCATTTGTCGAGATCGCAGCAGAAAAACTGTTCGATAAGGTCGAGGCTGACCAGTGCATTTCCGATTTGCAGCATAGTGACTTCTTCTTCTTTTTTCATTTCAGTGTGCGAAATTACTCGTTTTGTGCCGGATATGCAAGTGTGGCGGTGAAATGTGTTTTTAAACATAAAAAAAGTATATACATAACGGAAAAATTTTCATAATTTTACGACCGCAAAAACTAAACTATTTTTTAAAGCCCTTTTTTGTAGATATTATGTTCTTAACAATTGTTATTGTTGCCGTATTTCTGATTGGTTACGGCTGTATCGCTCTTGAGAGCGGACTTAAAATCAACAAGACTGCGACCGCCTTGTTGATGTGTGCAATCTGCTGGTCGCTGTATATGATTGGCTGCCCTGATTATGTGGCTGAGTTTCATGCCGATGATTTTGCCCGGTTCTTCTCGGCGTTCCATCTTGACGACTCTGATGCCGCCGCGCGCCAGTTTGTGACGCAGAGCGTGCTGCTTGAGCATCTCGGCGATGCGTGTGAGATTCTGTTCTTCTTGATGGGAGCGATGACCATTGTCGAGACTGTCGACACCAACGGTGGCTTTGTTTTTGTGCGCGACCGTCTGCGCACCCGTAGCAAGCGTTCGCTGTTGTGGCGCATCGTGCTGATCACGTTTATTCTCTCTGCCGTGCTCGACAACCTGACCACGAGCATCGTGATGATTATGGTGCTTCGCAAACTCGTGCAGGAACGCAACGACAGGCTTATCTATGCCTCGCTTATCATCCTTGCCGCCAACAGCGGCGGTGCGTTCTCTCCGATTGGCGACGTAACGACTATCATGCTCTGGATCAAGGGCAACATCACGTCGATAGGTGTGATTAAGGAAGTGTTACTGCCGTCGCTTGTCTCGATTGCCTTGCCTACGTTCCTGTTGCAGTTCAAGCTCAAGGGGCAGTTGGCTGTGGTGGAGGACAATGTAGATTTCACAAAATCGGCACTCAGCCATGGCGAACGGGTGGCGGTGTTTGTTGTCGGTGTGGGCGGCTTGATGTTTGTGCCGTTCTTCCGCTCCATCACTGGTTTGCCTCCGTTTATGGGCATCCTCTTCGTGCTTGGCTTGCTTTGGGCGATGACCGAGATATTCCTGCGCCACGAACACGAGTTGGAAGGCTCGTTCTCTGAGCGCGTGTCGACGATTCTTCATAAAATCGATTTGTCGACCATCCTGTTTTTCCTCGGCATTCTGATGGCTGTGGCTGTGTTGAGCGAGGTGGGTGTACTTACAAGTTTCGGACAGTGGCTTGAACACGCCACCAACGGCAATGCTTATTTCGTGACAGGTGCCATTGGCGTGGTGTCGTCGATTGTCGACAATGTGCCGCTTGTGGCTGGATGCATGGGTATGTACAACGTTATCCCTGCCGCCGCCGTGACAAGTCCCGACATGATGATGTTTGTGCAGGACGGTCAGTTCTGGCAGTTGCTTGCTTACTGCGCCGGAGTGGGTGGCAGCATGCTCATTATCGGCAGTGCTGCCGGCGTTGTGGTGATGGGTCTTGAAAAAATCACATTCGGCTGGTATTTACGCCACATTTCGTTTGTGTGTCTGCTCGGTTATCTGGCAGGTATCCTGATTTACTGGCTTGAGCGGACGTTTATCTTCTGCTGATTTAAAGTTGATTGATATGTATGTACGGCGGCGGGACATCGGGAGATGTCCCGCCGCCTGTGCTTGATGTCGTTATATGTGTTGGCTCTATCGTAGCAGCGTTCCTCCGGCACGCATCCGCTTCGCTCCGCGACTATTGCCTGCCAACGTTGCTGTTGTTTCATGGCGCAGAGTCATAACTCAACGCGCTCAGTGGCAGACAGCGCTTCGGAGATGCGCTACAGCGAAAGCAACCGCGCCACCACAGTCGTTTGCTGCGGTGGCGCGGTGCGTGTTGTTATGTTTGATATTCTCTACGGTTCAGTCTATTTGAAGTTGAATGTAGGGAAGTGGGTGGCGTCGGTTACTACTGAGCCTGGCAATTTGTCGTAGCACATGCATGCGAATTGGTTGCGTGCGCCGGTGAACAGGTTCAATTCTGTTACCTTTGCGCCTTCAAATGTCACGTTGTCAACGTTTACTGTAAGGTTCTTAAACTGCATTGCGGCGTTGGCTTCCTCTGCTGTTGCTGAAGTGTAGTCCTCGAACATGAAGAAGCCAACCCATTGTCCTGCTGCGTCTGTAGGATAGGTGTAGGAGCAATCCTTTACGTTGATAGTGAATTTAGTGTTTGTCTTGTTGCTGATACGCACAGCATCGGATTTCTTTGACAAGTCGAATATGTTCTTCTCAATGTTAAGCACTCCGCCTTCAGCCATTCCGAACACCGATATTGCGTTGTTGGTGAACAACTTGGCAAACTTGCAGTTCTTTACGGTCACGTTCTTTGAAACAACGTTATTTAAGTTGATTTCAAGAGGATTGTAGCCGTCGGTGGCGCCGGTGTAGTCGAGTCCGTCGACAACAACATCGCCTGCCGTTTCAACAATTACGCGGGCATTTCCATTTATCTTATTTTGGGGGAAAGATCCTGTCAACTTCACGTTTCTCAGCGTTACGCCCTCTTTTGCCTTTGCGGTCAGTTGGGAGGCGTCGACTGTTCCGTTTTCAACGGCAACGCTGTGGGCGTTGAGCGCGATGTTGCTGTCCATTGTCTCGCCGTTGAGGTCAACGATTACGTCTTTTTTGCTCAGGTCTGCGCCTGAAGCCAAAAGGTCTTTGAGTTGGCTTACGCCTTTTGCGTTGAGCACCTCATAGTTGTTGTCTGGGTTATTGAATCCCGGGGCGATTACAACGTTGAAGTCGGCAGTGTTGGTGAGCAACGAGCCGAAGATGTTTGTGCGGTAGTTGCGTTGCACAGGCACGTTGGTGAACGTGCGGTTTGTCAGCGTGTAGTCAAACGCGATGTCGACAGTTTCTTTGTCCTTCGGCACGAGCACGTACGACATCGACAGATATTTGTAATCCTTGCTGTTTACTGAAAATTTAGAGTCCTCTGTAGGAATCGGTTTCTTTACGAATGTCGCAGTGACAGGTTCGCTGACCTCTTCTGAGAGAAGGTTGAGCGTTTTGTAGGTTGCCACTCCGATTGTCGACTCTGAAACGGTGTAGCCGGCAGCTGCCGCTGCGTCAAAGTCGTCTGTTCCGATGTTGATCTGTGCGAACGGACGGCGGAGTTCCTGCGAAATGCTCATGTTGCCGCTAACCTTCAGCGCTTTCTTCTGACCGAAGAATGCGTCAAGATTGTCGGTGTTGTTTTCGGCATTGGCGTAGTTGACGGTTACAGTCTGGTTTTCAGAGTTGAACGTGTAAACGTTGTCGCCGGGTGCGTCGGCCCAGAACACGAAGTCGTATTCCTTGCCTGTGGTCAGCTGCAAGGAGATGGTGGTTTGCAGACCTGTCATTGTGGCTGTACCCTCGAGTTGCCCCTTAGTGCCGTCGGCTTTTTTGCAGACTGCAAGTCTTATCGTTGTGCCTTTCTCATAGACGGCATAGTGCAGCTCGGTGGCTTTTGTGCCGTCGGCAAATGCACGGGTGCCCATGTTGCCAGGCAGCTGGGCTGTGATTGTCACAGTGCTTTCAGCGCCGGCTTTCAAATCCGAAGTCTGATCATCGGCGCATGATGTTGCCATCAGCATCAATGCCGACATGGCAACAGTTGAAAATAATATCCTTTTCATAGAGCACATAAATTATAATAATTGATATTAAATTGCTTGTTTCTTCTTTGTTTTTTATCTTGATTACAAGTCGCAGATTAATAAACCTGTGTTCCGTCAACAAACACTTGGCTATGTTTCTCTGTCTTGTCTTGCTTCACATTCCAGAGGCTATTGCCGCTCTTTGAGCCAGTGCCGAAGCCTGTCGCCGTGCAGTTGTTGATGTTAATAACATATGTGCCTGGAATAAGCGAGCTGTCAACTTCGATGGCTGCCTTGCCATCAACTGGCGCAGAAGCAATAAACTCGCAGTTGTTGAACGTAGCGTTCTGACCTATCACGGCACCTTCATTATAAATCAGAACACACCTGCCGGCGCTCTCAAACTTGCAGCTGTTGAAAGTGATATTCTTTGAGCCATAAGTCCAAATGTTGTAGAAGTCGCTTGATGTCTGCTTGAATGTACAACTGTTGTATACAGCCTCCTCAGCATAAGAGAATGGCGTGCCTTCGATCACGCAACCCGTATAGGTCACAGATTTAGCACTCTGAATGCCAGTATAGTTCGCGTTAGGCGATTTCACTGTCACGCCAGAGAAGCCGATTGTCTTGCCGGTGTAACCGATAGCTTGAGGAATGGAGATAACCGTTGTTTCGTCGCCCGAGAAAGTGACGCCTTCAGCAACGTCCGCAGGAAGCGTATAAGTGGTGTTCTCCTTCAATTTAATCACGGCGTTCGGAGTCTGAGCGGCTGTTGCCAATTCGGTCTGTGTTGAAGCCGTGATTACGTTGTTATTGTAGTCAGGGTCGCTGAATCCAGGAGCGATTACAACGTTGAGGTTGGCAGTGTTGGTGAGCAACGAACCGTAGATGTTTGTGCGGTAGTTGCGTTGCACAGGCACGTTGGTGAACGTGCGGTTTGT
>ENA-ORNF01001334-ORNF01001334.1-human-gut-metagenome-genome-assembly--contig:-NODE-1334-length-21834-cov-4.528445_pt1 | contig 21834 bp, 20 predicted proteins | sample MGYA00242110_ERZ509012 | MGnify/ENA primary metagenome ERZ509012 (study PRJEB26280, sample SAMEA2338714) | human gut metagenome | biome: human gut; feature: human-associated habitat; material: faeces...
CCTTCCGGCAATCCATGATATCGGATACCATACTCGCTTGCCGGTTTGAATCCACTCTTGCCATAGAAATCAATATTTCCCTCAAAGCACAGTGCTCCACAGCCTAGCTCTGCAGCTTTCTCCAATGAATAATCAAGCAGAATTTTACCATATCCCTTCCGTTAATATTTCTTCTTTTCTATTACTCACGCTGATAACCTCCAAGCCCAAAAATAAACGATCGTTTATTTATCAACACTTTTCAATGTTCATTACCAGATGTGCAGGATATAATCACTCAGGATTCCGAGAGATTATATCATAATAAGCCTTATACCTGTAAGCTGTTCTTCTGCTGATATTTCCCTCTTCCACAATCTCCATAATACTCATTCCACTACCATATTTAACTGCAAAGTCATTATATGAAGCTGTCCACACTTTGTCATGCTTCTTTCTTCCTGCTGTGCTGCGGCTTTTATATGCTTCAAGCTCAGCCTTCAGCTTCTTATTCTCTGCCTCCAGCTCATCTATGCGCTGTATGGCCTCTTCCAATGTCTTAATCATAATCTTCCTCCTTTTCGTCCTGCTTCTCAGGGCATGTCAAGTTTGTGCGCAGGCACAAATCCTGCATATTATTTTACAAATACCTGTTGACTATCACATCACAAAGCATTAATATTATAAATAAGAAATGGGTTTTTACCGGGTAGGGGTTACACCTGACAGGACGTGCTCGTTTCTTTTTTTATTTGTACCACATCATACAAATACTTTTTCCCACTTGATGAATGCCGTATCAATAAACGTGCTTTAAAAATATTGTATCTCTCAAGTTCCCCACAATCATTATATACAGGCATTGCAAACCTTGTATCATAGCGATACCAGCCATTCTTCGCATCACGATTATGTTTTTCTTTACGATTACTTTCATAGGTTCCATTTTGTGCAATTTGTATCATCTCAGGTATTATCTGTGCCGCATTTGCCTTGGCTTTCTCTCCAGCGCCATGCATTCTTTTCGTGTAAACGGAACCTGTGTATTCCCCAGGCAGTTCTGTCCCAATAAATATAATCTCGCTGTCATCAGCAATTTTATAAAATTCTCCTACATATCTCTTTAGATATCTCTCAACATCCTCCCAGACTATCTTTTTTCCTTTAAATATAACATCATTAACCACAACAATCTTGTTCCCATCCTCATCTCTTACTACCGAGATATTACATTCCTTATCCTCTCCATTGCTCCTCATTAATTCCTCCCTCATTTGTGCCATTAATATATTTGACACAAGCATAATATATCAGCAGTGCAATGTCAATTATATTTTTGACACTCATATATGCATATTATTTCATAAATACCTGTTGACTATCACATCACAAAGCATTAATATTATAAATAAGAAATGGGTTTTTTGTCCGGTAAGCTTCTATGAGCTGAGGGGGTTGCTCGTTTCTTTTTTTATGTCAATAATATCATACAGATATAATCTGCTATCTGCACTATGCCTTATTATCATTGATGCATGAAATACATTATATCTTTCAACTTTGCCATTTTCATCATATACCGGCAAAGCAAATCTTGAATCATAGCGATACCAGCCAAACTTAGCATCCCTCTTATGCTTACTTGCCATATTAGTTCTATAATGCTTTCCAGTTGCAATACTCAGCGGCTCCGGTATTCCCTGCGATGCATTAGCTTTTGCTTTTGCATTGGTTCCCTTCAGACCTTCTGTGTACTTTGAACCTGTATATTCATCCGGTAAATCCGCTCCAATGTATATCGAATCCCCATTCTCTCCATTGCTCATCATTAATTCCCCCTCATTCGTGCCATTAATATATTTGACACAAGCATAATATTGCATTGCATACTTATATCTACCATATGTTGTAAGCCTGTCATTTTCAGTACACATCATAATGTGTGTGACAACCAATGTGTCGCAATTTTAAGTTATTCTGTCACACATATTGTCACATCTTGAAATTATATATATATATATATAATGAAGCTATACATAGAAACTGTGTGTATACGTACAAACATGTGATGCCTGAAAAACAGGCAGGAAGGGAAATTACCATGAGAGTTAAAAAGATTATTGCTGCGGGAATTGTAACTATGACAATGTTCGCAATGACAGCCTGTCAGGGTTCAGCCTCCAATCAGACAGCAGACGGCACCAACGTTGAATCCACTGTACAGACCGCCACAAAGACACAGTTACAGACTCAGTCAGCAACAAAAGCACCTGAGACTACTAAGGCTGATGAGAAAAACACTGTGACACAGACTGTCGAAGCTACTCAGGCAGCTACTCAAGCTGTTACTGTGGCATCAGAGGCGGCTGCAGAAGTTCCGGCTCAGTCAGTTACAGAAGAAGCTGCATCTGCCGTAACAGCTATTGACTACAGCAATTTAAAAAAAGTAGGTTGGTTCAAATACGTTCCGGGTGAAGAAGCCGTACTTTCTGATTTTATAGATAATGTCGGAAAAAGAACAGTTGCATACGGCGAAACTATTGACCTGAGTGATTGTATGGACTTTTCACAATGCAGCGGTGATACAATATTAAGTATAAAACATATTATAACCAACCACTTCGTTGATTGGGATGGTGATGATTATGACCGAGACGAAAACCTCAAGAAAATAATCGCAACGTATAGTTATAAGAAATATTCCGCAGTAGAATTCGCTTTCAAACTTGATACAGATGACAAAACATTTTGTATATATGCAAGAGAATATTAAGTATTTCTTCCAACATACTTTCATCCCATTACAAAAAAGACCTGAGCCTCACGGCTCAGGTCCCTAATAATATAATAAATACATACCATAATACAGATATCTCCGGATTGTTCCGTGCTGCGCACTCCCACAAACCTTATCTGTAATTTTACAGTGCCTTCTTGATTGCATCCATAAGCTCAGCATATGTCTCGTATGCAGGAAGCTCAGGATTGTCCTTCTTAATCTGCTCTGTGCTTCTGAATAAGAAACCTGCCTTGCTTGCCTTTATCATGCCAAGGTCATTGTGGCTGTCGCCGCTTGCAATTGTGTCATATCCGATTGACTGCAGAGCCTTAACTGTTGTGAGCTTTGAATTCTCAATTCTCATCTTGAAGCCTGTAATCTCTCCGTTGTCAGCAACCTCAAGTGTATTGCAGAATATTGTAGGCCAGCCGAGCTTCTTCATGAGAGGTCCCGCGAACTGTGTAAATGTATCGCTTATGATAATTACCTGTGTAATGCTTCTAAGCTCATCAAGAAATTCCTTTGCACCAGGCATAGGGTCAATCTTTGCAATTGTCTCCTGAATCTCCTTAAGTCCGAGTCCGTGCTCCTTAAGGATTCCGATTCTCCACTTCATAAGCTTATCATAATCCGGCTCATCCCTTGTAGTTCTCTTAAGCTCCGGAATACCGCTTGCCTCAGCAAATGCGATCCAAATCTCCGGTACAAGTACTCCTTCAAGGTCAAGACATACAATATTCATTCCCATCGTTCATCCTCCACTTATATACAGGCGTCTGCGCACTGTTTAGTCAACTAAAATCATTTGTAAGTATACATTATTCAGCCTGTGTGTGCAAGTTATTGCTCAAATTATCTTCACTCAGATTATGGTTCTCCGGCTGTTTTATACAGTTGTCCTCAAGCCTGATATCCTCAAGAATATACTGTTCGTATGCCTCCTGCACATTATAAGCGTTGATGCATTCGCACTGACACTGCCTCATCATAATGTGTCCCGCATACGAAAGCGGAACATCGCTGCGTCCCTGCAGATTGAAAAACTGCGTCCACGGATTAATATTTATAAAATTATCCGTCCTGCCACTTACATCCTCAATCAGAATATATTCATAACGCTGGGGCGTATCAGGCCGCATCTTAAGCCACAGAAGATTATATCCGTCCTGCACATTGATTCTTCTCATTATGATATTTCTGTTATGCACCGACTCAGAGCCACACGTCAGACAGCCATGACAAAAGCCGAACGTGCAGTCTTCGATAATAATATTCTGATTAGCACCATTCTCCGGTGCCTCATCCGCCCACGGCCCCTTGCCGCCCTTGAGTGCCACGGCATCATCATTGACCTCCATGCGGCATCCCTTTATAAGCACACAGCTGCATGCATCAATGTCTATCGCGTCAGTGCTTGGCGCTTTCACGGGCGTTCTGGGGCTGAATATTGAACAGTTGATGTATCTGACATGACTGCATTTGTAAATGTGATTGGTCCAGAACTGCGAATTCTGCAATCTAAGCCCTGCAACCGTAACATTGGTACAGCCTGATATATATACAAGCCGCGCTCTCTGTTCGTCCTTATTGGTGCAGGCAGGATTCCAGCTTCTTCTGAGCCAGAAGCTCTTCCATGACCTCAGACCGCTGCCGTCTATCGTTCCTTCACCGCACATCGTGAATCCGTCAATTCCGTCAGCATTTATCAGGGCTGCATAATACATGCAGCTCTCGCCCTCTATGCGAGTCTTAATTAACGGGTAGTCCGATATATCATCGCTCCCCTTGAGCATTCCATCCGCCTTAATATACAGATTAACGCCCTGTCTGAAGAACAACGCTCCCGTCAGATAAGTGCCTTCCGGAACAACAATCACACCTCCGCCATTATCTGCCGCTGTATCTATCAGCTTCTGCAGCTGCTCCGTGTGTATATTTCCGTCATCATTTATTCCGTAATCGGTAAGTATATACTGCCTTCCAAGCTCACCAAGCTTTGGCACATGTACATCATGAAACCACTCATCGACAACACTCCCGTCCGGGAATCTGTCCTCATAGAATCTGTCATTCATATAATGTCTGCAATCTGTGTAATCCATTATCGCACGATTCCGATAAGCTCATTAATATCTTCAACCTTATACTTATTCATATAAGCTTCAATTCCTGCTGCAACCTCTTCTGTTGTCTTAGGATTATGGAAGTTCGCTGTTCCGACTGATACTGCCGTTGCACCTGCCATTATGAATTCGAGTGCATCATCGGCACATGTTATTCCTCCCATACCTATTATAGGAATCTTAACTGCATTGGCTACCTGATATACCATGCGTACAGCAACAGGTCTTATTGCAGGGCCTGACAGACCGCCGGTCTTATTGGCTACTGCAAATGTACGTCTGTTAATGTCAATCTTCATGCCTGTAAGAGTGTTAATGAGTGATACAACATCCGCTCCACCCGCTTCAACGGCGCGCGCCATCTCAGTTATATCAGTGACATTAGGACTAAGCTTCATGATTACCGGCTGCTTTGCAACTGCCTTGACTGCCTTTGTAATCTCATATGCCGCCTCAGCCTTCTGGCCAAATGCAATTCCGCCCTCTTTTACGTTAGGGCAGGAAATGTTAATCTCAAGCATGTCAACCGGCTCATCAGCAAGACGCTCAACCACCTCAACATAGTCTTCCTTACTGCGTCCGCATACATTTACAATAATCTTTGTATCATACTGCTTAAGAAATGGTATATCTCTCTTGCAGAATACATCTATTCCCGGATTCTGAAGTCCTACGGCATTAATCATTCCGCCGTAAGTCTCCGCAATTCTTGGTGTAGGATTGCCTGGCCACGGCTCGTTGGCAACTCCCTTGGTAACTACCGCGCCAAGCTTATTAAGGTCTACAAACTGTGCATACTCCATACCTGAGCCAAATGTTCCTGATGCTGTCATAACCGGATTCTTAAGCTCAACACCTGCAAGATTTACTTTTGTGTTCATAATTCAACATCCTCCGCGTTAAATACAGGTCCTTCTTTGCATACTCTCTTGTTATGCACATGAGAATGGTCATCAATCTCCTTTGACTTGCACACACATGCAAGACACGCTCCGATTCCGCATGCCATCTTCTCCTCAAGTGAGAGGTAGCACTCTATTCCATTCTCCTTTGCATAGGCCTTGATTGCACGAAGCATAGGTGTAGGGCCGCATGCGTATATGACATCACCTTTTATTCCCTCAGCCTTTATCGCATCAAGGACATTGCCCTTAGTTCCGGCACTTCCGTCCTCAGTAGCAATAGTAACACGTCCGTACTGTGCAAGCTCCTCATTAAGGAAAAGCTCATCCCTGTAACCAAGTACTATATCTGCATCACTCACATCATATCCGCCGTTCTTAAGCTCCCTGGCAAGCTCAAGCATAGGAGGGATACCTATTCCTCCACCCATGAGGATAGCTTTCTTATTAAGCTTTGTATATCCGTTGCCAAGCGGTCCCATGACATCGAGCGTATCTCCGGCTCCGTATCCTGAGAATTCCTTAGTACCCCTGCCGACAGTACGGTATACAATTCTCAATCTGTCACCTTCAACCTCACATATACTTATAGGTCTTGGCAGAAGTCTTGAGCCATCCTTTGAATATACTGATATAAACTGGCCTGCCCTGGCATTCTTTGCAATATCCTTAGTCTGTATCCACATGCTGAATACATCTGATGCAAGCTTTTCCTGACTTACTATGCTTACATTCTCTCTGTAATTGTCTGACATATCTGCTCCTTGTTTGTTCATCGGTTAGGGCAATATGCCCCTGCATTATTATTTTCTTGCTGAATTAATATCCTCAATCATATCAAGAGCTGCCTGTCTTGATGCTTCTGCATAATGCTCTGCACCAAACTTTGCATATTTTTCCTGCTTGAACGCAGCTATAATTCCTCTTGAACTGTTAACGATTGCACCAAGCCCGTCCTTATTAAAGAAATGTGCGAGGTCAGAGCCCTTACCACCCTGTGCGCCATAACCCGGCACAAGTATATATGCCTTAGGCATAACCTTGCGGAGAAGCTCTCCCTGCTCAGGATATGTAGCTCCGACAACAGCACCTACATAGCTGTAATCATTACCCATGCAGTCGCTTCCCCACTCATTAACCTTCTCACCTACTATCTCATAGAGAGGCTTGCCGTCAATAAGTCTGTCCTGGAACTCGCCGCTTGAAGGATTGGATGTCTTAACAAGTACAAATATACCTTTCTTCTCTTCCCTGCATACATCAACAAATGGCTTAATTCCATCTGTTCCAAGATATGGATTAACTGTTGCAAAATCTTCATCAAATGCTGCAATTCTCTTAGAGCCTACCGTAACCCTGCCAAGATGTGCAATCGCATATGACTCAGATGTTGAACCGATATCGCCTCTCTTAACATCGCCGATTACTACCATGTCCTTTGACTTGCAGTAATCAACCGTCTTCTTAAATGCCTTAAGTCCCTCAAGTCCGAACTGCTCATACATAGCAATCTGCGGCTTAACGGCAGGAACGATATCATAGATTGCATCAACTATTCCCTTGTTGTACTCCCATACTGCCTCAGCGGCTGCCTCAAGAGTCTCACCATACTCCTCTATAGCCTTCTTAATAATGTAATCCGGAATATTCTTCATTGTAGGGTCAAGTCCTACAACTACCGGTGCATCCATCTTCTGAATCTTCTCAACAAGCTTGTTAATCATGGTCTTTCATACCTCTCGTTTTAGTTTTATTATCTAGGCTTCGTATATTACCTCGCCGCCTACCAGTGTATATCTTACTTCACCCTTGACTTTCTTCCCGTCAAACGGCTGATTCTTACCCATTGATACAAATGTGGAACTGTCAATTACATATTCCTTGTCAGGGTCGATAATTGTAATATCCGCAATCCTGCCCGGAAGCAGTGTTCCTTTATCTATTCCAAGAACCTTTGCAGGATTATAGCTCATCTTCTCAGCCATCTGCATAGGTGTTATATGTCCCTTATGTACAAGCTCTGTCATAGTAAGTGCTACTGATGTCTCAAGACCTACTATTCCAAACGGAGCCTCTGCAAACGGCAGATCCTTCTCGCTCTTATGATGTGGTGCATGGTCTGTTGATATAACATCCATTATATCCGATGCAAGTCCCTGAATAAGTGCATCCCTGTCTGCCTTAGTCCTTACCGGAGGATTCATCTTATAGTTAGAATCTGTTCCGTCAACATCGTCCTCTGTAAGTGTAAAATGATGAGGACATACTTCTGCTGTTACAGGGAGTCCTGCTTCCTTGGCAAGCTGCACCATACGCACACTGTCTGTCGTAGAGCAATGGCACAGATGGAGCTGTGCTCCCGTATTCTTGGCAAGCAGAATATCTCTCGCAACAATTGTATCCTCAACCGCATTCATAATTCCGTAAAGTCCAAGCTGCTTAGCCCTTGCACCCGCATTCATTACACCTCTTGCGACAAGATTCTTATCCTCACAATGTGCAAAAATAGGGATTCCAACCTCAGCTGCAAGCCTCATTGCCTGTCTGTATACACGTGCATTCATAACAGACTTTCCATCCTCGCTGAGTGCCACGGCTCCTGCTTCGTGAAGTTTCTCAATGTCTGTAAGGAATTCTCCTTCCTGTCCTGCCGTAATTGCTGCGATAGGAAGAATATTAACTTTTGTGACATCCTTAGCCTTATCTATAATATACTGAAGTGTATCTACATTGTCCACTGCAGGTCTCGTATTAGGCATAGGACATACCGATGTGAATCCACCCTTGGCTGCTGCCATCGCACCTGTTCTTATAGTCTCCTTATGCTCAAAACCCGGCTCCCTGAAATGCACATGCAGATCTATAAGTCCCGGCATAACATAATATCCCGATGCATCAATAACCTTATCCGCTTCTGCGGATATACTTCCGGCAACATCTGCAATCCTGTCATCCTCGATAAGGATATCGTATATTCCATCCTTACCGCTTGCAGGGTCAATCACTCTTCCACCTTTGATTAATGTCTTCATTATTCACCTCATATATTGTACATTATTGGTTACTATAATAAGTCCCACGATTCAAGACTTTATTAGTGATATTGTAGCACAAAAAAGAGGCCTTGTACAGCCGCATAATAGCAACTTACAAGACCTCATGTATGTGTTGGTTACATATTCATTACATCATCTTCATAATCCAGTCAAGAAGATTGTAATCTCTGAACAGTACTGCTGCAACAAGTGATACTGTTGACATAATCTTAATCAGGATATCAAGTGAAGGACCTACCGTATCCTTAAGAGGATCACCTACTGTATCACCTACAACCGCTGCATCATGTGCAGGTGAACCCTTGCCCTGTCCTTCGATAGCACCGGATTCAATATACTTCTTGCCGTTATCCCAGGCACCGCCTGCATTACCTGTAAATATAGCAAGCATGATTGCAGAAAGTGTTGCACCGATAAGAAGTCCGCCTACAAAATACGGTCCAAAGAGGAAACCGCATACAAGCGGGAACAGGATTGAAAGTATCGCAGGAACTCTCATCTCCTTAAGAGCGCCCTGTGATGAAATCTCAATACATGTCTTATAATCAGGCTTAGCCTTGCCTTCAAGTATTCCCGGAATCTCCTTGAACTGTCTTCTTACTTCCTCTACCATCTTACGGGCAGCATTAGCAACAGCCTCGATAAGCATACCTGAGAACAGATAAGGAAGAGCAGCACCTACAAGCGCACCTGCAAGAATCTTAGGATCCGTAAAGTTAAGGTCAAGTGTTGAACCCTCCGGCTGGAACGCATAAAGGAAACTTACCATAAGTGAAAGTGCTGCAAGTGATGCAGAGCCGATTGCAAATCCCTTACCGATTGCTGCAGTAGTATTACCTACTGAATCAAGCTTATCTGTTATGTTACGTACATCTGAATCAAGTTCTGACATCTCAGCAATACCACCTGCATTGTCCGAGATAGGACCATATGTATCAACTGATACAGTAGCAGATACGAATGAAAGCATTCCTACTGCTGCCATAGCTATACCGAACATACCTGATACTGCATAAGATGCATATGTTGTGATACCAAGTACGATAAGCGGATACATACATGACTTCATTCCTACTGCAAGTCCCTGCGTGATTGTAAGTGCAGGACCTTCCTTAGATGCCTGTGCAATAATCTGTGTAGGCTTGTAATCATAGCTTGTATAGTATTCTGCGATAGCTCCGATGATTACACCACTGACAACTCCGAGTGTTGCTGCAATCCATGGTGAAAGCCATCCTGCATTAAACTTTGCAAATGCCATATCCGCTGCACCTGCTTTGCCAAACATAAGATATGTAACAACAAGTCCGCCAATAACTGTTATAGCCGCAGCAGCCCATGTTGAAATATTAAGATCCTTGTGAGGATTATCTGTTGCCTTCTTAAGAAGTACATATGCAATACCGAGTATACATGCAACAAGTCCTATTGCAGCAAATACAAGCGGATAATACATCATCTTCTGGAGCATATCCTCTGAGGCAGCTCCGCTTGAAGCAATGTTAGAAAGGAACAGGCTGACTGCAAGTATTATTGATGATGTGATTGCACCAACATATGACTCAAGAAGGTCTGAGCCAAGTCCTGCAACATCACCTACATTATCACCTACATTATCAGCTATTGTTGCCGGGTTACGCGGATCATCCTCAGGAATGTGTGCCTCTGTCTTACCTACAAGATCCGCACCCATATCTGCTGCCTTAGTATAGATACCACCGCCAACTCGGTTGAACATTGCAACTATTGAACATCCGAGTGCATAGCATGAAAGACACTGCGTAAATATATGTCCGCCCGTTGTAAGTGCCGTGATATCAAGCAGTCCGAGCAGCATACCGAATACTATATAAACAATAAAAAGACCGAGCAGCGCAAATCCGCCGACACAAAGTCCCATTACCGAACCGCCCTTAAGTGCGACCTTAAGTGTCTCACCGATATTTCTTGTCTTATTCGCTGCATTGGCAACCCTGACATTAGCATATGTCGCTATCTTCATGCCAACCCATCCTGCGCATGCACTCATTACCGTACCGATAATGAAGCATACAGACGGCTGCCACATAAATGTGCTGCTCTGCAGACTGAATATTACCGCAAATGCAACTGCAATAATTGCAACTACCACTGCGATTATCTTGTACTCGTATGTGATGAATGCATTGGCACCAACCCTGATTGCCTCTGCTATCTCTGACATACGAGCGTTGCCCTCATCCATCTTCTTCACACTTGCGAAGTTGAATGCGGCATAGCCTAGTGCCAGCAACGCTGCCACTATTACGAGAACTAATAAAACCTCCATTTCCTAAACCCTCCAAACATTTATGTTGTGTAAAACATATGTACAATTTTACCAATTCTTAACTGCAAGGTCAATAAATATATGAAAAATCGCACAAATAATTGTATACAAAATTACACATAATATTTTGTCAGTTTTGACATATTTAAAAAATATATGTACAATACTGATGTATTTTCTTATATACAGGCATGTTCCCTATAGACGGAGGTTATAGAATTTATGAATGCTATAGATTTACACGTTCACTCAACATATTCTGATGGCACATTTACACCAAAGATGCTTATAGATGAAGCTGTCAGGAAAGGGCTCTCGGCAATGGCGCTTACAGACCATGACACAATTGACGGAATAGATGATGCACGCCTGGCTTCAGCCGGTACAAATGTCGAGCTTATTCCCGGAATAGAACTTTCCTGCAGCTACAAAGACTTTAAGGAAATCCATATAGTGGGACTTTTTATTAATGATAAAGATAAAGCTTTCAACGCGAAGCTTGAAGAGCTCCGCACTACAAGGGATGAGCGCAACCACCTGATGTGTGGGAAGCTCAGGATGCATGGAATTGATATATCCTTTGATGACATGGATAATGATTATGGAAATGCCGTAATAACAAGAGCACATTTTGCAGATTATCTTATGAAACATGGATATGTGAGCAGCAAAAAAGAGGCATTTGACCGTTATGTCGGTGATAATGCCCCTTGCTTCGTTCCCAGACGTTATCTGAGTTCCGGCGACGGAATCCGCATAATACTCGATGCCAAAGGTGTGCCGATACTTGCACATCCAACTCTGTATCATCTCGGCAATGATGTCATGCGTGACATGCTTGCTGCCCTCAAAGCAGACGGTCTTGCCGGCATGGAATGTATATATTCAACATATACAATGGGAGAAGAGATTCAGATGCGCAGGCTTGCTAAGGAATTCGGATTGATTTCGTCAGGCGGCTCTGATTTTCATGGTGCCAACAAGCCGTCAATAAGCCTTGGCACAGGCAAAGGCCACCTGTTTGTTCCGGAATCAATACTTGAACCGATTCGTAAGCATGCACATTAAGAAAGTCTGCTTTCTATTGCATCGACAACAGTCTCTATTGCCTTTATACGCGCGTAATACTTGTTGTTTGATTCAATGATATGCCACGGCGCATCCTTGGTAGAGGTGTATTTTATCATATCGTTAACAGCGACTTCGTACTTATCCCATTTATCACGGTTGCGCCAGTCTTCATCGGTAATCTTCCACTGCTTGGCCGGATTATTCTCTCTTTCCCTTGCAAGCTGCTCATCTTTGTCTATCTGGAGCCAGAACTTGACCACAATTGCTCCCCAGTCCATAAGCTCCTGTTCAAATTCGTTAATCTCATTGTAGGCTCTCTTCCACTCAGTCTCCGTATTAAAGCCTTCAAGACGCTCTACCATTACACGTCCGTACCATGTACGGTCAAACACAGCTATGTGTCCCGTCTTAGGCAGATTCTTCTGGAATCTCCACAGGTACTGTCTTGCCTTTTCATATGAATCCGGTGCAGCTACCGGGTTAACGTCATAATCCCTTGCATCAAAACATGATACCATTCTCTTAATGTTACCGCCTTTGCCTGCCGCATCCCATCCCTCATAACAGATAATAAGCGGAATCTTCTTTTTGTAGAGCTTATATGAGAGCTTAAGAAGCTTATCCTGAAGCTTGTCAAGCCTCTTATGATATTCCTTCTCTGAAAGCGTGCAGTCAAGGCTTACATCCTGAATAAGCGGCTTCCTGACAAGTTCAAAATCCATCTTTGACACAGGTATTCCCCTGCCTTCTATGGAATGTATACCATCCTTTTCTACTTTACGGCACAGCTTTTCAAGGCGCTTGACAACTGTCTCGAGCACTTCTTTGAGAGCCACGTCTCTTTCCATTCCTGATATTACATTCCAGCCCGCATATTCAAAGTTTGTCTTCTCAAGCATAAAGTCATATTCTTCCTTACATACGGCATATGCTTTGTTCTGCTTCCAGTCATGTGCGCTTACGCGCCACTTTGTTGCTTTGGATGCTTCAAGCTCATTAAGCCTTTTGCTCTGTTCTTTTTTGGTTATATGCAGGAAGAATTTAAAAATAACATATGCATCATCCGTAAGCTGTCTTTCAAACACTTCTATATCCTTAGAATGACTTTCTTTACCGCTTGTCATCCAGTCATGGTACCAGCTTCTGTCAAATATGGCTATCTCGCCTCTTCCGGGTATCTTCATCCAGAATCTGTTCATGTATGGTTTTCTTGATTCCTCATCACTTGGAGATGTAATCGAATACATCTTCACGCCTCGCGGATCAAGATACTTAAGCAGCTTCCCTATAAGACTTCCCTTACCCGAAGCACTCCAGCCCTCAAATGCAATAATAACCGGAATTCCGGCCTTCTTAAGTCTCTGCTGGAGCTGTGCAAATCTGTCTCCCAGCTCATCAATCTCTGCTTTTATGCTGATCTCTTCATCCAGTGTATACTCTCTCTTTAAATCAATTTCCTCAAACATCGCTAATCTCCGTTCCCGCATCTAATTGCGCACGCAGCCTCTGCCACATAACATGGCTTTTCAATGTGTCTTTTTAATTATACCACTTTTAAGTCCACAGTAAACTATGAATCAAGCAGTGCCTTTACATCAAGCATTCCCCATCCCTGCTGCTCCTTTGGAAGTCTTATGGAAACTGCCGTGTCATGGAGGCGCATCTTCACCATTGCCGGCGTAAGATACGGCTTTTTCTGAAGCAGAAGGGCTATTGCCGCCGTAACTATAGGTGCAGCCATAGATGTGCCGGATTTCACGGTATAGCCGTCCCTCTTATTAGAACACGACACTATTCCGGAACCGGCAGTAACAATCTCCGGCTTGACAATACATGATTTTGTAGGCCCTCTTCCGGAGTAATTGGCATATTTTCTTCCACGTTCATCTGTATATATCCTGTCATCGAGTGACCCTACAGTTATTATCTTGCGGCTTATTCCGGGAACAGTCACGGTTCCACGTCCGGGTCCGTTATTTCCCGCCGCACTCACAACTGTTATACCACAGTCCCAGGCCTCCTCAACAGCCTTTACCAGAACCGATTCTTCCCCCTGAGTCGATTCAGGTGTTGTTCCAAATGAAAGATTTATTATTCGTATTCCATATTCTTCCGCATGTTCAATGACCCACTTTATTCCTTCAACAACAGTCTTAGAGCTCCCTTCCCCATTTCTGTCAAGTACCTTGACTGCCGCAATATTACATCCGGGTGCAATGCCTCTGTATTTGCCGCGTGAAGCCGTACCGTCACCTGCTATTATTCCCGACACATGCGTTCCGTGTGAATTGTCATCATATGCATTAGAATGACCATTTATAAAATCTTTAAATACAGCTATCCTGCTGCCAAAATCTCTGTGTGGATATATTCCGGTATCAAGAACTGCTACCGTAATATGGCTGCCCGTCTGCTCATTTTCCAAAAAAATCACCCGCACATATAATGTTATAATAATAGTATATTACACATTATACATGCGGGTGAACACATCTGCCCGAATATCAGTCCGTTCTTTGGTACCAGATTCTGTACCGGTTTTTATTCAAACTTAAACAGATGTCCTCCAATCTCTATACCTACGGCATCATCAGCATCAATGAATGTAGGAAGCCTGCCGTCCATCTCGGCTGCCGTCTCTCTGTCTGACCAGCCGCCGCCAACCTTATTGCCAAGTGATATCTTACTTCCGTTACTCATTACAATCTTTATGCTCTTCTGGAACTTTGTGAACAGAGTCTTGTCATTGCCCCACTTTGTATAATCTGTATCAAATTCCATTGCAAATTCAGTATCGGTAAGTGTAACCTGTCTTATTCCGGTAACTGCGTAGTTACTTATTATGTCCGGTGTGATATCAAGATCCTTTAATACCCTGTCTGCTACTGCCTGGCTCTCATCTGACTTAACAGTGAACTCCCATGTGCCTTCATATCTGTTGCCTGTAAGCGGCTCCTTATCAGGGTTGTTCAGCACAAGGCGGTAATTCTTAAGCATATCTGTTGTGGAATTCTGATATACACCGCTGTTGGTCCTGGAATACTGTCTGTCCTGATTAGGCGATACGGATACCTGTATTCTTCCGTCATCAAGCTTTCTTATTGATGTTGAATTATACATCATTCCCGTTGTCTTGTTCTGGAAGCACAGCTTCTCAAGAGCATCTGCATCCCTGCCCGGAACAACAGTTATATAAAATGCATTCGTATTGTCATAATCTGTTCTTGGTCCAAAGCCCATATTATCGATATATGCATCAGGATACTGCTCACTGAACTTAATCTTATAGCTTCCCGGATTAAGTGCATACTCATACTGTGATGAGCCGTCCGCGTACTTACCTTTCTCAACCTTCTTAAAGCTGCTGCTGTCAGCCGCCTTGCCCTGCGCAAGGATATCGGCAACGCTGTCATAACTGAAGCCTATACCTTTGGTTACTTCCCATGAATCCACAAAGTTTGTAAGTCTGACCTTCATATCCTTGCCGGCAAAGTCAACACTTGATGCTCTTACTGTAAGCTCAAATCTTGCCTCGGAAGGAACTGATGCATCATCAACCCTCTGTACCCATACGCCGGAAGAAACTCCCGAGCCGCTGATTGGAACATCATCTATAATTACCATTGCAGTCTCAAATCTCTGACGTGCGGGATATGATAACCTTGTCTCATCATTATATACAATAGGCTCTCCGTTCTTACTCTTAACAGCAAGTGTGATCACTGCCTGATGTGCCTCGGTTATCACATTTGTTGCCTCTACCGACAGTGCATCCGAGCTTGATACCGCTGTCTCGTTTACCTTCTGTGCTGCATCATATGAATAAACATTGCCATCCTCATCAACGCTCTGCCCCATGTGGTCTAATGATGATGCCGTGTTAGACATTGAATACTTTGCAACATACTGATTATATGCATAAACACTTCCCCCTGATACGGCAATAAGCACTCCTGCCACAACTGCCGCCTTAACGATATTGCCTGCTCCCTTATGCATCTTTACTACACTGCCTCGCTTTTCCTCTCTTCTTCGTCCCCTGTTATCTTCCTTTCTTGAAGTCATATTAAGCGTATCTTCAATCCAGGAATCCGGTGTCTTAATATCATCAAGTTCAGATAACCATTTCATTGCCCATTCCTCCTATCATAATCTTAAGCTTATCTCTTCCCCTTTTAAGAACCGACTTAATTGTATTCTCATTGGAGCCAAGCAGCTTTGCAATCTGTGCCACGCTGTACTCCTCATAATAGTAGAGATAAAGAACATCCTTATACTTATCCGGCAGCTTTTTTACCATAAGCAGGAGTTCCGATTCTTCTTCATACTCATCGCTCTTTCCCGAATGTATATCTAATTTTGTAATATCATCCTCAAGTGCGACCTTTCTGTTCCATGCCTGTCTGTGATAATCCGTACACTGGTGTATTGCAACCTGAATCAGCCATGCTTTAAGATATTCCTCCGTCTCAAAATGCTTTTCCGCGGTATAAAGCTTAATGAAGACATTCTGGAAACAATCCTTGGCATCTTCGGTATTTCCACACCGCATAATGCAGATTCTTGTTATCATGTCAGCATATTTTCTCATTGCCTGTTCGTAATCAAGTCCTGCATAGTAAGACCTGGCAGTGTGTGCCTCTTTTCGTTTTCCAAACATTGTCTGTCCCCCTTTCACTTACCATACGAAAATTTACTCCGCTAAGGTTGCACATATTTGAAAAATTTAAAAAAGCTGCACAAAACCGTCATTTTATCCATACGGCTTTGCGCAGCAGTCTGCCCTCGCAATTGTTCTATCTTACATTCTCATCATTATCTATGTGGATATCCTCACCGGCGATATGCAGTGTCACATTCTTCATGTGGATATCCTGTGCATTGCTTATTGTAAGTCCGCTGTCCGCGGTAATCTCCGAATCCTCAAGGGTTATTCCATATACCGTAGGCATGCCCTGCCCCTCAGGGAATGCAATTCCTTCTGCCTTGAAGGCTGTCTTAGCGCCAACGCAGGTGATATTCTTCATATTGACATTACGGAATACCGGAATATCTTCAGTGCTCACAAACACATCCTCATCCTTCTTCTCATGCTCAAGCTTATAAAGAGAATATCCCATTGTAAATATTATTGCTTCACCTACAATGCCTGTCATATTGATATTCTCAAGATTAATATTCTCAACAATACCACCTCGTCCAAGCTGGCTCTTGAATCTTATTCCCACGTCAGTACCCATGAATGCACAGTTCTGCACATAAACCTCGCTCATGCCGCGTGACATCTCACTTCCGACAACAAATCCGCCATGTGCATGCATTACGGTACAATCATGGATATATACATACTTAGTAGGAGTCTTGATTCTGCGTCCAATCTCATTCTTACCGGACTTAAGACAGATTCCGTCATCACCTACTTCAAACTTTGTATTGTAAATCTCCACATACTGGCATGATTCAACATCTATACCATCACCATTCTGTGCATAATATGGATTCTTTATAAATGCGTTACTTACTGTAAGATTGGTACAAAGAAGCGGATGCACGTTCCATGCCGGTGAATTCTGAAGCGTAACTCCATCAATAAGCACTCTGTCACATCTTACAAAATTAACCATTACCGGCCTGTAAAAATCATAATGTCTTTCTGCCTTCTTAAGTGCATCCGGGTCATCCAAAGACGGTTCACCTTCCATGCAGCCGTCATATGAAGTAACTGTAGGAAACCACATTCCGCCTTCATTAGTCGGAATTACTGTATCAGGGCTTGTCGCAACAAACCTGTCCCACTGCCTCTGTGTAACCTTAAACTTCTTAAGAGGTCTCCACAGTTCTCCATTACCGTCTATTGTTCCTTCACCTGTTATGGCAACATTCTGCGCGTCTGCTGCCATTATCGGAGACACTGTCCTGATTCTCGGCTGTCCCTCATAATCTGAGATAATAAGCGGATATTCCTCCCTGTTCTTGTCAAACATAAGCACCGCACCATTCTCTACATGAAGGTCTACACCCGTAAGTATTCTTACCGGTCCCGTAAGCCACAATCCGGAAGGTACAATTACATGCCCACCGCCTTCTTCCGAGCATGTTCTTATTGCAGCATTGATTGCTTCTGTATTGGACACACGTCCGCCCGCTACAGCTCCGTAATCTCTTATATCATACTGTGCTTCCCTGAATACGGGACGTTCAACTTTAAAGCTTATATCCATCTTAATATCAGTCTCCATTCCAATGATTTCCTAATTGTTAAATTCATTTAATCCGATTACAATATCGCAATGCGGATTACTTATTAATCTTCTTTTTTGCCTCATCCGTTATGTCACGCTGTACGGCGACCTCATTCTCAATATTACGTGCAGCCTCGTTAGCTGTATATGCAGCATCAACAACTTTATTAAGTACGTCGCTGACCACACCTGCCTTCTCCTGCTGTTTCTGTGCATTATCATAAATGCTGTGCATTGAATCTATTGCATCCTTTACCGATGACTGCACCTTGGCAATCGTGTCAGTTATCTCTCTTGATGACTTAGATGACTGCGCTGCGAGATTACGTACCTCTCCTGCCACAACCGCGAATCCTCTTCCCTGTTCACCGGCCCTGGCAGCCTCTATCGACGCATTAAGTGAAAGGATATTCGTCTTGTTGGCAATTCCGCTTATTACAGTGACAAACTTCTCAATCTGTGCTGAAAGCTGTTCAAGCTGGTTTATCTTCTCAGATGCATCATTAACAACTTCATTCATGTCGCTTATCATCTTAAGAATCTCTTCTACACTTCCGATGCTGTCTCTTACCATATTAAGAGAAGTATCAGACGAATTAATAACGTCAAATGCATCCTTTTCAAGTCTGTCCTGTGACTCATCAAGTCCTTCCAGGATAGTTCCGAGTTCCTTAAATGAATTGTCTTCCATAGTAATCTCCAATCATCTTAATATCCGTTCATAACAATATATTACACAAATATTTCCAGCGCATCACTCAGATTACGCACACCTATAAGCTTGATTTTACCATTATCTGTAACATTTTTCAAGCATACCTCCGGCAAAATACACGTGTCAAAGCCAAGCTTAACCGCTTCATTAATTCTCTGCTGCGGCTGGCTTACCGCCCTTACTTCTCCGGCAAGTCCGACTTCTCCGAATATTATCGTTCCCGAATCTATCTCACGGTTTCTGAAGCTCGACACAAGCGCCATTACAATTCCAAGGTCAAGTGCCGGTTCATTAACCTTAAGTCCGCCGGCAACATTTACATAGGCATCGCAGCCTCCGAGATGTATTCCTACCCTCTTCTCAATAACCGCCATAAGGAGATTGACACGGTTGTAATCTGTTCCTGCCGCCGTTCTCCTTGCCATTCCAAAGCCGGAATCGCAGACAAGTGCCTGAACCTCAACAAGCATAGGTCTTGTTCCCTCCATAAGGCATACAACAACCGAGCCTGACGCACCCTCCGGCTTACCGCTCAGCATATACTCTGAAGGATTGGCGACTTCGTTAAGACCATTCTCTCTCATCTCAAACACACCAATCTCATTAGTGGAACCGAATCTGTTCTTGACACTTCTTACAATTCTGTATGCCGCATTGCGGTCACCTTCAAAATACAGCACTGTATCCACCATATGTTCAAGCACTCTCGGGCCCGCAACAACACCTTCCTTAGTCACATGGCCTACAATAAATATTGATATTCCCATGCTCTTTGCTACCTGCATAAGAACAGAAGTAGATTCCCTTACCTGGCTTACACTTCCAGGTGCAGAGCTTATCTCCTCACGATACATAGTCTGGATTGAATCGATTATTACAATATCAGGCTTAACTGACTTAATTGCCGACTCTACCGCCTCAAGATTCGTCTCGCACAAAAGCTGCATATTATCCGTAAAATCACCAATACGTCCTGCTCTTAACTTAATCTGCTTAAGTGACTCCTCACCTGATATATACAGTACATTCTTACCCGCTGCAGAGACATTGCGGCACATCTGAAGAAGAAGTGTTGACTTACCTATTCCCGGGTCTCCCCCTACAAGAACAAGAGAACCTTCTACAATCCCGCCCCCAAGCACTCTGTCCATTTCTTCAAAGCCCGTAGGTGTCCTGTCCGCATCCTCAGTGCTTATATCCTTAAGTGTTACAGGGGCAGCAGACTCATGTAATGACGCCGCACGCCCCTTTGAAGTCTTTGCCCCTACAGGCTCCTCAACAAATGTATTCCACTCCTTGCATGCCGGACACTGCCCCGACCACTTGGCAGATTCATATCCGCATTCCCTGCAGAAGAAAGCTGTCTTACTCTTCGCCATTATTATCTCCATTCTATTACGCATATTGTCAAAAAAGGCTGCCACACTGACGCGACAGCCCTTTTAAACAATATATAAATCTTAAATATCTGATTATGCCTTAGTGATAACCACTGTTGTAGCATTACCTTCCTGAAGATCTACACTTAAAACAAGCTTACCGCCGATGTTAGTCTTCATCTTGCCTGCATAATCCCCGTTAACCGAGACCTCATACTCAGCTCCCTCTTCCATCTCAAGAGTAATCTGGGCATCATTATCTCCTTCTACCTTAAAGCTTGTCTCTTTCTCATTCTGTCTGAATTCATTGACAGCCGTTCCCGGTACGGACTCATATACGAACATTCCGTTACGCTCAAGCTTTGTAATCTCATTAAACGTCTTGACCTTATAGGAATCTCCGCAATATTCATAATCTGAAAGCTTTGACTTTGTATCTAACTTATAGTTACCGAAACTAAGTGTTCCGTCAGCTTCGGTACGGATAAGCTCTTTAACTACTGGCATCTATCTGTCCTCCTCTAATGCATTTTTAAACCTAGCTAAATTATACAATAAAATCGTCTGTATTTCTATCCTTTTATTTTAAATTTTTTGTGAAATCAGTATCACATTATAATAATTTCTGAAATATCAGGCGTCACATTCCCTGACTATCTGTTATAGCCTCTCTTGCGCTCAAAATCAAGCTTTCCATCCTTACATGTAACAAGGACACGGTTTCCCTGCTTAATTGTTCCTTCAAGAATCTTCTCAGCCATAGGGTCTTCAATCTCCGTCTGTATCGCTCTCCTCAACGGTCTTGCGCCATACTTGGAATCATATCCTTTGTCGATTATATATTGCTTTGCCTCTTCAGTGAGTTCAATTGAAATCTTCATCTGCTCAAGAGTTCTTGCATTAACATTCTTAATCATGATATCAACAATCTTCTCCATGTGGCTCTTATTAAGAACATGGAACACAATTATCTCATCAATACGGTTAAGGAATTCAGGCTTGAAGAGTCTTCTTACCTCTTCCATCACACGGCCCTTCATCAGCTCATGATTCTGCTTCTCATCGCTGCCGACATTGAATCCAAGCGTCTTAGGTGCAACAATATTCTCAGCTCCGGCGTTGGATGTCATTATGATTACCGTATTCTTAAAATCGACAACTCTTCCCGTAGAATCAGTTATATGTCCATCATCAAGCACCTGAAGAAGTATGTTAAATACATCCGGATGTGCCTTTTCAATCTCATCAAAAAGTATTACGGAATATGGATTACGGCGTAC
>ENA-ORNF01001336-ORNF01001336.1-human-gut-metagenome-genome-assembly--contig:-NODE-1336-length-21828-cov-4.802600_pt1 | contig 21828 bp, 12 predicted proteins | sample MGYA00242110_ERZ509012 | MGnify/ENA primary metagenome ERZ509012 (study PRJEB26280, sample SAMEA2338714) | human gut metagenome | biome: human gut; feature: human-associated habitat; material: faeces...
GCAAGCAGCCGCAATCAGCAGTGGTTGCATACAGTGCTGCACGCAGGTGTGTAATGTCACAGCTCATGTAGCATCAAGCTTTGCAGCCGCTGCGCAAGACAACATAAGACCATGTAATGCGTAAGACAGCCAATATTAAAAAGCATAGGCATGTCTGGGCACATTATAGCATGATGTTGGGGACTTGCGAAGATATTTGCATAGAAAAAGGACATGAAAATGACATGGAAAGGACACGGAAAGAAGCTTATCTGTTTGTCTGGTACCCCGGACGGTGCAACCCGACCGGGACTCCAGAAAAACAATGTCAGATAATTCATTTTCTATGGAACAATATTTTTTATTCCGGGTTTCCCTCGCCCTTTTTCAGATTCTTCTGGGCGGTGGAGAGCATGAGCTTGATGCGGTTGAGCTGGTTGACTTCGCTGGCGCCGGGATCGTAGTCGATGGCCACGATATTGGAGGAAGGATATGCCTTCCGCAGTGCTTTGATAACACCCTTACCTACGACGTGGTTCGGCAGGCAGCCGAAGGGCTGGGTACATACGATGTTCGGTACGCCTTCCTTGATCAGTTCCACCATCTCGCCGGTCAGAAACCACCCTTCACCGGTCTGGTTGCCGATGGATACGATGGGCTCCGCATAGGAGACGATCTTGTAGATGCTGGTGGGTGCATCGAAATGCTTACTTTCTTCAAATGCCTTCACGGCAGAACCACGCAGGATATGCTCGATGGCCCAGATACCCAGTGAGGAGATCCTCGCAGTCTTTTTGCTGGTGCCTAAGTGCTCTGCCTTGTAGATCTGGTTGTAGAAGCAGTACAGCATGAAGTCTAGCAGATCAGGAACGACAGCTTCCGCACCCTCGCTCTCTAACAGCTCTACCAGGTGATTATTGCCGGCAGGAGAGAACTTCACCAAGATCTCACCGACCACGCCTACACGGGGCTTCTGGATATCCAGTACCGGAACCGCATCGAAATCACGGATGATCTCGGTGCACATTCTGCGGAACTTGCCTATACTGATATGCTTTGCAGATACAAATGCCTGTACCTTCTTAAGCCATTCTCTATGCAGGGCATCCACGGAACCCGGAGTTGCTTCATAAGGTCGCATCCGGTAGACACAACGCATAAAGATATCACCGAACTCGGCACCTACCGCAGCACGTAACAGCAGATCCGCATTCAGATGGAAGCCGGGATTACTCTCGATACCCGCCAGGTTCAAGGAGATGACAGGAATCTGCTCCATGTCTGCCTTCTTCAGGGCACGACGGATGAAGCCGACATAGTTCGTCGCACGGCATCCGCCACCGGTCTGGCTCATGATGATGGCTGTCTTGTTCAGGTCATATTTACCGGACAGTAATGCTTCCATGATCTGACCTACCACCAGCAGGGAAGGATAGCAGGCATCGTTGTTGACGTATTTCAGACCTACATCCACGGAGTGCTTGTTGTCATTGTCCAATACGACGAAATTGTAACCGCAGGCATTGAACGCAGGCTGTAAGATCTCAAAGTGGATCGGGGACATCTGCGGACAGAGGATGGTGTAGTCCTTACGCATTTCTTCGGTAAATTGTACCTTCTCGATAGCGGAAGAACGGATGTTGCGATGCTTGCCCATCTTCTCACGGACACGGATCGCAGACAACAGGGAACGGATACGGATACGTGCCGCACCCAGATTGTTGACTTCATCAATCTTTAAACAGGTGTAGATCTTGTCGGAGCCGGAGAGGATATCGTTCACCTGATCGGTGGTAACGGCATCCAAACCGCAGCCAAAGGAATTCAGCTGGATCAGATCCAGATTCTCTACCGTCTTCACATAGCTTGCAGCGGCATATAACCTGGAGTGATACATCCACTGGTCGGATACGATGAGGGGCCGCTCGGGTTTCGCCAGATGGGAGATGGAATCCTCCGTCAGTACTGCCATATCGTAGGAGGTGATCAGCTCGGGAATACCGTGATTGATCTCCGGGTCTACATGGTAAGGACGACCAGCCAGGACGATACCGCGCTTGCCTGTCTGACGTAAGTATTCCAACGTCTCTTCGCCCTTTTTCTCCATATCGTGACGGGCATTCGCCAGCTCCTGCCAGCCCTTTTCACAGGCTGCGGCAATCTCTGCAGCGGGAATCTCGGTGAATTCCTTCGTCAGGGCATCCGTTACCGTTCCCAGATCCCTGAAGGACATGAACGGATTGCGGAAGGTGATCTCACCACCGGCGATCTCCTCCACGTTATTCTTGATATTCTCGGAGTAAGAAGTAACGATGGGGCAGTTGTAATGGTTGTTCGCATCTTCGAACTCGTTGCGTTCATAGAACAGCGCAGGATAGAAGATGAACTTAATACCCTGACGGATCAGCCAGGTCACATGACCGTGAGCCAGCTTTGCAGGATAACATTCGGATTCACTGGGGATGGACTCAATACCAAGCTCGTAGATCTTACGATTGGAGCTGGGAGAGAGCACCACACGGTAGCCCAGTTCGGTGAAGAACGTGAACCAGAACGGATAATCCTCGTACATATTCAGTACTCTGGGGATACCTACCACACCTCTGGGAGCCTTGTCGGCATCCAGGGATTCATAGGAGAATAATCTATGTAATTTATATTCGTATAAGTTCGGTACATTATGGGCATTCTTCTGACCACCGATACCTCGTTCGCAACGGTTGCCGGAGATGAACTGACGGCCGCCGGAGAACTTGTTGATGGTCAGACGGCAGTTGTTGGTACAGCCCTTACATTTTGCCATACTGGTCTCAAACTGCAGATCACAGATCTTCTGGTAATCCAGCATGGTGGTCACATAGCCGTCCTCATAGTGCTCTCTGGCGATCAGAGCGGCACCGAAAGCACCCATGATACCGGCGATGTCGGGACGGATGGCCTGACAGTCAGCAATTTTTTCAAAGCTGCGCAGAACGGCATCGTTATAGAATGTACCGCCCTGTACCACGATATTTTTACCAAGCTCTGAAGCATCGGAGACTTTGATTACCTTAAATAAAGCATTCTTGATAACGGAGTAAGCAAGTCCTGCGGAGATATCCGCTACGGAAGCGCCCTCCTTCTGGGCCTGTTTTACCTTGGAGTTCATGAATACGGTACAACGGGTACCCAGATCAATGGGATGCTCTGCGAACAGGGCAGCCTGAGCGAAATCCTGTACCGTGTAGTTCAGGGATTTTGCGAAGGTCTCGATAAAGGAACCACAGCCGGAGGAACATGCCTCGTTTAACTGTACGCTGTCTACGGTCTGGTTCTTGATCTTGATGCACTTCATATCCTGACCGCCGATGTCCAGAATACAGTCTACACTGGGATCGAAAAATGCAGCGGCATAGTAATGTGCCACGGTCTCTACTTCGCCGTCATCCAGCAGGAAAGCGGCTTTCATCAGCGCCTCACCGTAACCGGTGGAGCAGGAGCGTACGATCTCCACACCTTCGGGCAGGAGAGAGTAGATCTCTTTCAGGGAACGGATCGCCGTCTTTAAGGGGCTTCCGTCATTGCTTGAGTAGAAAGAGTACAGGAGGGAACCATCTTCACCCACCAGTGCGATCTTCGTGGTGGTGGAACCGGCATCGATACCCAGGAACGCCTTACCCTGATAGGACTGTAAGTCTCCGGTGGTTACATGATGCTTACTGTGACGCTCTACGAACTCCTGATATGCAGCCTTGTCTGCAAACAGGGGCTCCATACGTTCCACTTCGAATTCCATTTTGATATCGGAGGACAGCTTTTTCACCATATCGGACAGGCTGATGCAGACCTCTTCCTTCGCATTCAACGCAGAACCGATGGCAGCGAACAGATGAGAGTTGTCCACATCGATGATGTGCTCGTCATCCAGATTCAGGGTACGGATGAAAGCAGCCTTTAACTCAGACAGAAAATGAAGCGGTCCTCCGAGAAAAGCAACATGCCCCCTGATCGGCTTACCGCAGGCCAGACCGGAAATGGTCTGGTTCACCACAGCCTGGAAAATAGAAGCAGACAGGTCTTCCTTGGTAGCACCTTCGTTGATCAGGGGCTGGATATCGGTCTTGGCAAATACACCACAGCGGGCGGCAATGGTGTAGAGGGATTTATAATTTTTCGCATACTCATTCAGACCTGAAGCATCCGTCTGGATGAGGCTCGCCATCTGGTCGATGAAGGAACCGGTACCGCCGGCACAGATGCCGTTCATACGCTGCTCCACGTTACCGCCTTCGAAATAGATGATCTTTGCATCCTCACCACCCAGCTCAATGGCTACGTCGGTCTTGGGTGCCAGCTCCTGCAGGGAAGTAGCCACGGCTACCACCTCCTGAGTGAAAGGCACACCTAAGTGATTGGCTAACGTCAGTCCGCCGGAGCCGGTGATCATGGGGTGCAGCTGCAATTCTCCCAGCTGGTCATAAGCTTTTTTTAGGAGCCCGGACAAGGTCTCCCGGATATTGGCGAAGTGACGTTCATAATCGGAAAATAAAATATTGTGGCTTTCATCTAAAATCGCAATCTTGACAGTGGTAGAACCGATATCTATGCCGAGCGTTGCGTATTTTTCCTTTGAATTCATGTGATACATCCTTCCTGATAAAATGCTGTAACTATTCAGAAGGTCAATGGATGAGTTACAGAATTACTTCTTAATATATGCGACTTTTCTTTCACAAAACATTTTTCATTATACGACAAAAAAAAACATAATGCAACGAACAAAGATAAAACGCTGTCGTTAAAATTGTGTAAAGAAAAACTTAAATAAATAGGAATTCTATAAACTTTTGAGCGTGCGGTTTACTTATTGGTCTGTGGATGTTACAATCTCGATAGAGAAAAAACGAATGGGTAACTATTGGGGAATGTTCCATATCGTTACGATCATTACAATATAGAATATAGGAACGGAGAAGCGACTTTATGAGCAAATTTGAGAAAAAATACGGCAGATATGCCATTCCGAATCTCACACTGGTACTGATCATGTGCTATGTGGCGGGATATATCATCCAACTGATGGGAGCTGCAGGCGGTACAAATCTGCTGGGATTTCTGACACTGGATCCTTACCGGATCCTGCACGGACAGATCTGGCGTCTGGTGACCTGGGTGATCGTTCCGCCGGACAGCCTGGATATTTTTACGATCATTATGCTGTTGTTCTATTATAATCTTGGAACAGCACTGGAGCGGACCTGGGGAACCTACCGTTACAACGTCTATATTTTCTCCGGTATGCTGTTCACGATTGTCGGCAGCTTCCTGTGCATGGGAGTTCTTTATCTGCTCACCGGAGGTATGGCAACGGAGACCGCATCCATGGTATTCTATAGCGGATCCTATGCGTTCAGCACCTATTATATCAACTTGTCCATCTTCCTGGCGTTTGCTGCAACGTATCCGGATATGCAGGTACTTCTGATGTTTGTGATTCCTGTAAAGGTAAAATGGATGGGCATTCTGGATGCTGTCCTGATGATCTATACGGTAATAGCCGGGAATCTGTTCACCAAGTTTGCGGTAGTGGCATCACTTTTGAATTTTGTGTTATACTTTTACAGACTGCATCGCAGCCGTATTTCACCGAAACAGATGCACCGCAAGGCACAGTTCGAACGGAAATCCAATGCCGGACGGGCGAAAGTCACAAGACATAAATGCGCAATCTGCGGACGGACAGAAGAGGATGATCCGAGCCTGGAGTTCCGTTTCTGCTCCAAATGCAATGGCAACTACGAATATTGCCAGTATCATTTATTTACCCATGAGCACGTAAAATGATAATAAGATTTGCAATCGTCTGTAACGCATGACTGCTTGCAGGCAATGCGCAAAGACGATTAGCAAATCGAACAGACATGAGCAAGAAGGACGATAGTCCGGACCCCGAATGGATGTACACTTTCGAGAGTGCGGAGCACGGAGAAAGTGTGTTATTTAAAAGGAGAATTTTTATATGAATAAAGAAGTATTATTCGCCAAGACCTTAGAACAGGTCCGCAAGACCGCCAAGGAGCAGGGGAACTGCATCAGTGAAGAGCAGGTAAAGGAAGCCTTTGCCGAACTTGACTTAAGCGGTGAACAATTGCAGATGGTATTTGACTACCTGTTAAAACATAAAATCGGTATCGGACAGCCCATGGATCCCGATGAATTCCTGACGGATGAGGAAAAGGATTATTTACAGGAATATCTGGATGAAGTTGCAGCATTACCGACTTACAGTGACGGTGAAAAACAGGCATTTTCCATTGCAGCCATGGCGGGAGAGACGGATGCACAGCAGCGTCTGGTCGAAATGTATCTGGCGGATGTGGCAGAGATCGCAAAACTCTATGCCGGACAGGGCGTTCTGCTGGAGGATCTGGTGGGAGAAGGCAATCTGGCACTTTCCTTCGGTGTGACCATGCTGGGCAGCCTGGAGAAGCCGGATGAAGTCGAGGGAATGCTCGGCAAGATGATCATGGATGCCATGGAAGAATACATTGCCGAACATGCAGAAAATTCCAAGATCGACAAGCGTGTGGAAGACAAGGTCAACAAGGTGGCGGACAAAGCCAGAGAACTGGCTGAGGAGCTGAACCGCAAGGTGACCATAGAGGAACTGATGGAGGAGACCGGCATGTCCCGCAAAATGATCGAGGATGCGGTGCGGATGAGCGGTTTCAAGATTGAGGATATCGACAACAATGCAAAAGACAGTTTATGAGAATTATAAATACAGCCTGCAGGACACGGCAAAAGTCTACATAGGTGCAAAATATACCTTTGCAGAGCTGTTGGAGCAGGACGAGGTGGCGTTTAAATTCCGCCTCATTGTGGAACGCTATATTTTAGCGGAAAAAGAAGTGGATCCCCAGGACACGCTGGAGACCCATCTGTATTATCTGAAGCCGGACAGTTTTCTGGTGAAGATCTACGACCGGATCAAGGCACGGGTGAAGATCAACATTATCGAGGAGAAAAAAGGGATCTTCGGCAGAGGGAAGAAACGGTATGTGACGAAGGAGCTGAACATCCGGGAACTGACCGCCATGTCCCCCGAAGAAAAAGAGGCTAAGGGTGTCGTGATCCAGGAAATCTCCATGAGCAAGCTGGCACTGGCAGGCTTCTGACCCCGGATCACGAATGGGCGTTACGATTTCGGAAGCTCGAAGAGCGGAGAAATCGATTAAGATAGACTGCTACAGAAAACTATGCGGCTACGTGCAGACAGCGGAGTGTTTCTGCGAGGGAGCTTAAGATAGATTTAGAAAGAGGACACATCATAAATGAGAGTAGAAGATTTATCAACATATGAGATCATAGAAAAACGGCAGATCCCGGACATCAACAGCGTGACCTATCTGTGCCGTCACAAGAAGACCGGAGCAAGAGTGGCACTGGTATCCAATGACGATGAGAACAAAGTATTTTACATCGGTTTCCGTACCACACCCAAGGACTCCACCGGCGTGGCACATATTCTGGAGCACTCTGTATTATGCGGATCAAAGGAATTCCCGGTGAAGGATCCTTTTGTGGAACTGGTAAAGGGATCGCTGAATACTTTTTTAAATGCCATGACTTATCCGGACAAGACTGTATATCCGGTGGCTAGCTGCAATGACAAGGATTTCCAGAACCTGATGCATGTCTATCTGGATGCTGTATTTTACCCGGATATTTATAAAAATGAATCCATTTTCCGTCAGGAAGGCTGGCATTATGAGCTGGAAGGTGACAATGAAGAACTGAAGGTAAACGGTGTGGTCTACAATGAGATGAAGGGAGCATTCTCTTCTCCGGATGATGTGCTGGAGCGGGAGATCATGAATTCTCTGTATCCGCACACCACCTATGGCTGTGAGTCCGGAGGTGACCCGGAGGTGATTCCGGAGCTGACTTACGAAGAGTTCCTGGATTTCCATCGGAAGTTCTATCATCCCTCCAACAGCTATATTTACCTTTATGGCAACATGGATATGGCAGAAAAACTGACCTTTATCGATGAGCATTATCTGTCTGCTTATGATGCCCTGGAGGTGGATTCCGAGGTGACGGAAGAGGCGGCATTTACCACGCCAAACCGGATTGTCAGAGACTGCCCTATCGGCGAGGGAGAGGACGAAGAAGAGAATACCTATCTGTCCCAGAATTTCTGTGTCGGTGACAGTCTGGATCCGAAGCTTTACATTGCGTTCCAGATTCTGGATTATGCCCTGTGTTCCGCTCCCGGAGCACCCTTAAAGCAGGCACTGGTAGACTGTGGTGTGAGCAAAGATGTCTACAGCATCTACGAGAATGGTATCCGTCAGCCGTATTTCAGTGTGGTGGCAAAGGACACTTCTGTAGAGAAGGAACAGGAATTTTTACAGGTAACGGAGGAAGTACTGGAAAAGCTGGTCAGGGAAGGATTTGACGAGAAGGCGCTTCTTGCCGGGATTAATTATTACGAATTCAAATACAGAGAGGCGGATTTCGGTTCTTATCCCAAGGGACTTATGTACGGCTTACAGGTGCTGGACAGCTGGCTCTACGATGATAAACTGCCGTTCATTCATATTGAGGCCAACGAGACTTTTGCCGAACTTCGCAAGGAAGTAAAGACCGGATATTTTGAGGGACTGGTACAGAAATATCTGCTGGACAATTCCCATCGCAGTGTGGTGATCCTGCAGCCGAAGTCAGGACTCTTAGAAGAGCAGGAACAGAAGCAGCGTGAGAAAATGGCACAGGTGAAGGCTGCCATGAGCACGGAAGAGATCGAGAACGTGAAAGAGACCTTCCGGAAGCTGACAGAGTTCCAGGAGAGCGAGGATGCGAAGGAAGATCTGGAGAAGATTCCTTTGTTAAAGCGGGAAGACATGAAAAAAGAAGCAAATCTCCCGGTGAACGAAGTTCGGAGCATAGGAGATACCATGCTTTTGTATCATGATCTGTTTACGAACGGTATCGGTTACTTACGTCTGATCTTCAGACTGGATCAGATCCCCGGAAAATATTTCCCGTATATCGGTATTTTGAAAGGGTGCCTGGGACTGTTGAATACGGAGCATTATGCTTACGGAGATCTGTTTAACGAGATGAATCTGGTCACCGGCGGCATGGCTGCGGTAAACAATGTCTATGGCAGATTGCAGGATACGGATCAGTTTACCCTGACACTGGAATTAAAGACCAAGGTGTTCTATGACCGCATTGCGGAAGCAATTGACCTGATGCGTGAGATCGTCATGACCAGTGATTTTACCGATACCAAGAGACTGTATGAGATCCTGGCGGAGGGCAAGTCCCGGATGCAGGCACAGATGACCTCCGGAGGACACAGCGTAGCGGCCGGAAGAGCCATATCCTATGGCAGTATTCCCGGAGCTGTCAGCGAGGAGATCTCCGGCATTCCCTTCTATCGTCTGACCACGGATCTGGAAGCACGTTTTGAAGAGAAAAAAGAAGAGCTGGTAGAGATTTTACAGACGTTATTAAAAATGATCTTCCGTCCGGAGAATCTTATGGTGGATTTCGTCGGTGAAGAGAAGGCAGTGGGACTTTTGGATGCCCCGGTGGAGGCTTTCAAGGCAGCGCTCTATACCGAAGCTGTGGAAAAGGAACATTATATTCCGGAAGTCTCCCGGAAGAACGAAGGCTTCTTAACCTCCGGCCAGGTCAATTACGTATGCCGTGCCGGTAATTTCCGCAAGAGCGGACTGCAATATACCGGAGCTTTAAGAGTGCTTAAGGTCATGATGGGCTATGAGTATCTGTGGGTCAATGTCCGTGTCAAGGGTGGTGCTTACGGCTGTATGTGCAGCTTTGGCAGATCCGGGGACAGCTATTTTGTCTCCTACAGAGATCCTAATCTTGGCAAGACTATTGATATATATGAGAAAGCAGCGGATGCCATTGCGGAATTTACCGCAGATGAGCGTACCATGACCCAGTATATCATCGGTGCAGTCAGTGATCTGGATGTACCCATGAACCCGGCGGCAAAGGGCCTGTATTCCTTAAGTGCTTATATGACGGGACTGGATGACGCTGCCTTACAGAGAGAGCGTGACGAACTGTTATCTGCCACGGAAGAAGATATCCGTGCACTGTCTGCGCATATCCGGGCCTTTATGCAGGAAGATCTGCTCTGTGTCGTAGGTACGGCGTCCAAGGTGAAGGAGGAGCAGGAGCGGTTCCTGAAAGTGGAAAATCTATTTTAAAAGGGCAAAACCGCTACTTCGTAGCTTTCCTGAATAACATGCCTGCATGTTATTTGCTCATTTTGTGATATTATTTCGTTTATAGAGGTGAACAATATAAAAGTCAACAGCAGGCGGATCCGGCAGGGTGTCCGGATGCCGTCCGCAGAATGGAGAGGGTTATGAAAAAACGAAATTTTGAAACAAAGATCATTACAGGGTTACTTACTGTCGGCATGATATTATCTCTGACCGGCTGCGGCAGCTCATCGAAGGGCAGTTACGGCATCAGCGATCTCATGGATGCGGATTATGCTGTCACTTCCAATGAAGCAGCTGCTTCGGAGGCGTCCGCTGAAGACGGATTTGGCATGACAGAGGGGTACGATTACACAGAAAACACCCGGGACACAGGTAATACAGTGCCCGAGGAGACTGCAGATACAGCCGCAGCAGACCGGAAACTGATCAAGACCGTGAATATGGATGTCGAGACCAGGGAGTACGATAAGCTGTTAAGTGCGGTAGAGAATAAAGTAACAGAACTCGGCGGCTATATTGAAAGTCTGGATGCCTATAACGGCAGTACATATTATAGTTATCGTTCTACAAGGAATGCCAATCTGACTATCCGCATCCCGAAGGACAGATTGGAGGATTTCCAGAATACTGTCTCAGAGCTGGGCAATGTGACCAGCCGTTCGGAGAATGTGCAGGATGTAACATTGACATATGTAGACCTGCAGAGCCACAGGGATGCCCTGCGGACTGAGCAGGAGAGATTATTACAGCTTCTGGAGCAGGCAGAGAGTGTGGAAGATATTATTACCATCGAACAGCGTCTGTCTGATGTCAGATACCAGCTGGAAAGCATGGAATCCCAGCTCCGCAGCTATGATAACCGGGTTGACTACAGCACTGTATACCTCTATATTGATGAGGTAGAAGTCTATACACCTGTGGATGAAGAGACCGTCTGGGAGCGTATCTCCACCGGATTTGTGGACAGTCTGAAAAATATTGGTGAGGGCTTGAAGGAAGCAGCGATCTGGTTCGTGATCCATATTCCTTATCTGGTGATCTGGGCAATCGTGATCGCAGTGATCGTACTGATCTTAAAGAAGATTAAAAAGCGCACCAAACGGATCCGTACGGAGGAACAGAAAAAATTCGCCGAAGCGGAAGCAAAAATGCAAAAGACGCTGCAGGATGCGACAGGTACAGAAGAGAGCACCGCATCGGAAACACCCCAAAAAGGAAATAAGTAAGGAAATATAAGATAAGCCGGACTGACCGGCAGCTGGCCAAAAGAAAAAGTGTCAGGGAAAAAGACAAGAACAGGAGAAATAGAAAATGAACGAAAATCCGGCATACAAATCCGGCTTTGCCACACTGATCGGACGTCCCAACGTAGGGAAATCCACACTGATGAACCGACTGATCGGACAGAAGATCGCCATTACATCCAACAAACCCCAGACCACTCGTAACCGTATCCAGACGGTGCTGACACTGGAAGAGGGTCAGATCGTATTTCTGGACACTCCCGGTATTCATAAGGCGAAAAACAAGCTGGGTGATTACATGGTCAATGTGGCGGAGCATACATTAAATGACGTGGATGTGATCTTATGGCTGGTAGAGCCTACAAATTTTATCGGTGCCGGAGAACGTCATATCATCGAGCAGCTGAAGAAGACCAAGACTCCGGTGATTCTTGTGATCAACAAGACGGACACCGTGAAAAAGGATGATATCCTGGCATTTATTGACACCTACCGCAAGGAACTGGATTTTCAGGAAATCGTTCCGGTATCTGCCTTAAAGGGCGACAACACGGATGTACTGATCCAGTGTATTTTAAAGTATCTGCCTTATGGCCCTGCATTTTATGATGAGGATACCATCACCGACCAGCCCATGCGGCAGATTGTGGCGGAACTGATCCGGGAGAAGGCACTACGCCTTTTATCCGAAGAAATTCCCCACGGTATTGCCGTGACGGTGGAAAGCATGAAGGAGAGAGGCAGAATCTGCGACATCGAAGCAACCATTATCTGTGAGAGAGATTCCCATAAAGGTATCATCATCGGCAAAGGTGGACAGATGCTGAAAAAGATCGGCTCCCAGGCACGCCCGGAGATTGAGGATATGCTGGAAATGAAAGTTAATTTACAGCTTTGGGTAAAGGTGAAAAAGGACTGGAGAGACAGTGATATCCTGCTCAAAAACTTCGGATATAATCCGAAAGACATTGACATGGGCGAATAGAAAAATAAAATTTGCAGACCCTATTTTTACAGAAGACATACACTGATAGAAGAGGGGGGATGCGTAAGATGCAGTTCACGAATTACTGGCAGCAATTTGAACATACCGGCAGAGTGGAGGACTACCTGAAATACCTGCAGAGTGCGGAAAAGGAGGAACCTCCGGCTGCTGCGGAATGCAAAAGCCCCCTGGTGGATTGCAGTGCGGAAGGGCGTACAGACCTGTCCGCAGGGGAGGATGGATCATGCAGGAATCCCTGTATGTAACAGGAATTGTATTAAAACAGACACCGTTTGGTGAATATGACAGGCGGGTATGCCTGCTTACCAGAGAAAAAGGGAAGATCACTGCTTTTGCCAGAGGGGCGAGAAAGCCCGGCAACCGGCTGGCGGCAGCGACCAACCCTTTTGCTTTTGGCACATTCCGGATCTATGAGGGACGGAATTCTTACACAATATCGGAAGCAGAGATCCAGAACTACTTTGAGGAACTGATGACGGATTATGTGGGAGCCTGCTATGGCATGTATTTTGCGGAAGTGGCGGATTTTTACTGCAGAGAGAACAATGATGAGCGGGAAATGATGAAGCTGATGTATCAGTCGCTCCGGGCCCTGTGTGCACCGTCACTTTCCAATGAACTGGTACGCAGTATTTTCGAACTCAAGGCAATCGCTGTCAACGGAGAATACCCGGGACCGCCTGCCGGACGTACTCTGGAAGAATCCACATTGTATGCACTGAACTACATAGCGGAAAGTTCCGTGGAAAAGTTGTATACCTTTACTGTATCGGACAAGGTTCTCACAGAACTTTCACAGATTGCATCGGAATATCGGAAGCGTTTCATGGACAGGTCGTTCAAAAGTCTTGAAATACTGAAAACTCTATGTTAAAATCGGTTATGGCTGATGCCAAAAAAGGAGACTCATTTATGAGGCAGAATAGAATAAAAAAGTTTCTTGCGGCAGGATTGTCGGGACTTTTGATACTGTCCATCACAGGCTGCGGTCAGACAGCGAAGCTTCCCGAGACTGTAGTGAATACTTCTCTGGTGGTGGAGAAGGATGGCAAAGTGACCTCTTATCTGGTGAATACTTTTGACAAAGACTTTTACAGTCTGGACGGACTGGAGAAGATGGTCAGGGAAGAAGCAGAGGAGTTCAATGCTGCGCATAAGGATGCCGGAGAAGATGCGATGACAGTCAGGTCTGTACAGATGCTGGAAGCCGGAGCCATGGCGCAGGTGGTACAGGAGTTCGCTGATGCGGACAGCTATGCCGAATATAATGAACAGGATCTGTTCTACGGTACCAGGGTGGAAGCCCTTGCCCAGGGACTTACCGTAGATCTGGGACTGGTAAATGCTTCAGACGGAACGCCGGCGGATACAGACAAGCTGAACAAGGCACTGGAGAAAAATCACCTGATCATAACGAATGCCAGTGCGTATATATACTGCCCTTATGAGGTGTTGTATGTCAGCGAGGGCGTGGTCATGGGAGAGGATGGTTATGTGGATGCCTCTCAGTCCGACGGTGTTGTTACGATACTGATGAAAAAATAGGCTTTAGAGTAATACAAATATAGAGCAAGAAAGGTTTGGTACTGACATGGAAAAGACAATGGAGAAGATCGTAGCTCTGGCAAAAGCAAGAGGTTTTGTATATCCCGGTTCCGAGATCTACGGAGGACTGGCAAATACCTGGGATTACGGTAACCTTGGCGTAGAGCTGAAAAATAATGTGAAAAAGGCGTGGTGGCAGAAATTCATACAGGAGAGCCCTTACAATGTAGGTGTAGACTGTGCAATCCTGATGAATCCTCAGACCTGGGTAGCCAGCGGACATCTGGGCGGTTTCTCCGATCCTCTGATGGATTGTAAGGAATGTCATGAGCGTTTCCGTGCAGACAAACTGATCGAGGATTTCTGCGAGGAGAACGGCATTGCCATCGAAGGCAGTGTAGACGCATGGAGCCAGGAAGAAATGAAGAATTTCATCGAGGAGCATAATGTTCCCTGCCCTACCTGCGGCAAGCATAACTTTACCGATATCCGTCAGTTCAACCTGATGTTCAAGACTTTCCAGGGTGTTACCGAGGATGCAAAGAATACCGTATTTCTGAGACCCGAGACTGCGCAGGGTATTTTTGTAAACTTCAAAAATGTACAGAGAACTTCCCGTAAGAAGATTCCGTTCGGTATCGGACAGATCGGTAAGTCTTTCCGTAACGAGATCACACCCGGTAACTTCACTTTCCGTACCAGAGAGTTCGAACAGATGGAGCTGGAGTTCTTCTGTGAGCCGGGTACCGATATGGAGTGGTTCCGGTATTGGAGAGGCTTCTGCCGTGACTGGCTGCTGTCCTTAGGTATCAAGGAGGACGAGATGAGACTTCGTGATCATTCTCCTGAGGAGCTGTGCTTCTACAGTAAGGGAACTACCGATATCGAGTTCCTGTTCCCCTTCGGCTGGGGCGAACTGTGGGGTATCGCAGACAGAACCGATTACGATCTGACTCAGCATGCCAATACCTCCGGCGAGGATATGACATACTTCGATGACGAGAAGAAGGAGAAATATATTCCTTATGTTATCGAGCCGTCCCTTGGTGCGGACAGAGTCGTTCTGGCTTTCCTGTGCGCAGCTTACGACGAGGAAGAGTTAGAGGGTGGAGATATGCGTACCGTACTTCGTTTCCATCCGGCACTGGCACCTGTGAAGATCGGTGTATTGCCTCTGTCCAAGAAGCTGAATGAGGGCGCAGAGAAGATCTACGCAGAGCTTTCCAAGAAGTATAACTGTGAATTTGATGACAGAGGAAATATTGGTAAGAGATATCGCCGTCAGGACGAGATCGGAACTCCTTTCTGCGTAACTTATGACTTTGAATCCGAGACAGATGGTTGTGTCACCGTGCGTTTCCGTGATTCCATGGAGCAGGAGCGTGTTGCGATCGCTGATCTGGATGCTTATTTTGCGGATAAGTTTACATTCTAAGATTACGATTAAAAGGAGCAGAATTTTTTCTGCTCCTTTTCGATTATACAAATCGAGGAAATTGAGGAGGTCAGAGAGGGACTGGATGAAATTTTGGTACAGGAAGATGAGTGATATCCTGCACTCCGGAAAATATAGGATACTTCTTGCAGCATTACTGGCGATTGTTTTGGAGTTGACAGTTTTCCAGTACAGGACATACCGGACGATGTTTAACGAACCTCTGAATGTGGAGCCTGTGGTGTATTCCGGCGGAATACAAAATGAAGACGGCAGCTTTACTGTGGAGGATATGCTGAAGATACAGGTGAAAGATCTGAACGTGCGTGTGAATGCGCTGCAGATTGCCGTTACCAGACAACATGTGGATGGTGGGGAAGCAGAAGACGGTACGTACTTGTCCGTCTGTGTGAGAGACGAAGCCAACGAAGATTATTACGGATTGGGAGACAGACGGGTCATTCCCGAAGTCCCTTCCACAAGCGATATGATTCTGCATCCTGCAGGAAAACTGCACAGTATGGTGATCGTATTTTTTGCGCCGGAAGGGGAGACCATCTGTGTGGATAATATGACACTGAACCCGCAGATCCCCATGCGGTTTTCGCCCCTTCGACTGCTCCTTTCGTTTTTGACGATTCTGTGGATCGGGATGGCTGCCGCTTCCATCCGGAAGCCTTACCGGGAAAAGGCAGTCCTGGCGGTGGTTCTTTTGCTGCAGGTGGCATTGTTTGTGGGAGCGGTGCTGTTGAATCCGGTGTACAGAGAGGTGACATGGGAACATCATACGCAATATCATAAGCTTGCGGTAGCATTAAGTCATGGACATGTGTACCTGGAAGAAGCACCACCGGAGGCACTTCTTTCTATGGAGAATCCATATGATTTTAAGACCAGAGACAGAGTTCTGGAAAATGCAGGGGAGACCTGCCTGTGGGATGTGGCGTATTATAAGGGCGCTTATTACGTTTATTTCGGTGTTGTTCCGGTAATGTTGTTCTATCTGCCGTGGTACCTGGTGACGGGAACTGCATTTCCGACCTGGACCGGCATATTGATCGTTGGAATTGCACTGATCGGCGGGACATTCTGGCTGACATCATTGATCCGTAAGAAGTATTTTCCGAAAACGCCTTTTGTCACATGGATTTTTACCACGCTGTTGATGCTCAACGGCTGTGGTGCACTGACGATCCTCAGGAGACCGGATTTTTATTCCCTTCCCATTCTGATGGGTGTGACATTGTCGGTGTATGGAGTTTCTCTCTGGCTGGCTTCTGTAAAAGAGAATGAAGTCACAGCCTGGCAGCTTGCCCTGGGATGTCTTTGCATGGCACTGGTGGCAGGATGCAGGCCGCAACTGCTGGTGGGATCGTTTTTGATCTTTCCGATCTACTGGAAAGCGGTGTTTGAAAAGAGACAGTTGTTTTCCAAAAACAGCTGGCAGAAGACTCTTTTGGCTATCCTGGCCTATGTGGTGGTGGCAGCACTTTTGATGATCTACAATTTCAAGCGGTTTGGATCCCCGTTTGATTTCGGAGCCACTTATAATCTGACTACCAATGATATGACGAAGCGGGGAATTGAACTGGGAAGAATTCCGTTTGCAATTTTTACATATCTGTTCCAACTGCCGAATCTGACAGTGATCTTCCCGTATCTCCAACAGACCTCACAGCAGACGTCGTATCTGGGACAAATGATCACAGAGGGAACTTACGGCGGATTTTTTGCGGTGAATCTGATTCCACTGGCCGGATTTTGGATTCTTTGGCATAAAAAGTGGTTCGGGGACAACGGCAGAAACTGGTATGTCATGGCGGTCATGGCGATGCTTTCCGGAATCGTTGTGGCCATCGTGGATGCACAGGCGGCAGGTGTGCTGTTACGCTATTACAGCGATTTTGGCTGGCTGTTTTATCTGGGAGGCATCGTGTGCTTCTACGCCGCATGGCAATATAACGTAGAGAATGCGGACAGAGCAAAGATGCTGAAAATATTCCAGAATATCAGCTTTGCGGTGGGTATGGCATTTTATCTGCTGCTTCTGTTTACCGATAATTCCGACACCCTGGCGGAGACGGATCCGGTGAGATTTTATTCGATCTGTCAGCAGCTGGCATTCTGGAGGTAGCTGCGATAGGGTATTACGCACTGTTTTGTCCTTGACGCAGCGAAACGATAACATTATAATGTAGAAATGTAGGCTTATTTGTAACTATTTTAATAAGGAGACCGAGAGAATGAGACAATTCACTTCTGATGAGCTGAGAAAAGCTTGGAAACAATTTTATATAGACCGCGGTCATGTGGACGTGGGAGCAGTATCCCTGGTATCTGACGGATCCACCGGTGTTATGTTCAACGTAGCGGGTATGCAGCCACTGATGCCTTATCTGCTGGGACAGAAGCATCCGCTGGGTACCAGACTCTGTAACGTACAGGGATGTGTGCGTACCAACGATATTGATTCTGTAGGCGACAAGAGTCATGTGACTTTCTTCGAAATGATGGGAAGCTGGAGCCTGGGAGATTATTTCAAGAAGGAGCGCTGTCAGTGGAGCTTTGAGCTGCTGACCCAGGTGTTCGGATTTGATGCGGATCATCTGGCTGCCACTGTATTTGCCGGTGACGAGAATGCCCCCAGAGATGAGGAAGGCGCAAAGTATCGTATTGCGTCAGGCTTCAAGAAAGAGAACGTATATTATCTTCCCGCTGACGATAACTGGTGGGGACTGGAATACGGCCCCTGTGGTCCTGACAGTGAAATGTTCTATATCGCAGACAGACCGGATTGCGGACCGGACTGCGGACCCGGCTGTGACTGTGGTAAATACACTGAGCTGGGTAATGATGTATTCATGCAGTATGAGAAGCATCATGACGGTCATCTGACTCCCTTAAAGCAGAAGAACGTAGATACCGGCTGGGGACTGGAGCGTATTCTGGCATTCTTAAACGGTACCAGAGATGTATACCAGACTGATCTCTTTGCTCCGGTGATCGCTTACATTGAAGAGGCTTCCGGCGTAAAATACAATGCGGATGAGAAACTGACCAGATCTATGCGTATTCTGGCAGACCATCTGCGCACCAGCGTGATGCTGATCGGTGACGAAGCAAAGCTGCTTCCGTCCAATACCGGTGCCGGTTATATTCTCCGCCGTCTGATCCGTCGTGCGGTAAGACACGGTCGTACCTTAAATATGACCACAGAACAGCTGCTGCACATTGCCGCTATGTATATTGATGAAATCTACGCAGAGAGCTATCCTCTGATGAAGAAGAACAGAGAGTTCGTTCTGACCGAACTGCAGAAGGAGATCGCCCGTTTTGAGAGCACTCTGGAGAACGGCATGAAGGAACTGCAGAAGATCCTGGAGCAGAAGAGAAGCGAAGGCAAGAAGGAAATCGACGGTAAGTCTGCATTCTACTTATATGATACCTTTGGATTCCCTCTGGAGTTGACCGTAGAGCTGGCCCAGGAAGAGGATCTGACCGTAGACGAGGATGGATTCGCTGCTGCCATGGAAGAGCAGAAGCAGAAGGCAAGAGAAGGACAGAACTTCTCCCAGAAACTGACCACCGCAGCCGGTGTATTTGATGCCCTGGATGAGAAGATCACCAGTGAATTCGTTGGTTATGATAAACTGAATGCAGAAGGCAAGGTAGCAGCACTGGCATCCGAGACAGAACTGGTAAATAGCCTGAAAGAGGGTGAGACCGGAACTCTGATCACAGATGTTACTCCGTTCTATGCTACCATGGGTGGACAGAAGGGTGACTTTGGTGTGATCCGTACCCAGAACGGTACTTTTGAAGTGACCGAGACCGTGAAGATCGCAGGCAGCCGTATCGGTCATGTAGGTAAGGTGGTATCCGGCAGTGTAGCTGTAAATGATGCTGCAGAGCTCGCCGTAGATACTGACAACAGAAAGAGTGTCTGCAAGAACCATTCTGCAACCCATCTGTTACAGAAGGCATTGCAGATCGTACTGGGAGACCACGTAGAACAGCAGGGTTCCTACCAGGACGGCGCAAGAACCCGTTTCGACTTCAGCCACGGACAGGCTATGACTGCGGAGGAAATAGCTAAGGTAGAGGCTCTTGTGAATGAGAAAATTGCAGAGGACATCGCAGTCGTTACTGATATCATGAGCATCGAGGATGCGAAGAAGAGCGGAGCTATGGCTCTGTTCGGAGAGAAATACGGCGAGACCGTCCGCGTAGTATCCATGGGAGATTTCTCCAGGGAACTGTGCGGTGGTACCCATGTAAAGCACACAGGAGAGATCGGCTACTTCAAGATCCTGTCCGAGAGCGGTGTTGCAGCCGGTGTCAGAAGAATCGAAGCACTGACCGGTGCCAATGTCATGGCTTACTATCAGGCGATGGAAGAGAGCTTCAATAAGGCAGCCGCAGCGGCAAAGGCAGCTCCTGCAGCCCTGACCGAGAAGATCCAGCATATGCAGGCAGAGCTGAAGGCACTGAATGCAGAGAATGAATCTCTGAAGGCAAAAATGGCACAGTCCGCACTGGGCGAGGTACTCGATCAGGTAGTGGAAGTGAAGGGAGTGAAGCTGTTGGCAACAAATGTGGACGGCGTTGACATGAATGGCTTGAGAGACCTGGGCGACCAGCTCAAGGGCAAGCTTGGCGAAGGTGTTGTTGTACTGCTCTCTGCACAGGACGGTAAGGTCAATATGATCGCCATGGCAACTGACGGTGCTGTAAAGGCGGGAGCCCACGCAGGCAACCTGATCAAGGGAATTGCCGCACTGGTGGGCGGTGGCGGCGGCGGCCGTCCCAATATGGCACAGGCTGGCGGTAAGAACCCAGCAGGCATCAAGACAGCCATTGCGGAAGCGTCTAAGGTTCTGGAGGGTCAGCTCGCATAATGGAACGAGAAAATTTAAAATCCCGTTTAGGTTTTATCCTGTTGTCTGCCGGCTGTGCCATTGGTATCGGTAATGTATGGAAATTTCCATACATGGCCGGCCAGGGCGGCGGTGGTGCGTTTGTATTGTTTTATCTGATCTTCCTGGTGCTCCTCGGTCTTCCTATCATGACCATGGAGTTCGCTGTGGGAAGAGCCAGCAAGAAAAGCCCCGTCAAGGCTTATCAGGCATTGGAAAAACCGGGACAGAAGTGGCACATCCACGGTTATTTCACACTGGTGGGCTGTTATCTGTTAATGATGTTCTATACCACCGTAGCAGGCTGGATGCTGCATTATTTCTATATGACAGCCTCCGGCAGGCTTTCCGGACTTTCCGCAGATGCGGTGGCGGATCAATTTACTCAGATGCTGGCGGCCCCGGGGGTCATGATGTTCTGGATGGTACTGGTGGTAGTCATTGGTGTCGGTGTATGTGCAGGAGGCCTGCAGAACGGTCTGGAACGTGTGACGAAGGTCATGATGATCGCACTGTTGGCCATTATGGTAGTACTTGCCATCAACAGCTTCTTCATGTCGGGTGCAAAGGAAGGATTGAAGTTCTACCTTGTTCCTGATTTTGGAAGAATGCAGGAGGTTGGTGTGGTATCCACTCTGGTAGGAGCCATGAATCAGGCATTCTTTACTTTAAGCCTCGGTATCGGCGCCATGGCGATCTTTGGAAGCTATATCGGCAAGGATCATTCCCTGTTGGGAGAGTCCGTCAGAGTTGTGGTACTGGATACTTTCGTGGCAATTACCGCAGGACTGATCATTTTCCCCGCCTGCTTTACCTATGGGGTGGATCAGACTTCCGGCCCCCGCCTGATCTTTATTACTTTGCCGAATATTTTTGCCAATATGTCTTACGGCCGCCTGTGGGGAAGTCTGTTCTTCCTGTTCATGGCATTTGCAGCATTGTCTACGGTACTGGCGGTATTTGAAAATATCATCTGCTGTGGCATGGAGCTGACCGGTGCCAGCCGTAAGAAATCTTCACTGGTGAACCTGTTCCTGATCATGGCACTGTCCGTACCCTGCGTACTGGGCTATAACATATGGAGCTGGGACGGCTTCTCCATCTTCGGTGGTGCAGTACTGGATTTCGAAGATTTCCTGGTAAGCAATCTGTTCCTTCCCTTGGGATCCCTGGTATACCTGCTGTTCTGCGTGACCAGATACGGCTGGGGATGGGAGAATTATAAAAAAGAAGTAAATACCGGCAAGGGCTTAAAAGTCCACGACTGGATGCGAGGATATCTGACCTACGGACTGCCCCTGATCGTAATCTTCATCTTCTTGTTCGGAATTTATGATAAGTTTTTTAAATAAGACTATAATATGATGTCGGGATCAAAAGCCCCCGACCCTGATGCCTACGGATTGTTCCGTGCTACGCACTCCCACAATCCTACCCTCTATTCGCATAT
>ENA-ORNF01001337-ORNF01001337.1-human-gut-metagenome-genome-assembly--contig:-NODE-1337-length-21789-cov-27.671298_pt1 | contig 21789 bp, 17 predicted proteins | sample MGYA00242110_ERZ509012 | MGnify/ENA primary metagenome ERZ509012 (study PRJEB26280, sample SAMEA2338714) | human gut metagenome | biome: human gut; feature: human-associated habitat; material: faeces...
AGATAAACAATAATATTGGATTGTTAAAAACACAACAATATTATTTGATCCCAAATAATATTGTTGTGTTTTAAGTCTCAACTGCACCGATATTTTTAAAACGCATACTTCTTTGTTGGTGCAGTTGAGACAACTGCACCCCCTGGAGACAAATGCACTCCATGGGATACCTGCCGCCCCTCTTGATTTCCCTTCGCTTTTAAAATAATGTGGTTAAAAGCGCAGAATTTAGTCGAAAAGTAGTAATTTTGCAGTTAGAAAGATTTCTCATTCTTATAATTACTATATGAAAGAATTAGCACTCAAGTACGGATGCAATCCGAACCAGAAGCCTTCACGCATTTACATGGAAGAAGGCGAACTCCCCATCGAAGTACTTAACGGTCGTCCTGGCTACATCAACTTCCTCGACGCGTTCAACTCTTGGCAGCTCGTTAAGGAGCTGAAGGCTGCAACCGGTCTGCCCTCTGCAGCATCGTTCAAGCACGTATCGCCTGCAGGAGCCGCTGTTGGTCTGCCTTTGAGCGACACTCTGAAGAAGGTGTACTTCGTTGACGACGTGAAAATGGAGCTCTCTCCGATTGCATGTGCGTATGCCCGTGCTCGTGGTGCCGACCGCATGAGCTCTTACGGCGACTTCGTGGCGCTCAGCGACACTTGCGACGCTGTTACCGCTACACTCATCAAGCGTGAGGTGAGCGACGGCGTTATCGCTCCCGACTTCACCGACGAGGCTCTCGAAATCCTCCGTGCGAAGCGCAAGGGCACATATAACGTAATAAAGATTGACCCGAACTACGTGCCGGCTCCAATTGAGCGCAAGCAGGTGTTCGGCGTGACGTTCGAACAGGGACGCAACGAGGTGCGCCTCGACGACCCTGCACTGTTCGAGAATATACCTACAAAGTCGAAGAATTTCACCGAGGAAGCTATCCGCGACCTCATCATCTCGCTCATCACACTGAAGTACACACAGTCGAACTCTGTATGCTACGTGAAGGACGGTCAGGCTATCGGCATCGGCGCCGGTCAGCAGAGCCGCATCCACTGCACACGCCTCGCTGGCAACAAGGCAGACATCTGGTGGTTGCGCCAGCACCCGAAGGTGATGAACCTTCCGTTCGTTGACGGCATCCGTCGCGCCGACCGCGACAACACCATCGACGTTTACATCTCAGAGGACCACGACGACGTGCTGCGCGACGGCACATGGCAGCTCTTCTTCAAGGAGAAACCCGAGGTGCTCACCATGGAGGAGAAGAAGGCATGGATAGCAGAGAACCGCGGCGTAGCACTCGGCTCAGATGCGTTCTTCCCGTTCGGCGACAACATCGAGCGTGCGCACAAGAGCGGTGTAGAGTACATCGCACAGGCAGGCGGTTCGGTTCGCGACGATAATGTTATTGATACCTGCGACAAGTATGGCATCACAATGGCGTTCACTGGTGTGCGCCTCTTCCATCATTAATAAATATAGATATGAGCAAAGGTGACGATATTGATGCAATCATTGCTAATGGCATTTCTTGGGGTCGTGGCGGCGCATCGGGCAGAAAGGACGATGACGGCAAAGTGAAGACCAAGGCAAAGAAGAAGAAATACATCACAGGTGCCCATGGTAGTGGTTCGGCACGTCAGAAGGCGAAGTATCGCGAGCAGCGTGCCAACAGAAATAAGAAATAATGATTTGAACAAATAAAAGCAGCGAAGACTTTTGTGTCTTCGCTGCTTTTTATTTATATGGTTTAATAGTCGTGATAGTCGACTTTCGGTGCTATTCGAGCGGTTCGGTTGTCAGCTCTGTGACTGCTCCCGTTGCGCTGTCGAGCAGTATCTTCGATGTTAGTTTCTTGCCGAAGAGAGCTCCGTTGAGCATTTCAATCTTTCCGAACTGTGCTGCCCACATCTCGTAGCGAGCTATCTTCTTGTCGTTGTTCGAGAGTGTGAGACGTATCTTTCCGGGCAGACGCACTGCGAGTTGCAGTTCGTCTTTCAGTTTATTAGCCATTTCGTGCACGACGGGCGGTTCTGCCGTCACGTTCTCCTCTGCTATATCCACGTAGTAGGGCTCGCCAGAGAGGTCGTCGGTGATAGAGAGTCCGAACTTCTTCGAGAAGCGGAACGCCATGACGCGTTGTGCCTTCTTCTCGGGTACGAGCGTTACGACATACTCTGTTGTGTCTACCGTTGTGGTGCCCTGGAAGAGCTGCATGAGTGCGCGCTCCTGACGGTTCAGCTGCTCGTACATCAGTCGGAGCTGTTCGCCATCCTTCGGCATGAAGTCGGCTTCGCCACGCGAGAGCAAGTTGCGCGAGTCGCGCACGTCGTATATCTCCTGTGCCACGAGTTGTGCCATCTTTGGCTGGTTGGCTGCGGCGAGGATGTCCTGGCTCATATAGTCGCGCGGATTGAGCGGCTTCGCCTTTGGTGCGGGGCGGAATGGTTCCTCCTCCTTTGCTGCCGGTGCCTTTGTGTTGATGGCGCGCAGCACACCATTCGCGTCGCAGTCTACCGACAGCACTGTGTGCTTCTTGTCGATGCCGATGACGTGGCGCTGACTCTCGTCGCGCATAGCTGTTGTGCTGAACGTTACGCCAACGATGCGGTAGTCGGTTGTTGTCACCTGCGGTGCTGCGGTCTTGAAGTAAAGGTCCGAGTACTCGTTGAGCTGTCCGGGTGTGGTGACGCTTTTCTCTACGAGTACGTGCACACGCACTGCCGTTTTCGGGAGGTAGTAGACGAGTCCGTCAGCCTCCTTCTTGCCGCCTGCGAACGCTGGTAGGGTGGTGAGTGCGGCGAGGATTAGTGTTGAAAGGATGTGTTTCATATTCTATTTCTCTAAGTTCTTGAATGCTTCGGGCAGACTGTCGATGATGTCGCTTGCTATCAGACTCTCTTTGCCTACGCGCTTGGCGGCGATGTCGCCTGCCATTCCGTGCAGATACATGCCCATGAGGCAGGCGTTCTTGCGCGAGTAGCCACGTGCGAGCAGTGCGGTGATGATGCCGGTGAGCACGTCGCCGCTGCCGGCTGTTGCCATTCCGGAGTTGCCGGTGGTGTTGAACACTACGCCTCCGTCGGGCAGGCAGAGTGCCGAGTAGTGACCCTTCAGTATGATATAGGCGCAGAGGTCGCGTGCCATGTCGCGTGCGAATGTGAGGCGGTCGTAGTCGGAGGTGATGCGTCTGCCAGCGAGTCGGTCGAACTCGCGCGGGTGTGGTGTCATAATCATGTTGTTAGGCAGCTGTTGCACCCACGAGCCGTGTGCGCCGAGCATGTTCAGCGCGTCGGCATCGAGCACTATGGGGCAGTTGGTCTGTTGCAGCTGCGACATGAGTGCGAGCGCTGTGCTCTCCTCCTTGCCCAGTCCCGGACCGATGCCCACGGCTTGATAGCAGTCGGTGTCGATAGCCTCCGAGTAGTAGTTCTCGCGGTCGACGAGGCATATTGCCTCCGGCACAGCCATCTGCATGATGTTAAGGTTGCAGTGCGGTGTGAGTGCAGTTACCTTTCCTGCGCCACTACGCATACACGCCTTCGAGGCGAGTATGGCTGCGCCCGCCATGCCGCGACTGCCGGCTATGAGCAGCGCGTTGCCCATGGAGCCTTTGTGTGCGAAGTCGTCGCGTTTCAGCATCAGACTTTTGATGTACGAGGTCTCAATGGTGTCGTATAGCGAGGGGAATGTGTCGATGAAGTATTTCGAGAGGCGTATGTCGAGCGTGCGCACCTCGCCTAAGTACTGCTGGCAGTCGGCGAAGAACATGGCGAGCTTCTTGATGTGCAGCGTCAGTGTCACGTTTGCCTTCACCACGGCAGGTTCCTCCTGCGGGCGATTGCTCTCCGTCATCAGTCCCGATGGTATGTCGATGCTCACCACCTGCGAGGGCGACTGGTTGATGTACTTCACGAGTGAGGCGAAGCCACCCGTCAGCGGTTCCTTCAGTCCCGACCCGAAGAGTCCGTCTACGACGAGCGTCTTCTCGGTAAGTTGTGGCGGTTCGAAGTTGGCAGTTATCTCTGTGAACTTACGCACTAAGCCTTCGCCGATGATGCGGTCGCGATTTTTGGCGCATTCCTCCGATAGGTGGTTGTGTATGTTGAAGAGGAACACATCCACCACGTACCCTTTCTCTGCGAGCATACGCGACATGGCGAGTGCGTCGCCGCCGTTGTTGCCCGGACCGGCGAACACTACGATTGGTGTCGACTGTGTCCACTGCTCGCAGATGGCGTTGCAGATGGCTCTTGCCGAGCGCTCCATGAGGTCGATGGATGCTATGGGTTCGTGTTCGATTGTATATTTGTCGAGCTCTCTGATTTGAGCTCCTGTTAGAATCTTCATATCTTCGGTTTTTTGCTTTTCTTTTTCAAATTACAAAGTTAGTGCAAATTGAAGACAATACAAAACAAGCTGGCTTGTTTTTATTGTTGAGATGCCAATTAGGGGGTGCAGTTGTCTCAACTGCACCAACATGTTTGCAGTATATTTTTTTGCTTGCTTGGAACCTATGGGCACAAAAAAAAGGGCTCCGCCGAGTCCCAACCTTTGTTAACCTTAAATCTAATACCATGAAAAACATTGCAAAGGTATTGATTTTGAGGCATATTGCCAAGTTTTATCGCGCTTTTCTTGCGCTTTTGCAACCCAAACGTGCAGTTTTTTGATGTATGTCAATAGTGTGTGCGCATTTCAGTGATAAGTAGTTGAGTATTATGCACATAGTTTACAGTGTAGAAAGCCTATGCAAGTCATCGTTCACCGAACGCAATCTGATCGGGCGGCGAACGGAATCTGATCGGGTGGCGAACGGAATCTGATTGGACGGCGAACGGAATCCGATTGGACGGCGAACGCGAGCGGTGGCAAAACGAAAGAAACCACAGCACCAAACAAGGTACTGTGGTTTCTGTAAGTTTATGAATAAAGCTGCGCTTTAGTATCTATAAAGTAACGCTTTAGTATCTATAAAGTAGCACTTTAGCACAGCTAAAGCAGCACTTACTTCAGCACAACCTTCTTGCCGTTCACTACGTAGACACCTCTCTTCAGAGCCTTTGTGTTCACGCGCTGACCATTGAGGTTGTAAACCTTTGCGTCCTCAGGCATGTTGTCGATGGTGATACCCTGGATGCCGTCAACCACCTCGTCGACAACCTTGAGTTTGTAAGAAGCCGAAGCCGCCTTGAAGTTCTTGTCGCCAGCGAACCATACGGTGATTGTTGTCTCGCCCGTGCTGCGAAGTATTACAACGCCATTGGCTGCCACCTCTGCCACTTCTTCGTTAGAGCTGGTGTATGAGAGTGGAGCAACCTCTAATTCGTTGTAGAGTGTAGCACCGCTGAAGGTGTTACCCTCACGCATGTTGGCTGTGTACTCCTCCTGGTCGAACGAGAGTTCTGGTGTGGTGCGGTAGTCGTTGACGATGAGTGTGCAAGAAGCAGAAGCTGCTTTGTACTCGTCGTTGCCTGCGAATGTAACGTCGATGTTCACGCGACCTGCCTTCTTCAATGTCACGTTGCCCTCTGCGTCAACCTCTGCAACGTCAGTCTTGTTGGAAGAGTATGTCACTGCGAGGTTGTTCGGATTCAGGAAGCCGAGGTCCTTAACAGTTGTGTTCGGGTTTGCAAGGTCTATCATTATCATTGTGTCTTCGAACGAGATGCCTGCGTCCTTCTTCTCCTTCTTGATCACCTTAATGACGTACGAAGCCTGAGCCGGCTGATAGTCGTCGTTGCCGGCGAACTTGGCTGTGATGGTCACTTCGCCCGGAGTTTCCGAGAGCACTACCAGACCGCTGCCGGTTACCATGCAGAATTCTGTGTTGCTGCTTGAGTATGTAACGGGGAGGTTGAGCTCCTCGCCAGCTTCGTTCTTGATGGTCGCCTTGAAGCCGTCGAAGAACTGAGCCTTGTCGGTGTAGCAGGTGTAGACTTCCTGCGGGAATGTCATCGTTACAGGCTGCGGCTGCTTCTTTGTTACGTTAATCTTGTAGGAAGCCTGGCAAGCCTCATACTTCTCGTTGCCGTAGAAGTAGGCTGTGATGGTGGCTGTGCCTTCCTTGTCGCCGAGAAGCACTTCGCCAGTGTTCTCGTCTACCACTGCGATGTTTTCGTTGTCGCTGGTGTAGAGGAGTTTGAGACCCTCAATAGCCTCGCCGTTCTCGCCCTTCACTGTTGCTTTAGGAGCGGTGAAGTCGTCACCGATGTTGAGTGTGTACTCTTCCTGTGGGAATGTCATCGTAGTAGCCTCCTTCTTTGCGAGCGGAGTCAGCTCGATGCTCTGCACGTAAGCCACCTTGCTGCCACCTAAGAGCTTGAATGTGCCGTCAGCGAATGGTACGTCCATGTACGCTGTGCCGTTTGCATCGTCTTGTGAGCTAACTTCTGTCTCATGGCCCGGGCATTCGAGTTCAGGAGCATTCTGGTCCTTGTACTTCACGGTTACGCGGTAGCCGTATGGGAACTTGCTGAATGTCGGTGAAACCACGTAGCCCTGCGCTGTAGCGTCCGAAGTGGAGTTCTTCTTCAGCTGCAAGCTGCCGTAGTTGTTGAGCATAGCGTTGTGTACGGTGAAGGTGTAGCTGTCGCCGTTGAGGTCTACGAAGGCATACTTGTCGTCTTTAGGATATCCACTGGTAGACTTAATGCTTGCAAATGCATCCTCGTCGGAAGCATCGAATACGATAGTGTTTGGTTCGGCTGCACGCTTATGCTTTACATAGTAGAAAGCCTCGCTATCCTTGAAGAGAGCTTTTTCGGCAGCTGTGTATGTGGCTGTAATCTTTGCTGTACCATAAGCTGTGCCCCATGTGAGCGCACCTGTTGTCTCGTCAACAGCGACGATGTCTGTGCGGTCGCTCTTGTATGTGAGTGTACCATTGCTTGTGTTGAGAGCCTCTGCAGGAGTAACGCTTGCAGACTTGCCTACTGGAGCTTCGCCGCCAGTGAATGTGATGGTGGTTCCATCAATGTCGCTGCCGAAGGTTGTTTTTGTTTCAGTCTTTGTAGGAGCACCTGCTGCTTCGAACTGCATTTGAGAGATATAGTAGGAAGCGGTTGCTGCTGTGAAGATGAATTTGCAACCTGCTACCTGTGCTGCAGTAGGTATGTCTACCGTAATGTCATTCCACTGACCTTTGGTTACTTCTGTTGCAGTGATGCTCTTAATGTCTACTGCCTTAGCTGTACCAATTTGGTAGGCAACAGTCAGTTTTGTACCATTTTTACTTCTTGTTGTTTGTATGGTAAGCTTGGTTGCTGCTTCTGTCATTGCTGGGCTTGTGATAGAAGTGTTTTTTTGCAGCTGTATGCAAGGTTTTCCTGCATAGGTTTGTTTTGCAACTGTGCCAGTTTTTGTCCAGTCGCTTGGCAGACCATCTGAGAATACAACTCTTGTCTGCGCCATAACCGCTGCGCTAACGAGCACGAGCAGGTTAAGCATGAAAAAGCGTAGATGTTTAATCATAATGCTTGGTTTTTTAGTTGTTTATAATTAGTTGTTTATTCGTTTTTGCTTGAATTTGTTTTGTTTTGCTTGAATATATTCTGTTATTGATGTATTACAACGCAAAGTTACTAATTAATTGACATATAAACAAGTGCGTGTGACAATAAAGATTGCATTGTAATGTTTTATTATCAACCGTTGCTGTTCGGTGAAACAGAAGTGTTAAAATGAAAATGGTCGGTTAGCATTGCGCCAACCGACCATTATGTCTTGATTTATCGGAAATCAAATCCTTACTCGCCAAGGCTGATAGCCTCCTGCGGGCAAACGCTTGCGCATGTGCCACACTCTGTGCAGAGGTCAGGGTTGATTGAATACTTTTCGCCTTCAGAGATAGCCTCTACTGGGCACTCGCCAATACATGTACCGCATGCGATGCAGTCGTCACCAATTACGTAAGCCATAATCTTTAATGTTTAAATTATTATTGTTAAATGTTTATTGTTTCAGTTGATACCTACTTTTGTAGTAGTTGCAAAGGTAGTGTTTTTCTTCGATATACCTACAAATAGGTATTACATTTAACATTTATTTTCTCTCTACGCTGAGTTTTATTTTTCCCACGAACACGGCGTGCTTGCCGTTCTGGTCGTCTGGTATTGGCTTGCCGTCGGCGTTGGGCGCATACTTCAGCTCGGTGAAGTAGGAGTGGGAGTGTCCGCCGAGCACGATGTCGATGTCGTGGTTCTTGGCGAGCATGTCGGCATCGTCCACGTCGTCCTGCATGTCCCAGCCGAGGTGGGAGAGGCATATCACCACGTCGCACTTCTTGTCGTGGCGCAGCTCGCGTGCCACCTTGTCGGCTGTGGCTACGGGGTCGAGGTACTTCACGCCGACGCACTTCGTCGCGTCGACCAGTCCGTCGAGCTTCGGCGATATGCCGAACACGCCGATGCGCAAGCCGTTGCGCTTCAGTATGATGTAGGGCTTTGTGAGTCCGTCGACGGCGGTGCCACGGAAGTCGTAGTTGGCGCAGACGATGGGGAAGTTAGCTTCGCGGAAGATACGTGCCATGTTCTCCAGTCCGAAGTCGAACTCGTGGTTGCCTATCGCCACAGCGTCGTACTTCATCGCCGACATCAGCTCCGTTTCCACCGAGCCTTTGAAGAGGGTGTAGTAGGGCGAGCCTTGCGAGAAGTCGCCCGAGTCGAAGACGAGCACGTCGGGGTTGGCTTCACGCTCCTGGCGTATCATCTCCATGCGGCGTATGAAGCCGCCTCTGCCGGCTACGAGCGTGTCGGCGAGGTTGGGGTTGAGCGGCATGATGCAGCTGTGCGTGTCGTTGGTGTGCAGTATCTCTATGGTCTTCTGCGCTGCCGCGCTGAGCGTGGTGGCAAGCGCAATGGCTATGGTAAGTATGTAGCGTTTCATTTTTATATGCTTTTAGGCTGCGTGTTTATATGCTTTTAGGCTGCGTGGTATGGGCAAGATGCCCATACCTCCTATTCTTTTTACTCTTTTACTCTTTTACTCTTTTACTTTTCAACGATTGTCATGCGTCCCTCCACGGTGCGGCTCACCGCCTCGCCTTTGTCGTTGGCAGCCTTGAAGTACTGCTCGATGAGGAAGCGCACGTTGTTCTCTTCGCCCGTGGGCGACACCACGTCGGTCTTCTTGCGGAATGCCTCCATGTGGTCGTTGCCCTGTGCCAGGTAGTCGAGTGTAGCCACGCGATACTTAGCGTTGGGGTCGACGGGCTTGCCGTTGACAGTGGCAGAGACGAGCTTGCCGTCAGCCGTGGCGGTGAGGCGCAGCGAATGGCTCAATCCCTCGCCGTGGCGCATGGCTATCTGCGTGAACAGCTCCAATACGTCGTTGCCGCTGAGCGTGAGGAAGCATATCTTGTTCTCGAACGGAGCCACGTCGAGTATGTTGCCGCGTGTCACGGCACCCTTGCTCAGCGCAGCGCGTATGCCGCCCATGTTGTACACGGCGAAGTCGGGCTGCTCGTCGAACTTCGCACTGCTCCATACGAGTATGTCGGCAAGCAGGTTCGACAGCGGACTCTCCGGGCGTTTCACCCACAGGTCGGTGGCAGCGTAGCCCTGCACGGGGTTCATCTCCGCGTCCACCTGCTTCTTGTGTACGAGCAGGGCAGCGTTGGCTTTCTGCACCTCTGGGTCGGTACTGTTGTCGTAGCGCGAGTCGATGAGTATGCGTGTGCGCTCCACTGATGCTACCTGGTACTGCTTCGTAGAGCACGAAGCGAGGGCGAGCGCAAGGGCGGCAGCCGAAAGGCTTATGGTGTGTAATCGGTTCATTATATGTGAGTTTTGATTTTAATAGTGTTATGTTAAACTTTATATAAACATAGTGCAAAGGTACTCATTATTTCTGATAAAATTTTGCCGAACGAATAAAAAGTCGTAACTTTGCAACCGCTTTTCGGCGTAACCGATGACGGGAAGATGAGTAGCCCGATTATGTTGCGCGAGAACGATAAACAAATTTAATTATCAAAAGAAATGGATTTAATTAAAGTTGCTGAAGAAGCATTTGCAACCGGCAAGAAGTTCCCTGAGTTCCGTTCAGGTGACACAATCACAGTCGCTTACAAAATTATCGAGGGTACAAAGGAGCGTATTCAGCTCTACCGTGGTGTAGTTATCAAGATCTCTGGTCACGGAGACAAGAAGCGTTTCACCGTTCGTAAGATGTCAGGCACAGTAGGTGTAGAGCGTATCTTCCCTATCGAGTCGCCGAACATCGACAGCATCGAGGTGAACAAGCGCGGTAAGGTACGTCGCGCTAAGCTCTACTACCTCCGCAACCTTACTGGTAAGAAGGCACGTATCGCTGAGCGTCGCGTTGTTGCTCCTTCAGCTGAGTAATCACCCGTCAGACAACAAGAAAAACAAAGGCAGAAATACATTGCGTATTTCTGCCTTTTGTTGTTCTTATACCTCTTGTTGATATGTTCTGCTTTGTTGTTTATAGGTTGCAGAACTGGTCGATGAGTTTCTTGCGGAAGAGCCGTCCCACCTTCACATCCTCAACCTTATCGAACGGCGGATAGAAGCGGCAGGTGTTGTTTGTCACCTCCATGAGGTAGCCGAGGTTGATGATGTGCTTCTGGCTCACGCGCACCAGTTGGTTGTTCAGCGAGAGCAATGCGTCGCTGCCAACGTTGCGCTTCAGGCGTATAGGTGCTTTCTGGTTGGAGAGTGTCATCTCCCACAGGCGTAGCTCGCGGTTGTAGGTGAGCACGCCAATCTCGCGTATGTCCACCAGTCGGAAGTCGACGGAGTTGGTGTAGACGATGAACTTGCCGTCGTTGCGGCAGGTGATGCCGTTGTCAGCATCAAGCGCGTTGTAGTTGCCAAAGTCGGCAGTTGGTGAGCTTGTGTCGGTAGGCTGATGAGCAGCAGAGGTGTAATCAGCATCGGGTACGCCAGCCATCTCGATGCACACGCGGCGTATGATGTTGCGCAGCTCGGTGTCGTCGATGGGTTTCATCAGATAGTCGAACGCCTTGTTGCGGAACGCCGACAGCATGAAGCGGTCGTGCGCGGTGTACATCACCGTGCGGCACTTGTATTGTGGCAGAATGTTGGCACGTTCCAGAAACTCAATGCCCGAGATGTCGGGCAGCTCGATATCGAGGAATAGTACGTCGGGTCGCGTCTCGTTCACGAGGCGCAGTCCGTCCATGCCGTTGAGAGCTATGCCGCATAGCTGTGTCTCGTCGAAGGTGGATAACTTTTGGGCGAGCGCGTCAGCGGCAGCTCTGTCGTCGTCTACAATTACGATCTTCATCATAAGTCTTTTCTTTTTAGTTGTTATAGGAACCTCACTCCGTCGGGCACGCGCAGTGTGGCACGGCATCCGCAGACAGTTCCGTTGTTCTCTATGTTGGTAATCTCGAAGCGTATTTTGTTCTTGTTATGCATGTTGGTTATCGCTATGGTCTGCGATATGATGCCCATTCTGGTCTTCTTCTTGAACGTTCCGTTAAAGGCGTTGAAGCCCGGTCCGTTGTCGCTTACGCTGATGACGGTGGTGCGTTGCTCGCGGTGTACGTCGATGGTCAGTTCTTTGTGTCCGTCCCATCCCTTCAGTCCGTGTATGATGGCGTTCTCGGTGAGTATCTGCAGGAACATCGACGGAACGCGCACCTGCTCACGGTCTACGTCGGGTGCAACGTTGATGTGCCACACGAAGTCGCTGCCTAACATGAAACGCTCCACGCGGATGTACTTCTCCACGAAGTCGAGTTCCTCGGCGAGCGTCACGGCAGGCTGTCGCGACATATCGAGGTTGGTGCGTATGAGGCGTGTCAGGTCTTGCAGCTCCGTTGCCTCGCTCTGTTCGGAGTTGATAATCTTGTTGTTCAGCACGTTGAACACGAAGTGGGGCGAGATGCGGTTGCGCACGATGTTGAGGCGCAGGTTCATAATATCCATCTGTGCCTTCAGCTGTTTGCGTTTTATGTACATGAACCACAATATGAGTATCAACACGAGTATCAGCATGATAGCGATGGCGAGTGTCAGCTGGTTTTTCGTCTTTGCGATGGTGGCGTTCTTGTGTTCAATCATCAAGTCGTGGCGCAGCTGCAGCGTGTCGCTGGTGAAGCGTGCCATGATGTCGGCAGAGCGCATATTGGAGTGGTTATGTTCGAGCGAGTCGTTGTACGCGTAGTTGCTCTGCAACAGTTCGTAGGCGCGGCGGAAGTTGCCCACCTGCTCGTAGTACTTCTGTAGGTAGCGGTTGCGCAAGTTCACGAGTGTGTACTGCACGGGGTGTTGTGTTTCGTCGTTGTCTGCAATCAGGCGTTGCGCGGTGGCGATGTTGCCCGTCTTTGTGGCTATGCCGATGCGTATTGTCTTGCAGTAGTGGAGTGCCGTGAAGTCGTCGCGCTTGTGGAAATAAGGCTCCACCTCGTCGAGGTAGCGTTGTGCTGTGCGGATGCTGTCGAGGTTGAGATAGACATCGGCGAGGTTCACCTTGCACAGGTACATGTCGAAATTGTTCTGCATACCATGGCGTTCGAGGTTCTGCTTCATACGCAGAAACTTGTCAAGAGCCTGTCGGTAGTTCTTTTTAAAGTAGTAGTAGTTGCCGAAGTTGTTTAGGAAGTAAGCCTGCATCGACGGCGACATCATGTTGAAATGCTCCTCTGTAGCTTTATAATAATGCAGTGCGGTGTCGAAGTCGTGCAGCGAGAGGTATATCTGCGCCAGTCCCATGTAGAGTGTGACGTTCTCCTTCGGGGGCAGTGCGAGCGAGTCGACGAGGAAGAGTGCACGTCGATACCATTGCGCTGCCATCGGCATGTTGTTGTCCTGTATGTAGGCGTCGGCAAGGTTGGCACACACCTTCGGAATGTTGTGTTTGGAGTTGCTGTTGGCAAGCAATGAGTAAGCTGCCTTATAAAGTTGTATGGCTTGATGCTGCTTGCGATGGAAGTTGTGGTAGTAAGCCGCGCGACAGTTGTATGCGCCGGCGATGAGTGCGTTGAGTCGTCGCTTCTCTGCATTGTTCAGTTCCCGTTTTTGTTGCTGTTCGGCGAAGCGCAGTATCTTCTCGATGTTGTCTTTAAAGCGTTCGGGACGGTCAGTAAGCGTTAGGTAGCGTGCTTCGCGCAGGCGGTACTCGTAGGCGGTCATACTGTCGGGCGCGGTGCGTATGCCGTCGGCGATGAGTTGCTTGACAGAAGGTGCAAGGGTCATCACCGAGTCGTCAATCTGCTTGAGTTTGTTTATGCGTGTTGAGTCGCTATTGTTAGCGTCGGGCGCGCTTCTATCGCCGCACCCGATGGTCAGTAGCGACACAGCGAGTGCGGCGAGAAGCGTTGCGCATATTCGTTTAGCGAATGCTTTTATGCAGTTTAGTAGATTGGTCGGCTCCATTGTGTTTTGTTTTAGTTTTCAAGAGTAGTTAGTTGAGTGTCAGTCCGTCGGGTGTTATGCTGATGAGTCGCTGGCGGTAGAGGTCGCCAACGGCACGCTTGAACACCTTCTTGCTCACCTGGAAGCGTCGCTTGATGTCTTCTGCGTCGCTCTTGTCGCCCAGGTCGCACTTGCCGCCGTGCTCCTTGAGGTATTGCAGCAGCGTGTCGGCGAAGTCGAGTGTCTGCTGTCGTCCGGTAGGTTGCAGCGTAACGTCGATCTTTCCGTCGGGACGGACGGTGCCGATGTATCCCTTCACGCGGTCGCCGGTGTGCAGGTAGCGGAACACCTGTCCCTCGTAGACCAGACCCGGGTAGCAGTTGTCGATGATCACCTTGAAGCCCATCTCTGTCTTCTGCCATACCAGTAGGTCTACCTCCTGCCCGTGGTTGTAGAACGGGTGACGCTCTGCGAAGTACTTCTCCACCTTAGCCGATGCCACGATGCGGTAGCTCTCTGGGTCGATGTGTACATGTACGATGTAGCTCTCGCCCTTCTGCATACGCTTTTTCTGCTCGCGGAACGGGCAGAAGAGATCCTTCATCAAGCCCCAGTTGAGGAATGCGCCGTACTCGTTCACCCACGACACTTCGAGGTAGGCGAAGTCGCCCACCTTACACAGCGGTGTCTCTGTCGTTGCCACTGGTCGCTCGTCCTGGTCGAGGTAGATGAACACGTTGAGTTCGTCGCCCGGCTTTGTGCCTTCGGGCACATAGCGCTTCGGCATGAGTATTTCTCCTTCGTCGCCGCCGTCGAGGTAGATACCGAAGTCCACCTCCTTCACGACGGTCATTTTATTGTAGTCGCCGAGTTTTATCATATTGTTTTGTTGTTCGTTTGGTTGCTTGTAGGAGGGTATGTGCATTCCTGCCATACCCTTGTTAATGATGTTCACTAATGTTACACCTTTATCTGTCCGTCCACGATGTGTATTGTGCGGTCGGTGATAGAGGCGAGGTGTTCGTCGTGTGTGACGATGACGAACGTCTGTCCGAACTTGTCGCGCAGGTCGAAGAAGAGCTGGTGCAGCTCTGCCTTGTTCTTCGAGTCGAGCGAGCCTGAAGGTTCGTCGGCGAACACCACTGCCGGGTTGTTCACCAGTGCACGTGCCACAGCCACGCGCTGCTTCTCGCCACCCGAGAGTTCGTTGGGTTTGTGGTTGGCGCGGTCGGCAAGTCCCATGAAGTCGAACAGTTCGAGGGCGCGTTTCTTCGCCTCCGCCGTGCCTTTGCCACCGATGTAGGCGGGTATCATGATGTTCTCGAGGGCGGTGAACTCCGGCAGCAGCTGGTGGAACTGGAAGACGAAGCCGATGTGCTGGTTGCGGAAGTCGCTCAGCTTGTTCGACGAGAGGCGCATCACGTCGACGCCGTCAACGCTGATAGCACCACTGTCGGGTTTGTCGAGTGTACCCATTATCTGCAGCAGTGTTGTCTTGCCGGCACCGCTCGGGCCGACAATGCTCACTACTTCTCCTTTGTCTATATGCAAGTCGATGCCCTTGAGCACTTGCAGCGAGCCGAAGCTCTTGGTTATTCCTTTTATGTCGATCATATGGTGTTGAGATGTTGTTATGGTGAGGTGTTGAGATTAGTCTTTCAACTCAAAATTCAAAATTTCTTCTTTATCCACATTCCGATTGCCTCGTATGCACTCTGATCCTCGGTATGCTGCGGCTGGGCGAAGGTAATTTCGTCCATTGCGTCGCCATGCTGGTCGGGGAAGATGATCATGATGTTCGAGCCAGAGAAGTGGTGCTTTATCTCTTCGGGCAGATGCTCCAACGCATTCTTGAACGACACGGTACCCTTTCGTGCCGTAACCACTACGAAGAGGTGGTCCTTCTGTATGCTCTCCGCTATGCGTGGCATCTCGTTCCAGTGGGCCATCTCGGTGAACGAGCAACGCATCGTGGGGTAGTGGTGCTTGATGTATTCGGCTATGAGCGGCAGTGTGTCGCCACGTCCGTGGAACTCCGTGTGGCACTCCATGTTGCACGCCAAGCGCGACAGGCGTTCGAGCCAACGATAGAAGCCTGGCTCGAACTGTGCTCTCGACGGCACTACCACCTTTATGCGGCGTATCGTGGGGAGCGGTTGGTTGAGACGAGCCATTATGATCTGCGAGTTGAGGCCGTTGAAGAGACTCTGGTGGAACGCGCCCCAGAACTTCTGCGACACCTCTGGGTGCATGTGCATACCTATTATGATGTCCGTAGCGCGGAACTCCTTGAAGGCGTGGCGTATGCCGTTGGCAATGTTCGCTGCCACGCGCACCTGCGTCTGCATGGTCATATCTGCCGATGCCGCATACTGTGTCATGCGCTCGAGCAGTCGGCTGCCCTGTTCCAGGTTGCGCTGCATGTCGTCGTCGTCGTACACCACGTTCAAGCCCACGAGTTGTGTGGTGTTCTTCGGGTTGCGCATGAGCATCGCCATGTTGACGAGGCGTTGCGCGTATTCGGGGTATTTCAGCGGGATGAGTATCTTCTCCTCGGCTGTCGGCTTCTCGTCGCTCGGCATCTCACGGTCGCGCAGCGTAATCTGTTGCGCCGCACGCTCGGTCATCATTGTTGAGATTATGCACGTCACGAGAATCATCAGCACCACGCTGTTCAGCATGTCGTCGGTGACGAGTGGCTTGCCTGGTTCCAGCTCTACGCGCATACCAATCATAAGCATGGCGATGGCACCGGCTGCGTGTGCCGAGGTGAGTCCGAACATCATGTTGCCCGACGACTTCGGCAGGCGGAATATGGAGGCTGCGCTATAGGCTGCGATGGCTTTGCCGAGCGTTCCGAAGCCTGCGATGACGAGCATGGCGATGATTATGGTACTGCTCTCGAAGAGCAGTCGCACGTTGATGAGCATACCTACGCCGATGAGGAAGTAGGGTATGAAGAGCGCATTGCCGATGAACTCGATGCGGTTCATTAGTGGCGACACGTGCGGTATGTAGCGGTTCAGAATGATGCCGGCTACGAACGCACCGATAATGCCTTCCAACCCCACCGCCTCGCTTGCTGCCGCACTCATAAAGAGCATCGACATAACGAAGATGAACTGCATGACGGAGTCGCTATAACGTCGGAGAAAGCAGCGTGTGAAGCGCGGTATGAGCAGGAACATGGCTACGCAGTAGCCCACGAACTTGCCCACGAAGAGCAGCCAGAACCACACGCTCGTCTCGCCTCCATAAGAGGCGACGATGGCGGTGAGCGTCACGAGTGCCATGAGCAGCGAAATCATTGAGGAGCCTACCGATAGTGTGACGCTTGGCTTGCGTTGCAGACCGTAGCGGCCGACGATGGGGTAGGCGATGAGCGTGTTCGATGCCATAAGGCATCCTAACAGTAGCGAGGCAAACACCGGGTAGCCGAGCAGCTTTGTGCTGGCTAAGTAGGTGAGGATGAGCGGAAAGGCGAACGTGAGCACGCCGAAACCTAAGAACCGCCCTTTGTTGCGCTTTACGCCCTCCATATCCATCTCGAGTGAGGCGAGGAACATGATGTAGTAGAGTCCTACCTTGCCAAAGAGTTCAAACGAGTCGTCGCGCGCAAGGATGTTGAAGCCGTACTTGCCTATGGCTACTCCGGCGAGCACCATGCCAATGATATGCGGAATGCGCAGCTTGCCCATGATGATTGGGGCAAACAGAATGATGAGCATCACCACGAAGAATATCAGGGTGGGGTCGGTTATGGGGAAATAGCTTGCAAGATCGGTCATAAACTGATTTGTGTATTTTGTATTTTGCAAAGATAAGCATAAAAATCTGTAAATGCTTAATCGCTACAGACAAAATGAAAAAAAGGTGCAACAGGTGTTTGCCTGCTGCACCCCATTGGTATAGTGTGTCTTTAATAAAGTCGTTTAGAACTCTGCGCTCTTCGGAGTACGCGGGAATGGGATAACATCGCGTATGTTTTGCATACCCGTTACGAAGAGGATGAGACGCTCGAAGCCGAGGCCGAAGCCTGCGTGCGGACATGAGCCGTACTTGCGTGTGTCGAGGTACCATGTCATATCCTTCATCGGGATGTTGCGCTCCTCAATCTCGTTCATCAGCTTGTCGTAGCTCTCCTCGCGTACAGAACCACCGATGATCTCGCCAATCTGCGGGAAGAGTACGTCGGTACCCTGAACGGTCTGACCGCTCTTGCCGCCGAAGCCGCTCTCCTCTGCGTCTATCTTCATGTAGAACGCCTTGATAGCCTTCGGATAGTTGGTCATAATGACTGGCTTCTTGAAGTGCTCCTCCACGAGGTAGCGCTCGTGCTCCGAAGCGAGGTCGTCGCCCCACTCGCATGGGAACTCGAACTTCTTGCCGTTCTGTATAGCCTCCTGCAGGATGCGGATACCCTCGGTGTAAGGCAGACGAACGAACTCGGAGTTGAGTACGCCTTCGAGACGTGCGATGAGGCTCTTGTCGATCATCTTGTTGAGGAACTCGATGTCGTCCTTGCAGTTGGTGAGTGCCCAACGGATGCAGTACTTGATGAAGTCCTCCTCGAGGTCCATGAGTCCGGCGAGGTCGAGGAATGCCACTTCCGGTTCTACCATCCAGAACTCAGCCAAGTGGCGCGGAGTGTTCGAGTTCTCTGCGCGGAATGTCGGACCGAAGGTGTAGATGGCTCCGAGTGCTGTTGCTCCGAGCTCGCCCTCGAGCTGTCCTGACACGGTGAGCGATGTCTGCTTGCCGAAGAAGTCGTCAGAGTAGTCGATCTTGCCGTCCTCGGTCTTCTTCAGGTTGTAGAGGTTCTTGGTCGTAACCTGGAACATCTGACCGGCACCCTCGCAGTCGCTTGCGGTGATGAGCGGAGTGTTGAAGTAGAAGTAGCCGTGCTCGTGGAAGTAGGTGTGGATAGCCATAGCCATGTTGTGGCGTATGCGCATCACGGCACCGAATGTGTTGGTGCGCAGACGCAGGTGGGCGTACTGGCGCATGTATTCGAACGACTGGCCCTTCTTCTGCATCGGGTAGTCGCTGCCGCAGAGTCCGTACACCTCGAGGCTCTCGCACTGTATCTCGGATGTCTGACCTGCACCCTGGCTCTCTACGAGCGTACCTACGGCACTGATGCAGGCACCGGTGGTGATCTGCTTCAGCATCTCGGCGTCGAACTTGGTGGGGTCTACCACGATCTGTATGTTCTTGATAGTAGAACCGTCGTTGAGCGCGATGAAGTCTACAGCCTTCGAACTGCGGTGAGTGCGCACCCAACCCTTTACGTTGATTTGGCTTCCGAAGGCGGTGCTACGGAGAGCGTCAATAACTTTTGTTCTTTCCATTATATTGTTTAAATTGGAAAGTTGAAATGGTGCGATGTCAACATCTCAACACCTCACCATCTCAACCTGTTTATGTTTTACTCGAATGCTCCCATGCGCAGCATCTCCACTTCCTTCTCTGTGAGGAAGCGCCAGTCGCCGCGGCGGAGGTTCTTCTTGGTGAGTCCTGCGAACTGTACGCGGTCGAGCTTAACGACGCGGTAGCCGAGGTGCTCGAAGATACGACGCACGATGCGGTTCTTGCCGCTGTGGATCTCGATGCCTACCTGGCTCTTGTCGGTGTCGCTTGCGTACTCGATAGCGTCTGCATGTATCTCGCCGTCCTCCAGCTCGATGCCCTCAGCAATCTGCTGCATGTCGTGAGCTGTTACGTTCTTGTCGAGGAATACGTGGTACACCTTCTTCTTCAGGAACTTCGGGTGTGTGAGCTTAGAAGCGAGGTCGCCGTCGTTGGTTAGCAGGAGCACGCCGGTTGTGTTGCGGTCGAGTCTGCCTACGGGGTAGATGCGCTCCGGGCACACGTTCTTCACGAGGTCCATCACGGTCTTACGCTGCTGTGGGTCGTCACTTGTTGTCACGCAGTCCTTTGGTTTGTTGAGCAGCACGTACACCTTCTTCTCGAGTGTTACGGGCTGGTCGTGGAATTTTATCTCGTCTGTGCGCTTGATCTTGGTGCCGAGCTCGGTCACTACCTCTCCGTTCACAGTCACCACGCCTGCCTGGATGAACTCGTCAGCCTCACGGCGCGAGCAGATACCTGCGTTGGCGAGGAACTTGTTCAGACGAAGCGGTTCGTTCGGATCGTAGTTCTCCTCCTTGTATTCAATGCGCTTTTTCATGCTGTACTTAGCGTTGGGGTCGTAGCCCGGTGTGCGCTGACGCTGCTGGTAGCCACCCTGATTGTAGCCGCCCTGCTGTCCGTAGCCACCGCGGTTGTAACCGCCGCGCTGCTGATAGCCGCCCTGCTGACCGTAGCCACCGCGCTGCTGATATCCGCCCTGCTGACCGTAGCCGCCGCGCTGCTGATAGCCGCCCTGCTGACGCTGACCGTAGCCGCCGCGCTGCTGATAGCCGCCTTGCTGACGTGGCTGATATCCGTTCTGCTGCTGTTCGCCGTCCTGGTTGTAGCGTGGACGATAGCCGCCCTGAGGACGTTGCTGATAGCCGCCGCGGTTGTAACCGCCCTGCTGACGTGGCTGGTAACCGCCCTGCTGACGTGGCTGATAGCCGCCCTGCTGTTGCGAGCCGAGACCTGCGCCGAAGCCTTCCGGACGGAAGCCGCCGTCTTCGCTCTGTGATGAGGCTGAAGCCGAGTGCTGTGTGTGAATACGCGGGCGACGTCCCGTCACGCTGCGATACTCTTTCTGATAGTTTCCTGCGGCACGGCCGTAGCTCTCGCTATTGCCAGTAGTCTGATCCGCTGTGTTCTGTTCCTGATTCTTTACGTTTTCTGAATCCATAGTTACTTGTTGGTTTTATTGTTTATGTATATAGCCTCACGGCTATTGTCGAATTATATCGGGGGTTGGTTTAAATGCCTGTGTAGTTCATTGGTGTGATAGCCATCAATTCCGCCTTCACAGCGTCGCTCACGTTGAGTGTCTGTATGAACTCGTGGATGGTCTCCTCGGTCATGTGCTTGTTGGTGCGTGTGAGTGCTTTCAGTGCCTCGTACGGATGCGGATAAGCCTCGCGACGAAGTATTGTCTGTATAGCCTCTGCCACTACTGCCCATGTGTTGCTGAGGTCTTCCTGCAGCTTCTCCTCGTTGAGGATGAGCTTGCGCAGACCCTTGAGTGTGCTCTCTATTGCGATTACGCCGTGGCCGAATGGTACGCCCACGTTGCGTAGCACGGTAGAGTCGGTGAGGTCGCGCTGCAGACGGCTCACGGGGAGCTTCTGTGCGAGGAACTGCAGCACGGCGTTTGCCATGCCGAGGTTGCCCTCCGAGTTCTCGAAGTCGATGGGGTTCACCTTGTGTGGCATTGCCGATGAGCCTACTTCGCCAGCCTTGATCTTCTGCTTGAAGTACTCCATTGAGATGTACATCCAGAAGTCGCGGTCGAGGTCGATGATGATTGTGTTGATGCGGCGCATTGCGTCGAACACCGAGCCGAGGCAGTCGTAGTTGGAGATCTGTGTGGTGAACTGCTCGCGCTCCAGACCGAGCTTCTCGCTCACGAAGCGGTTGCCGAACGCCTTCCAGTCGTACTCGGGGTAGGCTACGTGGTGGGCGTTGTAGTTGCCGGTGGCTCCACCGAACTTAGCGGTGAGGCGGCACTCCTTCAGCTGGCGCAGCTGCTCCTCCAGGCGATATACGAACACCATCACCTCCTTGCCCAAGCGTGTGGGCGATGCTGGCTGTCCGTGGGTCTTGGCGAGCATTGGCACTGCTGCCCACTCCTCTGCATACTGGCGGAGCTGTGCGATGAGCTCCTCGCAGAGCGGATAGTAGAACTGCTCCAACGCCTCCTTTATGGAGAGGGGTACTGATGTGTTGTTGATATCCTGTGAGGTGAGTCCGAAGTGGATAAACTCCTTGTAAGCGTCGAGTCCGCCGATGTGGTCGAACTCCTCCTTTATGAAGTACTCTACAGCCTTCACGTCGTGGTTAGTCACTTTCTCGATGTCCTTCACGCGCTGGGCTTCTTCTTCGCCAAAGTTGCGGTAGATGTCGCGCAAACGCTCGAAGAGCTGATGGTCGAACGAAGCAAGCTGTGGCAATGGCAACTCGCAGAGCGTGATGAAGTATTCGATTTCCACACGTACGCGGTAGCGTATCAGTGCATACTCAGAGAAGTAGTCGGCAAGGCGTTCTGTCTTGCCACGATAACGGCCGTCAATCGGCGAGATGGCTGTCAGCAAATCAAGTTTCATAATTGCTATTATATATAATATGTGTAATTACGGGTGCAAAATTACAAATAAGTTTTTATTTGTGTGTAGTTTTTTTGTGAAATAATGTGATTTGTGGTGTTAATGGGCTCATATAATATTGTTGTGTTTTTAACAATCTGTATTTCTTATGCAAACAACTGTTTTACCCTATAAAGATAGAACTTCAGATCATTCACTCCTCTGAATTCAGCCCTGAATG
>ENA-ORNF01001339-ORNF01001339.1-human-gut-metagenome-genome-assembly--contig:-NODE-1339-length-21782-cov-9.828140_pt1 | contig 21782 bp, 22 predicted proteins | sample MGYA00242110_ERZ509012 | MGnify/ENA primary metagenome ERZ509012 (study PRJEB26280, sample SAMEA2338714) | human gut metagenome | biome: human gut; feature: human-associated habitat; material: faeces...
CACGAGGGCACGAGATAGCCCTGCTGCTGCGCGTTCTTTTCCGCAATGCGCGTCAGCCCGAGTCGGATTTCATCGATGCAGAGGTAAGCGTCGTCGCAAAGCTCCTCTTCGCCCGTCTCGTAGGCGGCGTACTGATATCCGATCATCCGTTCAAAACTCGCGACCGCCTCCTCCAGCGAGAGGATCTCCGCGCGCTCCGTCACGATCTCCGTCACCTCGTACGGCTGCCTGAACTCCAGGGCAAATACGCCCGCGTCGTCCACAAATATCTTTATATATTCGTATCCCCAACTGGGCGTGTAGTCCGGCGAATCGGCCGAACGGTTCTTTGTTTCGCCGCCGGAAGATTTCACATCGTTATACGTCACGTTCACACCCGCGACCTGACGGGTGAACACGAGCTCATATGCACAGGGGCAGACATCCTGCTGCTCGTCGAAAAAGCGCGGGATCAGCGGTGCAATGCGCGCGACCACGCAGGTGAAATCCGCGATCCCGAGCTCAGCAAGCAGCTGCTCGGCATAGGCCTGCGCATCTTCGATCGACCGCTCCGGCAGCTGTACCCTGAACTCCCCGCGTTCGATCGCGGGCAGATATCTGTCGAGCGGGGAGTCACCGGCGGTATATTCCTCGAAGCTGTAGCTGTCATCAATGTTGCGTAAAAAGGAGATTGGCCCAAGCGTGCTCAGCTGCATTTCATACACCGTTTCCTGATCGGACCAACCATAGAAGCTGGGAATGTACTTGACCGGCGTGCCATCTTCGAGCACAGACTCTATTATGGTCTCCATCGGGCTTTCCGGGGAAAAGACGGGCTCGGCAGGCTTGGTCGCCGCCTCCGCGAGCAGTTCGGAAATGGCGGCCTCCATCTCCTCAAAGGAGTTGTACTTTCCAAGCACGCCCTCTTCTCGAAATTCTATCCACATACGCGCCTGTTCCTCGAAGTATGAGCGTGGAAGATCTGTGAGCATCCCACTGCTGTTGCCGAGTGTTTTCCAGATGTTTTCGAGTACGCTCACATCCAATGGTCCGTTCTTCACGCGCGCCACCGATATGGCGTCCGTTTCGGGCAGCACCACGTCCGCATCGATGGTGATATCGATGCCCGTCCTTTGCGAGGCCTCTGAGAGTTCGCGCGTGATGTGTCGCGTCTCCGGCGCCTTTGCCATATCCGCAACGTCCTCTTCGGCGACCTCCACCTGTTCGATGAGCGCCTCCGAGTCCTTCTGCGCCACCGGCTCCACCTCCGGCGTCGGCTGGCAGGCCGAAAGCAGGGAAAGGGCCATGAGCAGAGCGATGAACAGACAGCAGATGCGTTTCATATGGGTACCTCCTTTGCCGGGCGGGAGCGCGGTTCGGCTCCCGCCCATTCGATTCCCTCAAAATGGGGAACGGTCGTCTTTTGCAAGCCGGCCGGGGATGCACAGGCGCATCCCCGGCAGCCGTTTCCGTCAGATCGCCCACCAGCCGGTGAAATACACCCTATCCCAAGAGCTCGTGCTCGCAATGCTCATCAGCATATCGCAGCTCGCCGGACTCGACGTATAGGTGGCGGCGCGGTAGCCCGTGCCGGTGATCTCACGTGCGTACGTGCACGGCGTGCTCGTGTTCGCCACATAGCCGCGGAATAAGAAGTCGGACTGACCGTTCAGATCCAGCTTCTCTATGTGAACGTCCATACTGTTCGGCTCGTCTTTCCTTGCTCCTTGAACAATCCTCTGCGACGGGCCTCCCGTTACAATGGCAGCCCGAACAGATTGGCTATCTCCAGGGAAACGATGAAAGTCATCATCCTCGTCTTCAAAGCGCCCCTCCGAGGCCAGCGCAGGCGTAGCCGTCAACACGAGGATCAGCGCAAGCGCCAGACACAATAACCGCTTTTTCATCTACTTTTCCTCCTTTTTCATTTCGTCAGTGTTCGGGCGTCCTTCTTGACGCCGGCTTGTCCTTTGTGTTCCAACCGGTCGGCACAGGGAGCTTCCATCCTATTTACCACCGCTCCCCGCGCCCCCTACTCGCTACTCATGTACAATCATAGACACCGCCTCCTTCTACACAGAAGACTTTGAATTGCCATTACACAATCCAACTTATATAAACACGCGAACACGGAAAAATCTGTCGGGAAAACGCAAAATTAATTCTGTTAAATTTTTGTGAACGCCGAAAGATTCCGCAGGGATAAATTGTCTTATAGACAGCGGCATACCGCAAATTACATTTTAGGAGGAGATCGTATGAAGAAAAAACTGTTTTGCATTGCGCTTGTTCTTGTCCTGTGCCTTTCTGCTTACTCGGCCGCCTTTGCCGCAACCCGTCAGGCCAGCGGCTACTGCTTTATGAACAATTCCGGCCGCAGCGTATCCTTTGGCGGGTATTCTTCATCGGCGCAAACGGAGGACACGATAGGGGTAACAATCATCCTCTGGGAAAAAAGAGGAACGAAATGGTACGAGATCGACCGGGCATCCGATCAGCTTTCCAGGGAGGATTATGTGGATGCGTCCGGGACAAAGACGGTGGATGGCGGTCATTACTATAAAGTTACCGGCACGCACACCTCATCCAAGAACGGCGCGAGCTACTCGACCACTTCGACAACAGCCGAACGTTGGATTCCTTAAGCAATATGCAGCGCAAGGCGGGCCGCCTCCCAAGCGGAAGGTGACCTATCACCAAACAGGGGGCAAAAACCGAAAAATTGAATCCCTGTCTCCGTAGCTCAGTGGATAGAGCACTCGCCTCCTAAGCGAGGGGCCGCGCGTTCAAATCGCGCCGGGGACGCCAAAAAGCCCGTAAAACAGCCGTTTTCGGGCTTTTGCTTTTGCCCGTCGTTCCTGTTACATCTTCCGATTACGTTCATGCTTTCCTCCTTGTGTCCAACAATTTTCTTTGCTTTTTGCTAATTGGCGTTAGGTCAGTTTTTGCGGCTTGGCACCAAAAAACACCTCGTTTGCTAATTTGAGATTAGCAGGCATTTCCTGCAATCAAGCCCGCAAGAGTTTGCGCTAGTTCTGGTGAATTCTTGAGCTGTTCAATGAGATCGTTCAAATTGATAGTTGCTGATTGCTCTTTGGGCGGTTTGACATCTCTTAAGTCGGGGTTCGCATAAAATGCCGACTCAAATTTCTGTGCATTGATTTTCCGATCTTCATCAAGTATATGCGCATACACCCTCGTGATCATATCAGCCTGGGAATGTCCCGTATCTCCCTGCGTCGCTTTGATATCTCCATGGTTGAGTTTCAGCTTGTAAGTAGTGCTGGAATGACGAAGGGAATGAAAGACTACATTTGGCAGTCCGGCGTCTTCTTTCAAACGATTAAAGCCTTTTTCAATCAGCTTAATGTCACAAGGCCGTCCATTACCCTGTGCTACTACAAGATTATAGTCCAAATACTCATCTCCGAGAAACTCTTTTTGTTTTTCCTGTGCATCACGCCATTCTCGAAGAATATAGGCAAGTGTTCTTGGAAGCCATACTCGTCTGACGCTTGTCGCTGTCTTTGGAGTTTTCAAAACCAGCCTTGTTTTGGGGCAGCTCATTACTGGTGGAAACACAAATAATATATCTTTGTTTCCGAGAGTGTCCATGACATCTTTAGAAGCTCTGAAAAGCTCCTTTTCCACATAAATGGAAGCATTGTCCTGTGCAATGTCCGCCTCCTCAATATGCACATTATCCCAAGTAAGCCCAAGTATTTCGCCTACGCGCAGAGAACAGGCAAACGCTAAATTCATAGCAAGATACAGCTTTGCGTCTTTACAGCTATTCAGTGCCTTTCGTATCGTTTCCGCCGTCCATATATCCCTTGGTTTACTCTCGACTTTGGGAAGCGTTACGAAATCAAAGGGATTACGGGCAATCACTTCCCAACGTACAGCCTGTTTGAACGCACAACGCAATAATTTTATGATCTTTTCAATGTTCGCCGGAGTTAAATACTCCGTCTTCCTTCGGCGCCCACCTACCTCAACAGGCTGCGTATTTTGCAGTGCTTTGATAAATTTATCAGCTTCCCTTGGATTGATTTCCTTCATTTCCTTTTGTCCGATGAGCGGCAAAATATAATTGGAAATCAACGCACAGTTTGAGTTGTAGGTAGAATATGACCACGTTTTTTCACCATAAAGCAGTATGTAATCTTCCAAAACATCTTTTACAGTCTGCTTGTTTGGGGGAAGAAATGTGCCATCATTCTTTTTGTATTCAATTTCTGCCCTCCGTTTATGCGCTTCTGCATAAGTCTTAAATGTTTCCCAACGCTGCTTTTTTTCTCCCTTGTCATTTTCATAACTATAGACAACAGAGTAAGTTCCTCTTCTTTTTTTAATAGACGCCATTGTTTTTCTCCTTTGATATGATTAAATTTCCTGTTTGTCCAACCATTCATCAAAGGACTTTTTAGATATTCGTATTGAAGCCCCTATACGAACGGATTTCACCTCACCTTTCTTAACAAACTCATAAGCTGCGGTGCGGCTGATTCCAAGTAAGGTAGAAATTTCTTCTACTGCATAGGTGCGTTTTTCGCAGATGTGCTTTGGCATTTGTTCCATTTGCCTATCCTCCTTTCATGCTAATTTGCTGCTGCAATTCATCTGCTGCATTTAGCATACAGATAAATTGGTTAGGGCGCAAATGTATCAAGTCGAATCATCTGTTTTTTAGTTGGTTCCATGCAAGATAAAGCGGCGGTCAAAATTGACTCTGCACGAAGGCAGAACAAGACCGCCGCTTCCTCTATTTTTCTTGTCTATACACGCACACCTATTCGACACTACTCCCCGATGTGCAGGGCGACAGCATGGACCGACCTTTCGGTCTGCATAGGAATTTCACCTCTCCCGGGTTCTCCGCGAGCTGCTCCCATTGCCTGCGACGTGTTTCACGCTCGGACTGTGGCTGAACAGAAGTATCATTATGGGCAGGGCAGGTCGTGGCGCACTGCACGAAGCGCTCACTGCACTGCAAATGTATCTATGCTGTCGGATATGCATTTTTCAAGGTGCAAGAGGAAATTAACCTCTTCATAAACCACCAGAAAAAAATAGGGAATGGGGGTGTCCTTCAGACAAAATTATTTATTTTTTTCTTTAGTCGGCTTAATGCGCTTTTAACAGATTGCCTAACAGTGCTTCTGTCCACTCCTTGCATATGGGCGATCTTTGCATAGCTCATGCCAAGAAAAAAGTGAGCATATAGCCTTTCCAATTGTTTATCCGTAAGCTCACTCATGGCAGAATAAAGAAGCTCTTGTACAATCTTAAATACATACAATTCTTCGGGAGATTGTACAAATGACACAGCAGCGTTTTCTATTCCTTGGTTGTGGTCAAGAGAGTAGTAAGCCTTATGGTATCGAATATATTCGCGTTGCGCCTTTTCTTTTTTCTGGTATAGAATCAGCAGTTCTGCTACTTCGTCCGGTACATCATAAAATGAGTCTTGGTTATATAAATTAGAATAAAAGTCTCTGAGATTGATTGTTTTCATTTGAAACCTCCATTTTCTTGATTTCCTTGGTAAGAACAACAAGAAAAACAGAGGTGGTGATCGGCATTGAAAGGTTGAATGGAAGAATAAAGCGCATATAAAAACACATTTCCACAAAGCTAATATTGTGAGAAATGCGTACTTGTTCGTGTTTTGGTATTCTGTTAGTTCGCGTCTGTGGCTATAAAATCCCCAGTGCCGGATTGCGCTTTTTTTAGCCGTAAACTACAGCTTATAATACGCAATGCAGCATTCAGGGTTTTCTTCACAAATTGCCGCCGCGGAGCGGTGGCATTACAATTCTACGTTTAGCGTAATACATAAATTCCCCAACAACTACCGACTTTGTTGGGGAACGCATGAGAAAATGCCCACCAAACAAAGTCTTTTTTTTGTTTGGTGAGTAATGTTTTTATTTAATTGCTATACTACAGTACTCCATTTGTTCATATTCCCCAGAACTAACATATCGTGTTGCGCTAATTCCGGGAACTATATGATGTATATGGAGGTGAACAATTAGTGAGTGTTAAGAAGCAAAATTTCGGACATATTATTAAGCAAGCCCGCATAAAACACAACTTTACTCAGGAACGGTTGGCTGAAGCCCTGGATATCAGTTCCAGATATATGATGTCGATTGAAGGAGGTCAGCGCTCTCCAAGTTTATCGCTTTTTTTCAGACTATCCGTATACTTGAAATAGATGCGAATCAAATCATCTATCCCGAAAGAAATATTTCTGACGAAGAGAAAATGCGAGCAAATCTTTCTGTCCTCCTTTCACGTTGCAATCAGCACCAATTAAACGTAATGATTGCTGTGGCACACGCATTACTTGAAAATACATGAATAAATGAGCATAAACATCATTCTGTGGAATGGGAATTTCTCTCGATTATTTAACAATCTCAAATTTTGCCATTTTTTAAGCGTCTCCTTTGGATTCAAACCTATGCCTTATTGTCTTGGAGCTGATAGGGGAAATCTTGCACCGTGAAAACAACGAGTGCTCTTTGAAGTGCTAAACGCTGTACGCATGGATAGGTAAGCATTTCTTGTTCTTCCATATCAACTCTTTAATGAAATAAGCTCAATGATGATAGAGCAAAGCGTTTATATGAGTAGCTGATAAACTGCGAGAAAATACGGCGATTATATTGCACCGCCGCAATATTCACAACAGTTATTGGCATCAGGTATGGTTGTAGCATGGCAATGCGGACATACCACGGCAACCTTTGGGGCATTGTTCTCGAAAGCCGCTTCGCGCACAGTGTTTCTTGCATCCATCAAAATGTTTTTGATCTCATCTGCTTTTTCCTGCATTTCACGATACGCCGCGCCGCCACGCTGTCGTATCTCATCATCGTTTAACTGAAATGTGATTTGGTCAAACCACGGCGAATTAACGTGTATCGTCATATGAAAATCATACGAGTATTCATAGCGTGGTGGATGATAGCTCTCTTGCTTTCCGTCAGAAGTTTCGCGGTAAATCTCCCTTTTGTTTTCGTCTATATCAAGCGTACACCCTGTCACCTGTGAATAATCCAACACATCTGGATTTTCGTCACGCCATTTGCGCATACGCGTTATAATCCATTGATGCTTATCTTCATCGATATAGATATTCATATTACCGCCGATTACTCTGGTGGGGTTAAAATCTGCAACCTTTTTCTTGTTTTCCTCACGGTAATCAAGCTGCTCCTGAATCTCTGAAACAGTTGAATGACGTCTTTCGCTGAAAAAGGGAGAAAGTTTCTTGGCACACTCTTTGCATAGATTGCCGTCCTCTAACTTTCGATTTCCAAGGAGGCCAATTTTCTCTCCGCAAATATCGCAATATTTTTTATCAAACAGTCCCATTTTTATTCTCCTTTATTTAATATCTCCATCGTCAAAGGGGTCGCCGCACTCAGGACAAAACTTCGGTGGATGCGCCGGATCATCCGGTTCCCACCCACACTTGTCACACCTATATTGCGGCACTCCGGCAGGTTTAGGTGAGCCGCACTCCATACAGAATTTACCCTTGTTGACAGTCCCGCACTGCACACAGCTCCAACCAGATGTCAGTTCAGGCTTCGCTTTTGCGCATTCCGTGCAGAATTTACCCCTGTTGACCGTACCACAAGAACAAGTCCAGTTCCCACCGGGCGCTGCCTTGTGTGCAGATTGCGGTGCTGACTGTTGTTGATCCATAGCATATAAATTCTGTGCATTCAAACCGCCTGTATTTTGTGCCATGTTCATGCCTGCAAATGCCATGAATGCACCGCTTCCCTCATTAGCTGCGGCAGATTTCATTGCTTCTGCCTGTGCGCCTACAAGATGTGCAGCGGCCATATGCGGGTTTCTAAAAACGGCACTCTTTTGTAGCTCCTTGATAGTAGCTTCGTCCTCCTCATTTGCTGTAACGGAGCTTACGCCAAATGATACAATACTTACACCACGCAGATTCGCCCATTTTTGAGAAAGAATATCGTTTAGTGCATTAGCAAGTTCTGTTGTGTGTCCGGGCAATGCGCTGTAGCGAATGCCCATCTCGGATATTCTTGCAAAAGCAGGTTGCAGAGCTGTTAAAAGTTCGCTTTTCAGCTGGCTGTCGATCTTAGCCCGGGTATAGTTTTCCTCCGTGTTTCCGCATACATTTTTATAAAACAGCATTGGATCTGTGAGTTTATATGAATATTCTCCAAAGCATTTAATGCCAATATCCATATCGAGACCGATGTTGTTGTCTACTACTCGAAACGGTACGGGATTTGCAGTACCATATTTATTTCCAATAATCTCTTTTGTGTTGAAAAAATACACCCGTTGATCTTTTCCCGGTTCTCCGCCCATGGTAAATCTCTTTTTAAGAGTTTCCCAACTTTTTTTGAGTCCTGCACCGAAACCGCCATACAGCATGGTCGGTTCTGTGGAACTGTCCCAAACAAATTCACCCGCTTCAGCCGAAAACTCTACGATTGCTCCTTGTTCAACAATCATCATACACTGACCTTCATTTACAGCAATAATAGAGCCGTTAGATATGATATTCTCTGAACCTTTCGTATTGCTGCTTCTGCCGGAAATGCGCTTTTGCCCCTTTGTAGCAAGAACACTCTCCGGCAAAGCTTCGCAATAGAAGTATTCTCGCCATTGATCTGCAAGTACACCCGACAGCGCACCGATCCCTGCTCTCAAAAGTCCCATAATCTTATTCCTCCTAATGCGCTATTTTTTTTTGAACTTATCCTTCAAAAACCTGGTAAACCTAATACCATCTTCGATATAGTTTTTTCTTATCGTATAGTCTGACATAGTACCTTCTTCAATCATTTTTTCCCGACTGATTGCTATCGCCTTGTCCCTTAAATCATTCATGCCTCTGTTTGCAACATAGGTTAAAGCGTCATCTACAAGCTCATCTTTGTTTTCTGCCAATATTTCTTTGGCGATTTTTCTTGATTGTTTCTTTTGCTCCTTTGTCATTTTCACAGGTTTTTGTACGCACTTCGGTAAAATTGCATTAAATCGTTCAGATAACCCTTCTGATACGAATTTTTGCTCAAATTCTGTTGCACTATTGCAGCTATTTCCAAGCAAAGTGATGTCTGCTATAAACGCTTGCACTTCATTTTGCATATCTTCTGGAATCGTAAAGTATTCGTCAAAGAAATTGATTCTAATATCCACACATTTTTTGACTTCATCAGTCATATTTTCTTTCCTTTCCTGCAATTATTTAGCTCTGCCATGGGATAAAGCTGGCGTTGTGACATTCAATAAAATCCCCAATCACAGAAAGCAGTTCAGATCGAACATTTTCATAATCGTTAGGATAGAGCGTGCCCATTGCGCAGATATGCTCCCCGCTCTCATAGCCAAATTCGATTTGGAACCATTCGCACTCATCATAATTTTCTGCGGTTTTATCCCAGCCGTTCCATGAAGGAACGTCATATTTACGCACAGCAGACTGCAACGAATCAAACGGAAAATCCATACAGCTACCAAAAAATTGATAGCTCTCATGCGGATAAAACTCTTCATAATCTATTATTGAGATATCAAGGCTTACTGTACCGTCTGATTTTTTCCCGGCAGAGCAAAAAAAGTGTTTGCCACCTCTTTTTGTAAAATTGAGCATCACATAATCAAGCCCATCTGAGACAAGAATTTTTGAATAAAGGTTGCCATACTCATCTATCAGAGCATCAAACAATGCACATATTTCTCTCTTTACATCGGTATATCCCTTGGGGAAGGCGTTATCACCACTTGCTGTTATCCTATTTTCGTCAGCTAATGTTATAGAGAGTGAAAAGCCCTCGCCGTCCAATACCATACTGTTGGTTTTATCAAAGCCGTTCCACTGATCCAAATGATGCCGGGATACGATATTACCCAGGTTCTCTAAAACAGTTTCATCGACCACAACATCTATCGTTTTATTGCCGGCATAAAGATCCGCTTGCAGACGTATGCTGTTTATGTCCTGCGTAATGGAATAACTGTAACAATCTGCCATTGACATACCGTTGTGGCTAAAACAAAAGGAGGTTATCATCATAGGAGATTCCTCAAAATTGTCACTCACTGCTGGCGCAGTGATTCCCGTCGATGGTGTAATTTGTGAGCATCCACAAAAACACAATATGATTGGAAGGCTTAGGCATATTGTTGCTATTAACGTTCTTATTGCTACCCCCATGGATTCTCCTTTGCCGGAAGCCTAACACCCATCAAAACGGAGGAGTACTCCCATAAATACCAATGGTCATCTTTTTTTCTAAGTGTAATGGGTCGTTTTGCATCTGCGCCTGTTGTTTCCAAAAGTAAACGAATAAATCCTTCTTGTGCATTTTTCCTATCGTCGTCAAATATACGCAGTGTCAAAGGAATTGTTGGGGTATAGTTGTTTTGCGGCGTCGCTCCATTAAAATACGCCATGGGCAGATAAGGTTTATCCCAAAATCTATCGCGCAGGAACGACTCGTCATGGGCGTTTAGCGGAACAGGACCTTTTAGCTTATCTATCATCGCTTTTCCAAGCTTTTTGTTTTGAATAAATGTGTTCAGTGCTACTAAAAACATCGCCACAGTGTTTTGAGGGATCGTCAAATCCATTTGCGGCATGGAGATGAATTCTTCAAATGTTGCAGGCAAAGATTTTATCATAACTTCTATCATGATTCACATCCCCCTTCAAAAAGAGCGCCAAGTCCGAAAATTTACCGGACATCGGCGCTCACAAGAGATGATCACGGTGCTTATTCGCAATGTGATCAAAACGACGCTTATGCGCCTTTTTTGGCCATCATATACTCATAGCTGCCATACATTAGAGAGAACATTATCCTTTCATGTGCTGTTGCCATTTTTGCTCATGCTGAGAAAAATGACCTGCCCTATGAGTGTCTGGCTATCCGGTTTCTATCCCGAATCAAAGGTTGTTCCTTTGCTTCTATCATAACTGTCACCGGAGTAAAAGTGGTCTTTTCAAGTTCAATCCACTCGTACAATCAGTTGGATTTTTTGTTCATTACTGCGCCAATGATGAAAAGAGCAGGCAGCACCAGCCCAAGGATCAACGAAAAGACGGGGAACGCACTGCCGCCTACGGCTGTCAATATACAGCCCGCTACGCAAAGCACAGCAACGATCACGCCCCAGGCAATGCAGCTTCCGGCCTTTTCCGGCTTTTTGCAATTCTTTACACCAATAATTCCGGCAATGAGTTCGACAACAGCGCTCACCAATGTCAGTATTCCTGCCGCGTAAAGAAGTCCTGTAACCAATTCTCCGTCAGTAATGTATGAAAGCGCCGCTATGCCGAGTACTGCAATAATACCGACAATAATTGCAATTGCGCCGCCAATAATCATTAAGATTCCAGTTACCTTGAGAAAACCAGATCCCTTAGCGTTGTTTTGTTCCATGTCATAATTCCTCCTTGATTGTTATTCAATATGCGTTGCCGCTTATTGCACTTATTTAGATGGGGTGATGCTGGCGATAATCGCTTGAACATCTGCATCTTCAAGACTGATTTTATCTCCGTTCTCCAGACATATCGTCAATTGTATTTGGCCTGCGCCTTCTTCACCTGTCCATAGGACCGCAATGGGAGTACCTATGCTTTCACCTGTAAATCCATTCCATGTATAGTTGCCAATTGTAATAGGTTCAAGGTCGGCAGTTTCCTCATAAAGCTCTTTCATTGGAGTCATCATCGGATTATCGGGTCCGTAATACCCGATCATAATATAGGGCTTTGTGAGTAAATCCCACTCGCTTTTTGCACCTTTCGCGATTTGAATGACGTTGGGATCATAGCCTTCTTCATATTCATCAAAATAATCTGTACCATGAAAACCCATCCATCCATCGGGAACAAGTGCACTGATATTGCCGCCGTCAAAGGTTTCCCCTTTAATATCAGCGGGATCAGTTGCGGCAGGAGTGCCGGAGCATCCTGCAAGCATTGCTGTAAATAATACAGCCGCAAGCATAAATATCATAATTTTTTTCATAGTAGTTCCTCCTGTTTATGGATTTTAATTTTGCTCAATCGTGCAATAGGTCTATTTAACTCATATCGACTCTCCTTCCTCCATCACTGGACTGCCGTTTTCTTTGAGATGATGCGCACAGGAAACGCACATATCCAGTTCTTCGCAAATTAGGAAGCAGTGGTCGCAAACCCATCGGCGGCAAATTGGACACTGACTGAACAATTCACTGGCTTTTTGGATCGCCAGTTCCAGTGCCGCCGCTTTCTCCCTTTTATAGAGTGCGTCGAAAATCACACGCTTTCCCTCGGTTTTAGGAGTCACTTTGGCTTTTGAGAAACGGATCGGTTTTGACTTCCAAACAGAACCGCACTCCGCACACCGCAGGGAGAAAATAAACTCATTTTGTGTAGAGCAATCATGTAATAGCTCTGTTATAATTTGACACATTAGATTACCACCTTTAGATTACCACCTTGCCATGCATTCAAATTTAGCTGTCAAATGGATGCGCCCTATATCTTGTATAGCACATGAGTAGCGGAAAACATATAATCACGGTGAGTATTTTAAGGGTATTTGCCCAAAATACTCACTGTGGTTATACAATATATAGTATTTGCATTATAAGAAATACAATATATAGATTTCTTGGAAGGTGGGACAAAAGTAGCCGCTTCTTTCTGATCGGCATATAAGTTAGCGAGCTTTTGAGTCCGTTAGCTTATCTCGTCAATTTTCCCGCATCTGCGGAAGAGGTCGATACACAGCAGCAATTCTTCATGGGAGGTAACGCACAGCTTTCTTTTGATATTGGTATTATGCTTTCTGACGGTATTGATACTGCTGAAGGTTTTCTGGGCAATCTCGTTTACACCAAAGCCATGGATAAAATATTGCAAAATAGTATGTTCAGTGGGTGTCAGTGTTTTAACTTTGGCAGCAAAATCCACAAAAAACTGCGAAAGTTCCGTCGGCATTTCGTTTTTCGTCTGTGTATTTCCGGCGGTCGTTTTGATAGATGAAAGCAACTCGTCAATCTCATAAAAGCCGGAGCGCTGTTGCTTTTCCGGGGAGGATTGAAAGGACTGTATGCTGCTTACAATTGGTTTTACAAAACGACGGGACAGGAATACCGACATCAGCAATGTAAAAATTAAAAAGGCGAGAGAGCCTGAAATCCACATCAAACGGTTACGCGCCACCAGACTATCATAATTGCTTTTTGAAATCAGTGTTACTGCTGCCAGTTTTCTTCCATTCACCGTAGTATAGTCGAGCGTCTGATGAAGGCCGATGTAACTGTCCTCGCTACCCGAATAGATATTGAAGTAAAGCTGCTCTTTGATTTCCAGATCGCCTTTCGGTTCCAGTCTCAACCTTTTGGAGCTTCCCAGCATTGCTTGATCCAAAAACAGTTTGCCGTCTTTCATGGGAGCGAGGATCGTGACCATATCACCATAATTGAATTCTACCGACGGATAGGAAAGCTGGAAGTACAGCCCGCTCAGCTCTATGCCGCACACACCGCATACCTTGCCGTCCCAATCGAGAATAGGAACAGACAATAGCAAAATATCTTCCCAAGTATCCTTCAGCTGAATGCGCTCCGACCAGATACCCGTGCCCGCCAAGCGTTTGACCTCTGTTGCCATGATCTCTTCGTATCCGGGCAGATAGGTGGTGTCAAATTCCAAATCCCATCGGTTGTGCATTTCCACCTGTCGTTTACGGGCAATATCAGAAACGCCACGAAAGTATGCCAGATGCTGGTTGGCGCTGGCAGTGCTGTTCAAATCAGAATATCGCAGATATACACCAATCCGTGAGGTGTCAGCATAAGGAAGATCCGTGTTGGCGGTTGCATCAAACACTGCAAAGACGCCGCTGCATTTTCCGGCGGTGAGAGTGGTGTTCAGATAGTCGAAAATGAGATCCTCTACCTCGGCAATCAGCTTTTGATTATCGTTCAAGTCACTTAGCGACGCGCCTTTTTGCTTAAGTGTATTGGAGATCTCTTTCGATATGGTTTCCGACAGGGTAACCGCTTGAGCGTTCAGAGAATTTAATTGCTCAGAAAGCGTTGATACCGTATTGTACTGCTGAACATTCAATATATACGATACAGTTTGCGCCGAATCGGAAAAGACGCCGGCAAAGCTGAGAATAACAATCAAAGCCGCCAGAACAGACATCGCCATGGACATCCAATAAAGTCTTAGTTTCCGCTGCATACTGGTGCTTTGTTCTTTGGCTTCCTTTGTGATACGCCAAAGTTCTTTCAGCTTACTTATCATCACTTTCTCCCCTTTTCGAAAACAATACCATCAATAATGCTCCTTAAAATAATCAAGCGTATCCCAAATCTGTGCATCGAGCCAATCGGAGCTGCCCTCTAAATATTTTGCCCTTCCGTATTTCATAGCCAGCCGGACATTCTGCTCAAAGCGGGTTTCTAAATCCAGATAGGTGTCAAGTTGCGGTGGCACATAAAATTCGTACTGTTCTTGTGTTTCCTGAAAGGTTTTATAGAGTGTGATATACATTGGGTCTGTCAGGTTGTCAATTGCATCTGTAAGGTACAGATCGAAAGATTTCTGCTTTACCGGCATATATCCGAGTCTCGTAACAAACTCAACATTCTTTCGGGCGTCAGTCAGCCATTTGAGAAAGGTCATGCAGGCTTTTTCATGCTCCGGCGTGGATTTGACCGTGCAAATTCCGGCGCCTCTTTGCATGACTTTCTTTTCACCGCCTTCAAAGGTAGGGATCGGCAGAGTGACGATTTCAATCTTCTCGCTGGTGTTGTCGGCATATGTAACCGTATCGGAAAAATACAGCACGCTTGCTGATGAAGCGACCGACACGATGGCATCACCGGTACGCAGAGGCTCGGTAGCATAACCATTCTCCAACCACACGCCGCCCGAAATTGCAGCTCTCGCATATGGTTCCCATACCGTTTCGTAGGTTTTATCAAAGGAAAGGGTATCCTCCTTAAAAAAATCTCCTCTCAGAGATTCCACGCCTACTTGAAAATAGTTAAAATGGAAGTCATGAACGAAGAACGCTTTGCCATCGTTTGGCGTGTCCGGCGTCAGTGCATCAGTCCACTGTACATACTTCTCGGCCAGTGCAAACAGCCCTTCCCATGTCTGGAGATCGGAAAGCTGTGCGCCGGTCTCCGCAGAAAAACGGTCAAAGGCTGTTTTGTTCACATAAAGAATTTCTGTAGATTTAGCTATCGGCAGTACTACCAGACGGTCATTTACGATTCCTTCCTCTATAAATGTGGGAAGAAATTCCCCAAGCTCTTCTTCAGAGAAATAATCGTTATAGTCTACCAATACTTTATCATCTGGCATGGCAAGCACAGTTTTGGGATAAGAAACGAACATATCCGGCAGTTCCGGTGCTCCCGGATCGTCAAAAGCGGCTGCCAGTACCCCTTCGTGTATGGTTTTGTTATTGGTAACACTTGTTACCTTAACATATATGTTTTGCTGCTTTCCCACGGTATGGTTAAACTCATCGATTAGGTTGTTTAAGGGCGAATCGGTCTGTGCGCCATAAACATGCCATAGTGTTACCGTGACTGGCTCTTCGCTTGTCTGCCTACAACCGACGCAAAACATCAATATCGTAAATATCAGTGCGACAGATATGAAAGGTTTCATATATCTCATAATATTTTTCTCTGCATATACTATAATGTATCAATTACGGCTGACAGGTACGCGGCTGAAACGGAACCATAAAGAAACTGGTCAATGATTCCGTCTTTCTTTGCCTGTCTGATCCGCTTTGCCGTTTCTTTCTCGGAATTTTCGTCTACAACCAGGACAACCTTGCAATCCGGATTTTCGGCTTTGAGCATATCTCGTATTTTCAATCGTTCCTCCAGGTTATAAGGTGCACAGCCTGAAACCTCCATCAGTACAATGGAGGCAATTTTCCCGTACTGCTTAATTTCCTGCGGGGTGTAGACCTTTTCCACCTTAAAATCACTTTCCTTATCACTTTGCAAGGCTTGTGCCACTGCATCGGCAAAGATATAGTCTTTCATATTTATTATTACCCATCGCAAAACAGCCACCAGCCTTTCAGCACGAATTTTCAGATGAAAAACGGGCAAATCCCACCTAACTGATTCCAATTATATGGATATTTCAAAAAATCTCCCTATCAGAAATGATAGTTTTTTGAAAAAACATAAAAAATCCGTCCCGCATCAAAAGACGGGGACGGGGTAAGGCTTCTTATATTTTCTTTTACAGTCCGGGAACGATAAAATCCTTATTGATAAGGTCAGCTATCAGCCTCACTCGATTTTCATAGCCGGTCTTTTGCAAAAGTTGCGTGATATGATAACGGACTGCCGATACACTGACATATAGTTTTTCGGCAATCACTTGATCCGTGTTTCCTTTTGCCATTAGGCGCAGCACTTCAAGCTCACGGTCGGAAATTTCGACCGAAGTCATATTGCCGATCTGAACAAGGGGGGGATTGTCGGGATAAATATGCTCTCCGTTCATCGTTCGATCCATGACATCAAGAAGTTCGTCGCCCTCGATTTCCTTATACCAAAAACTATCTGCCTTCGCTGCTCTTGCTCTGTCAAGCAGGTCAACGGTGGCCATTCCGGTAACAATGATTACTTTAATTCCCGGAAAATGCCTTTTAATAACGGCGGTTGCTTCAATCCCATCCTCATTGTTTGCCGTACAGACATCCATAAGGACTAAATCTATATGGTTTTGCATACAGAGCATTTCCGCCATGCCTGCGCTGGCCGTCTGCGCCGCAAGTTCATAGCGGTCAGAGTCTTTCATATAACCGATGATACTGTCACGGGACATTTTTCTGTCCTCTACAAGAAGTACTTTTATCATACTGCTTCCTCCTTTCCGGGAAGAATAATTTCAAGCTTGAATACAGGAGTGCTTAGCACTCTCATGATGCCGCCTGCGCTTTCGATTCGGCGCCTGAGAGCGCTGAGTCCACCGCCCTCTGTGATTTCGCCCTCCGGGATTTTTCCGTTATTGGTAATTATAGCAGTAAGAACGGCATCCGTTCTTGTCAATTCCATTGTCATTTCGTTGCCCTTTGCGTGACGTACCGTATTGACGGCGCATTCACGCACGGCAGAAGCCAGTAGATGGGCAGCGCAGCCTTTTTTGGGAAACTCGCCCTTTATATGAAGTGCTACACCAATGCCGGCTATCACTTCTGTAAGCTGTGTGAGTATTTTATCCGAATCAATGACTTCCTCGGAATTGTCCGCGGATACTCCAAGGGTTGCGGTGATTTTCTCCCAACGTTTCGCAATATTTTTCAGGGTGCCCGGCGGAATAACCTGCTTAGCCATCAGATTACGGATGAATCCAAGTAGCTCTCCCATTTCATCGTGGACACGTGTTTTAACGGCAAAGTTTTCTTCCTCACGCACTATCTGATCAAGCTCGGTATAGAGCTTTTTGGCACGGGCATTTACCTCCGCAAGCCGCCTGTTTTGCTGCTCCAGCTCCTTTTCTTTTTCGTAAAGTGCCGTTACATTAACCGCTTGTACCTGCGTATAGCCGTTACCGTCCGCATCTGTGATATGGCTCTCGGAAAACTTCCACACTTCGCCGGAGGGGAAGCGAAAAACATTCGTATCGGCGCTCACGATTTCCACGACCTTCTGCGAACCGGTCATTGCGTCTTGCAGTTCGGAAATATACTGCAAATCTTTCCCAAGCAGGGTGTGAGAGAGACGATACATCTGTCTATTGCATAACACCAACAGCCCGTTTTTATCTGCAAAGCAAATACCGCTTGGCAGATTGTCGATGCTCTCTTTAATGGAGGTTCGGTCTATCTTATCTTTGCGAAATAACGTCATACTGTTTCACCTCCCTGGACAATCGTTAGGGCGCAATACCAGACGCCATCCTCGTTTGTAATCAAAGCGCTTTCAAATTCGCGCAAAAGCACTTTCATATCGGTGTCGCAGGAAAGGATCAGCGTAATGCGCGAGGCAATCGTATTGCCTGATACAAATGCGGTCATATCAGTAAGGGTATCCAAAGCAAGTTCTATAACTGCCTCATAGAAATCAAAAAGTATTCCTGCCGTTTGAAAAGGCAGTTCTCCTGACAGCTCAAAACGCAAAGCACAAGTTACGCCGTACAGGCGCAGATTAGATTCCGACTCCCTCAAACACAAATGAAGTTCTTCCGATGGGATTTCCCCCAAACTATCGGCAAGCATAATCAGATTGCTGCGCCGTTTCAAATATGCACCGATAACCGCCAGTTTGCCAAGCGCCCGCTTCGCTGCGTCGTCCGCCTCTGCTGTCTGCAGTTTTCTGGTTTCCCTTGTAATCATCGCAATATGCGGTTTTATCGTCTCTTGTACCGTTTCGAAAAGGCGTTTTTGTTCTTCCAGCTTTTTTCTGCGGCGTTTCTGCTTATTTTCTTCTTCTAAAAGACTTCCGTAGGTTTTCAGCTCTTCCCTTATACCCGACAGTTCACTAAGTACCGCAAGCATAGTGGAAATATCCTCCTGCCAAAACACATAACCGCCGGAAATTGGCTCTGCGCAAAGGCGGATACCATTGTCTAATATAACGGCGTCTTTCTTTGCCTTTTCCAAAATAGGTTTTTCGACCGGCTTTGCATTTTCGGCTGTATAGCAAACTTTCAAATTCTTATCCGTGATCTGCGCCGAAATGGAGGAACTTCGGAACAGTTCAACATATCGGCTGTTGGACTGAATCAGACCGCATTGGATACAGCATTCAAAAATCAGTGCAATCAAAACACAATACACTGCCGTCATATCTCCGACAAAAGGTTTGATGACTGACCCCGCTGTAAAGCTGAGTACTCCATATGCAATCAACAGCAAAAACGGAACCAGTGGAAGCCACAGTAATTTTTTGCTGTATGGGATACGGCATTTTCGTACAATGGTTCCAAAGGCAAAGACGGCGCATACCGCTATCCAAACCAGTATCACCCAATACAATATCTCATAGTCATAGTGATTATCTGTGTGAATCGGGTATTCTGCGGGGAATGAAAAAGCCATATAATGAAGGTCGTTTGTCAGTACAGTTACAATAAGAAAGGCTGTTGGTATCCACAGCAGACGCAATGGCAAAGGCGTGCGGTATTGCTCTGGCTTTCCGAGAGAAATTGCGGCAAGCAGTGACAGCATAGGAATCATAAGCATTGGTATGTAGTAAGCATACCAGGCAAAGCGTGTAAGTGCAGGCATCGTTTCTGCCGGAATAAAGTTAAATTTCAGTGTTCGTAACAAGAACCAAAACACCATTGAGACTGCAATTCCGATCATATAGCGCCGAAGCTGTACCTGAATGATGCGCCATTTGAGCCAAATGCCCCAAGCGGTGAACAGGAATAGGTAAATTGCGGAACGAATCAGTCCTATGGGTAGTACATAAAAACTGCTGACGTTCACTATACGGCAGATAAAGGCACATAAAATTAATACTCCCGCAGTAATGACTGCCCGCTTGTCCTGGTGGTTCAGTTTCGCCATTTTACCATACCTCCCGTCTGTATTTTTTGCTGACAAGAGGTGCTTGTCGTATCTAAAGAATGGATACGGCAGGGGATACCCCTGTCGTAATTTTTGTATACAGACAGTTGATCCGCTCTTGCATACATATAATTATACATAATATTTATAGCATATAAAAATGCAAAGCGCCATAGTTTATCAGATGGTTTGAACCTTTTGCTACAATGATTTCCTATGACAGAGAATGTATTTGACAGCTGTTCAACACGGACAGTCACATTCTTTTCTCACTAAAAAATCTTACTATATTGATGCGTCTAACCATACATTTATGGTAGAATGCTCCGTTTGTACGCTGGAATAACAGGGCTATTTTTTGTCCAATGTCAACTATAAAATGTAAATTACTAACAACATAGATTCGCTCCAGCTTTACGGAACACCTTGAAGATAATATTGAATACCTGTAACAGCTAAATAATCACAGCAGTAATTACATATTTCCCCGGTGCATTCCCAGAATAGCGGAATGGATAGCAGGTGGCAAGCACGAGGGTTTTCCCATCGGTAGCAGGCAGCTTGAAATCTGCCGTATTTTCATAAATTTCAATGTCACTAACGGTATAGGTATAGACCGTTTTGTCCTTCATGGTTACGGTAATCGTATCACCAAGTTCCACTTTTTCCAGCACCCGCAAATGCGTCCGGTTTCTGTGCCCATACACCACACACATTCCGTCCTGTCCGGGCAGGGCAGAAGTCGGCAGCCAGCCCGGGGTTTTATCTAAAGTATCCTCATCGACGCCATACGCGACAGATACGTTTTTTCCTTCAATAGTAAGGGTAAAGAAATCGCCATCTTCAATTTCGGTCGGTCGCTCTATCGGAGATGTAGTTTTTTCTGGCGGCGTCCACGATGGAGAACTTTGTGGTGTTAAAGAAGGCGTCTGGGAGATAGTATCTGTTGCCGCCGGCGCTGGTGTCACAGTGGGAACGACTTTAGTGGACTGGATTTTGGTATCATGATTATCACTGAGCGCAAATATGCCAAGAATAATGGCAATGCAAGAAAGGGCGGCAATGGTTGCCGCCCTCTTTTTGTTTTCCTTTTTCATACACGATTCCCTTTCGTTATTTAAGTAGTCGGTCTGCCAAAGCAAACCCATTCCCATTCGGAGCCACTGATTCCCCAGTGTTTCCGTATTTGGACGCTATTATCGCCGCCTGTGCTGTCGATCAGAAACTCATCGTTGATGTAGATAGCAACGTGATGAATCTGCATCCAGCGTTTGCATTTTCCGTTGCCGCACCGATTTCTGTCTGTGCAGTAGCCAGGTCCGCGCTCTGCATCCTTCCGCGCAAAGAAAATAAGATCGCCGGCTTGAAGCTGGGAAGCGTCGGTAAAGAGAACACCCATATCCCTGCATTTTTCAGCCATACCCGTAGATGTCAGCCCATTCATGGAAGATAGCCCACAATCGCGGTATGCCGCCCGCACTAAGCCGGAACAGTCCATACTGGAATAACTGCGCCCGATATACTTTTTCGCGGCTGCTACAATTTGTGCGCCAAGCGTATTGGGAGGAAGGTCGGGGTTGATGTTAAGTCCAAAACCATATTCACCGCCGTCGCCGACGGTATCTCCAAGCAGTTCTGCAAAGAGAGGATAATAGTCCGGTAGCATCAGTTCTGACAGCATTTGGCTTTGATCTTCCGTAAGCGCGTATTGTTCTGCTGCTTCCAGATAATCTGCACTAATTACGTTCACATAAATATAGCGCGTCGTAATCTCCTGTGTGACGGGGTCGCCATCATCGTGGGGAACAGCCGCTCCCGTTTCGTCAGTCATAATAATTGTTTCGGTTTCTTCCTCGGCACGATATGTAACCTTGTTCATATCGTAAAAGATTTCTTTTAAGCGTTGGATATTTTCTTCATCTACAACGGTTACGTCAGCAGGATTTTCGGGATCAAGACTCGTTTTTGCTGCATATATGGCGATTACGTCCGACCAATTTGGGAGAGGGCTTTCCAAACTTTCAAGATCGCCTTCATAGATCACCTCTACCGTTTCTGCGCCTTCGGATAGTTCATCAATTTTCTCCTGTGTGGAATCGTAAAATTCGGCGTTAATGGTTTCGATGGTTTCTGTCATGGGCTTGCTTCCGTCAGAGGCTTCGTTGGCAGAAAAAACACCAAAAACGGAAAGCAGCGCAATGACCAGTACGACCACGATCAAGATGA
>ENA-ORNF01001340-ORNF01001340.1-human-gut-metagenome-genome-assembly--contig:-NODE-1340-length-21769-cov-3.637975_pt1 | contig 21769 bp, 17 predicted proteins | sample MGYA00242110_ERZ509012 | MGnify/ENA primary metagenome ERZ509012 (study PRJEB26280, sample SAMEA2338714) | human gut metagenome | biome: human gut; feature: human-associated habitat; material: faeces...
AGATCAACTCCATTCACGGTAGTGCGATGAGATTGCTAAATCTTATCAATCAGCTGCTGGAATTCCGTAAAACAGAAACCAATCACCGGCAGCTGATTGTCTGCAAAGGAAATTTAACGGGACTCGTGACTGAGATCGGCCTCCGCTATAAAGAGCTGAATTGCAACCCCGATGTAAAGATACAGATAAAAACAGGTGAGCTTCCGATTCAAATTTACTATGACCCGGAAATCATAACGACTATCCTAAACAACTTACTGTCCAATGCCATAAAATACACACATCACGGAGAAATTATAATATCACTTTCTTGCGGCAATGAAACAAGCGGCAACTATGCAATTATCTCTGTTTCCGATACGGGGTGCGGCATCGAACCGGATGAACTGCCCCATATCTTTGAACGATACTATCAAGGAAAAGGGAAGTATCAGGCATCCGGTACAGGAATAGGATTGGCATTGGTAAAATCATTGGCCACCCTCCATCAAGGGATGTTGGAAGTTAAGAGCGTTGTCGGTAAAGGTACCACCTTTACCTTCCGGATACTTGCCGATTATGACTATCCGGATGCTATGCACAAGGAGGTTGCGTCTACTTCCGAAGTCGTCGACATGGCTGAAGAAGACAGCGAGCAAGACAATCGTCTGCTGCTTCTCGTCATAGAGGACAATGAGGACATACGAAAATATATCGTTTCATCATTTAATACCGAATACAAAGTATTGGAAGGAAGCAATGGAAAAGAAGGACTCGAAATAGCCTTGTCAACCATCCCCAATATAATAGTCAGCGATATAATGATGCCGCAGATGGATGGAATTACAGCAATGACGAAGATCAGGGAGACATCCAATGTTCCGGTCATATTGCTTACAGCAAAGGGCGAGGATACGGACAAAGTCCTGGGACTTACTGTGGGAGCGGATGATTATGTGACAAAGCCGTTTAATCCGGTAGAATTACAGGCACGGGTCAAATCACAGCTGCGGAGGTATATGCAGCTTGGCGGAGGAAACATTAAAAAAGATACGTTAAGCATTGCAGGCATTGAACTGGATGACCGCACCAAGCAGGTGACACTGGATGGAGAGCCGGTTTCCCTTACCCGCACAGAATACGACATTTTAAAACTGCTGATGGAACATCCGGGGCAGGTATTTTCACCGAACCAGATCTATGAGGAAGTCTGGAAGGATAACCCCTATGGAACAGAGAATACGGTTGCGGTACATATCAGGCATCTTCGGGAAAAAGTAGAATACAATCCGGCAGAGCCGCGTTATCTGAAAGTCGTCTGGGGGCGTGGCTATAAAATCGGAGATTAACGAAACAGAAAAGAGGAAGGGAGAATTCTATGAAAAAATGGAAGAACTCTGCCGCAGCAAAATTTGTAGCGTGGATTATATTAACTATATGTGCGGTGGGATGTGTCGCAAGTGCTGCAGTAATTATGGCAATGACAGGGGAAGGTATATATACAGAAACAGAAGAGCAGGTAAAAGAGCGGATGATCGGAGAGGTAAGCAGCAGATATGCAATTCTTGCTTTAAAAAATTACCTGTCCGGGTATAAAAATGCAAACGAAAAGGCATTTGAGGGAAAAAGTTACCGTTATGGAATTATAGAAGCACAGAATCTGGAAGGAATCGATCTGAATAAAGCAGAAAATTATCTGGAACGCAATTTTACAAAAAAGATTTCTGCAAATGACATCAGAAGTTCTGAAATTGACATCTCAGACAGTACAGAGCTGCATTACGAAGATGGATTTCTGTTCGGCTCGGCATGGGTAACGCATATGTCCGACAACTGGAAAAGCCTGTATGTGGATACGATTGGCTATGATAAGAAAACCGGAATACTGTATTATGGAGTGGAAGATCAATATTACCCGGTACAGCAGGTAGCACTGCAATGGGATGGAGCTGAATACTATTATTACTATAATGCGGAAAAACAGGTGTATGAACAGGAACCATCCGTTTCGGAAGCGACAACAGCTTACGAAGAGGGTGGCGAAAATGTTACATCCGACGGATATATGATAGCGGATACTGCGACGAGTGCAACAACGGAAACGTATTATCTGGAACCGCAGGGGAGGCAGCTGCAGGGAGAGCTGGATGATAGTACGATAGAGCATGTAAGTCAGATCCTTTCCCAGAATGAGTTCACTTTTGTAATGCTTGATAATATCGGCCTTGACAGAAAAATGCTTGGAAAGCTTGTCCTTAGCGGCATCCGGGAAATTGATGCGGATAAGGTCACAGACATTGATACAGGAAATGGTGCCAAAGTGGTAAGTGCAGGTACAGATGATTATTATCTGGATGCAAATTATACGCTGTATGTAAACACCGGAGAGAAGGGAAAAAATTATATTGTGGTTTCGGTACTTCCGGATGGTATCGGATATTCCTGGAATTCGGCTGATATGTACGTGCAGGCAAATACGCTCGTCACACTGGCATATCGGTGGCGGTATCTGGTGTTTGTAATATTTGCAGTAACACTGGCACTGGGGATTGGGACATTTGTATTTCTGCTTTGTGCAGCCGGACACAGAAAGGGAACGGATGAGATCGTAGCCATGCCTGTGGACAAAATGTGGTTTGATGTGGAGACAGGGCTGTTTTTTGGTGTGGAACTTCTTTTGCTCTGTATCATGAGTGAGATCGGTTATCAGTTACCGGAAACACCATTTCTGCAGGTCTTTCTGTTTCTCGGACTTGTGATGGGATGGTTTTTCCTGTGGTATCTTTTAAGTGCAGCGGTCCGTATCAAGCGGGGAAAATGGTGGAGAAATACATTGCTCTATAAAGTGCTTGCACCGGTCAATCAGTTTTTCCGCATGATATGGGAGAATATCGAATTTCTCTGGCGCATTATCATCATACTGGCGGTACTGATGGTCTTTGAATTTTTCGGCATCCTGATCCTGCAGTATAATTTTCAGATCCTGCTTTTTGTCTGGCTGATCGAAAGAACTGTGATCACGGTCGTGATCATCTGCGCAGCAGTCCAGATGAAACAGCTGAAAGACGGCGGGGAACGGATTGCAAAAGGCGATCTGGCACACAAGATCGATACCTCACAGATGATGTTTGATTTCAAACGTCATGGAGAGGCGATCAACGGCATCAGCGAGGGAATGTCAAAAGCGGTCGATGAGCGGATGAAGAGCGAGCGTTTTAAAACCGAACTGATCACGAATGTTTCACATGATATCAAAACACCGCTGACTTCGATCATCAATTATGTTGATCTATTGGAAAAAGAAAAGCTGGATAATCCGACCGCGGAGGAATATTTAGAGGTATTGGAACGCCAGTCCGCAAGACTGAAAAAACTGATCGAAGATCTGATGGAGGCATCCAAGGCATCTACCGGAAATCTGCCGGTTCATCTTGAACGGCTCGAAGCAGGTGTCTTTATGGTACAGACTGTGGGAGAATTTGAAGAGCGCACGAAGGCAGCAGAACTGGATCTGCAGATCAAAAAACCGGAGGAGCCGGTCTATATCATGGCAGATGGCAGACATTTCTGGCGTGTCATTGACAACCTGATGAACAACATCTGTAAATATGCGCAGCCGGGCACCAGAGTCTACATTAATATGGAAAACAGGGATGGAAAGGTAGAAATCACATTCCGCAATACATCCAAATACGCCTTAAACATCAGCAGCGACGAACTGATGGAGCGGTTTGTGCGCGGCGACAGCTCCAGAAATACAGAGGGCAGCGGACTTGGACTTTCTATTGCAAACAGTCTGATGGAACTGATGGGCGGCACCTGTAACCTGTATGTGGACGGCGATCTGTTCAAGGTCGTGCTGGAATTTAAACAGGCATAGTGGGTATCTGGCAAAAAAAGATAGCATAATAGAATAGATAATGATAATATAAAAATGGTTCATTCGTTACGGAATGGACCATTTTAAACTGTAAAAATATTACCCCGGAAAGGATTGACATATATGGAAACATTACAGGAAAAATATCAGAAATTACAGGACTATCTTGCATCTTTGGGAAGTGTTGCAGTTGCATTTTCCAGCGGTGTGGATTCGACCTTTTTATTAAAAGTGGCACAGAATGTATTGGGAGACCGTGTGATCGCAGTAACGGCAGCTTCCTGTTCTTTCCCGGAGAGGGAATTAAAAGAGGCAAAGGCATTTTGTGAGGAGAATGGCATCAGACATCTGGTCTGCCATTCCGAAGAGCTGGATATCGAGGGTTTCCGTCAGAACCCGAAGAACCGATGCTACTTATGCAAACATGAACTCTTTGAAAAAATACTTAAGATCGCCAGAGAAAATAACATTGCTGCTGTGGCAGAGGGCTCTAACATGGATGACAATGGCGATTACCGTCCGGGACTTGTGGCAGTTAAAGAACTGCAGATCAAAAGTCCGCTGCGGGAGGCAGGTTTAAACAAGGCAGAGATCAGAGAACTGTCCAGAGAGTTAGGACTTAAAACCTGGGATAAACAGTCCTTTGCCTGTTTATCCTCCCGTTTTGTGTATGGCGAGACCATCAGCGAAGAAAAACTGCACATGGTAGACCTTGCGGAGCAGTATCTTCTGGATCTGGGGTTTCATCAGGTCAGAGTGCGGATCCATGGAATGATGGCGCGTATTGAAGTACTGCCGGAGGAACTGCAGCGGTTGATGGAAGAGGAAAACCGGACACAGATCTATTCCTATTTAAAGAAGATTGGATTTGCCTATGTGACGGTTGATCTTGGCGGTTACCGTACCGGAAGTATGAATGAGACATTGACCTCGCAGGAAAGAGAAAAGGGACAGGCAGAGTAAGAAATAATTACACCTAGGAAAAATCCACAAACAATGTTATAATAATGGAAAGAAATACAGAAAAATGCCCAAATGGAAAAAGGGCAGAAACAGAGAGTGTGGATGTATGGGTGGAGAACAGAACGGCAGAGAATGGTCGGCAGAGCAGGTGATCAAATCCCTGAATGAAAAAGAGCTTGAGTTGTATCTTTATTCCCTTCATAAACTCGCAGAGAATAACCTCGAGAGTAACCGTCAGATGATGACGGAACTTTATAATCTGCGCGGATTTAATTATAAAGCTGCAGAGGAAATGCTGCAGAATCCGGAACTGAAATTTGCAATGATCATACTGGACTTTGCAAATTTCAAATCGATCAATGAGTTTTGTGGGCGCAGTGCAGGCGATGATCTCTTAAAATGTGTGGCAGATGCCCTGCGGGTGCAGAAGAAAAAGAGAGCACATGTAGTACTCTCTCATGTTCGTGCGGACGTTTTTGCGATATTGACTCCCTATGAGAAAAAAAGTGATCTGGTTGATATGGTAAAAGAGATTGACGAGCAGATCGCCTCGTTTCAGATCGCCTATAAGGTACTTCCGGCATTTGGAATCTGTGTGGCAGAGAGTTACACGACACCGGTCAGTCTGATGAAAGACTGTGCGACGATGGCACTCAATACGATAAAAGGCAAATTTTATGCGAAATATGCGTTTTTTGATGATAAGATGCGCGATCAGATGATGCTCAACAAAATGATCGAGAATGATATTATTGGTGCGTTGGAAGAAAATCAGCTTGCAGTGTTTGTGCAGCCTAAAGTTGATATGAGAAATGGCAGGATCATCGGAGGGGAGGCACTGGTGCGCTGGCTTCACCCGGAGCGGGGGACGGTTTCACCGGCACAGTTTTTACCGGTTCTGGAGCAAAACGGACTTATTATAGATGTAGATGTTTATGTCTGGACAAAAGTATTTGAGATGATCGGAAGACGGCTGGAAGAGGGAAAGCACGTTGTTCCTGTTTCCATTAATATCTCGAGAAGCCATGTGTTTGACCGGGACTTCCGTAAACGTCTTGTCGGACTTGCTGCACAGTATCATGTACCACCAGAGTATGTCTTTCTCGAACTGACGGAGAGTGGGTTTTCCGAGCAGGAAGATGTAATGTATGAGAATATGAAATTTCTAAAAGAGTATGGGTTTACCCTGTCAATGGATGATTTTGGGACAGGCTATTCCACAATGACGATGCTAAAAAACCAGCCGGTCGACGAGATCAAGATAGACCGGGGCTTTATTCTTGATATCAGGAACAGTAGGAGCCAGACAATTATGCGCCATACGATACAGATGCTGCATGAATTAGATGTCAGCATTATCGTAGAGGGTGTTGAGGAAAAAGAGCAGCAGGATTTCCTGCTTGACTGTGGATGCCGCAGGGCACAGGGATTTTTATACTACAAACCGATGCCTGCGGCAGAGTTTGAATGCCTGCTTGACCAGAAAGAAAATAAGATCAGTTTCTGATCAAAGAAAATTCCTGATAAAAAGCTCTGTCCGTTTAAAACGGATAGAGCTTTTTTTGTTCCATATAAGCGACAGATGCTAACAGGTCTTTATAACTGCGCACCTCGATCAATACACTTGGGCGTTCCTCCAGGGAAAAGGCGTTGATGAAATCGCGGTATACCTCCCAGGGAAGTGACCCGTTTCCGACCGGATTATGCGTGTCTTCCATCTGGAAATTATCATTGATATGCAGATGCCTTGTGTAGGGACGCAGTGCATTATTCCACTCCTGGAGTGGTGTTTTTGACAAATACGCATGTGCAAAATCAAGGCATACACCAAAGTGCGGCACATCAGAAAGCTCTTTTGCCAGAGCTAAAAGCAGATCCGGTTCATCATCAAACATATTTTCCACATAGACTTCCACAGCCGGATACTCGTTTAACAGTTTTTTCCAGTATGTGGCATTGCGGGAAAGCCAGTTTGTCCGATAAGTCTGTAACCGGAAATTAGGGATGTGATTTGTATGGAAGATCACCGCACGCACCCCAAGTTCTGTTGCAATGTCCATGCTCTGGTGGATGCGGAAATCAGAGACTTCCTGTATCTTTGGATCGTCGCTGTTGACACAGATATCTAAAAATACACCATGTAACGTATCTTCGCTGCGGTCGCGGTTGATCGAGCAGTAGATGTCGACCCGTCTTTTTACCTCATCTGGATCATCGAGGATGGCCGGCAGAAAAAAATCGTTGTATTCAAATCCGGCATTGTATTTTTCGGAGAACGCAATGAACTGGGAAAGCTCATCGAGTTTCGGAATGCAATATAGTTTTTTCAAGGAGATGCTCCTTTCTACTGCGGGAACTGCGCTCCGGCAGACTTGTAATCTGGTTGATCTCATATGCGGTAACGGTTTTTGTTTTTCCTTTTAAGGAAAGCGGTCCGATCAGAGCGGAAATAACATGAGGAGAAATAATATCCATAACAGCCTGGCTGACCAGGATCTGACCCGGTTTTGCATTTGCTTCCAGACGCGCTGCAACATTGACGGTATCACCGATCGCAGTATAGTCCATGCGGCTGCTGCAGCCGATGTTTCCGACGATGGCATCACCACAGTTGACACCGATACCGAAACTTACGGTTCTGTGGAAGCGCTTTTCAAATTTCTGCCGGAGAGCCTCTGAACTTTCAGCAATCTCTGCAGCGGCACATACGGCACACAGAACATAATCCGGCTGGTCGTTTGGTGCGTTGAAAATTGCCATTGCAGCATCTCCGATAAATTTGTCCAGTGTACCGCCCCAGTGCGAAATGGCGGCCGCAACCAGCGAGAGATATTCGTTTAAGATTTCAACGACCTGCTCCGGCTCTAAGGACTCGGAAATGGTCGTGAAACCACGGATGTCAACAAAAAGTACTGCAATATGACGGCGTTCGCTGACGGATGCCAGTTCTACTGGGGATTTGCTGGTAATGGCATCGACAACCTGTGAATCCACATACATCTTAAGAGTCCATTCCATCCGTTTTTTCTCATAGATGCTTACCAGAGTACGCTGGATCAGTTCAATGATGATGATACACGGAAAAAAGATGATCGGAATCAAAAGCGATAACCGGTATCCATAATAGTTTAACGCGTATCCAACACTGATAAAGGTGGAAAGTATAATAATATGGGAAAGGATCGTAACCCAGAGTTTTCGGTTGACAGCCAACAGGTAAAACAGGGTAGCCATAATGGCAAAAAAGAGTGCCTGAAATAACTCATTAACAGTAATGACGGCATTGTCATTTAATAAACTCTGCAAGATAGAAACCTGTGTGGTAATCTCCTGCCAGTTCTGATTTGGATGGATAAAGTTGGAAAAAGCATTGTCTCCGGTTGTATCATTCTTATATTCGCCGATGATGACAATGTTATCTTTGATCAGGGAGGCATCATAGGAACCGGAGAGCAGATCGGCAAAGGAAATGACCTGACAGCCGCTCATATCCTGTATTGCATGAAAACCGATCAGCCCCTCAGAGTCTGCTGTCGGCAGGACAACCAGACGGTTGTGCGCATCCTGATAAATCCGGTACAGGGCAACGGCAAAACTGTCGTAGGTGGTTCCGTCATAGTCGACCGTCAGCGCGGCATTACGCACAATGCCATCTTCGGACTGCTGGGAAGCGTTTACGATACCAATGGAAACGTAGTCCAGCAGGGCGGAATAAGGAAACAGAAGATTGGAAATCTTGCGGTCTTCCCATTTCATAGAGGCATCGGCACCGCGCAGGTCGATGGTTATGTCATCTGGCAGGTTGGGAGTTTCGGTGTCCGTGGCCGATGTCGTCGGCATAGTGATATCATTTTTTAGTGCAGTGTTACCCGGCTGTTCTTCCGGTGATCCGTAGGTCGCACCGGCAGCGGCAACTACATTTCCGGCAGCTTTGCAGGCGTTTGCCAAAGCTGCTGCACTGGAGGAGTCGCCGGACGGATCTTCGGCAAGGGTAAAATCCAGTCCAATGACGGCTGCATCATTTTCGGACAGAATGGAAACAGCCTGCGCATACAGGGATTTGTCCCAGTCTGGGTAGTTGCCATATTCGGCAGTGCTTTTTTCATCAAGGGCAATGATCGTAATACGATGATCTGCCTTCAGAAAAAAGGTATGGTCATAGATCCAGTTGGTAAGCATGGTATCCGCTTCCGAAAAAACATCCAGATAGGAAATCACTCCGGTCGTGCACCCGATCGCAAGTGCAATCAAAAGGGTAATCATTCGTTTGGAAAATTTCTTCATAGGTGAGTTCCTTATTTATTTCGTCTCCAACTGATGGATGTATTCGCGGTTTAATTTTTCCAGAGAAGAACTTAAGTATTTTAATAATTCCCAGACATAATCAGGGTCTTTTTGGGAAATATTGTGGAAACTGCGCACATCCAGTTTTTGAATGGTGTTATAGATCGGATTTCTCTTGTACTTGAAGACGAATTTCTTATCATCTTCCTCGATACGGTCAAGCATGGCGTTCAGACGGTTGTTGAGTGTCAGCAGGATACGGAAGGTAATGGAAGAGGCATTGAGCAGCAGCATGGGGAAGTTTTCCTCTGCGATCTCAAGCACGATGACTTCGTCCGAGAGAGCGACGATTGTGGCAGAACGCGGTTTGCCTTCTAACAATGACATCTCACCAAAGAAACTGCCTTCCTGTAAGGTGCCGAGATTCTGTGCCTGATCGGAAAACGAGTTGATGGTAATATCGGCATTTCCCTGTAACAGGATGAACATGGAATGACCGATCTCTCCTTCCTGACAGATGACCTGTCCTCTTTTATAAGTAACGTTTTTTCCACATTTTTTCAGTACATCGATATCCATGATAAAATCCTCTTCTTTCTGGTATTTTATTCCTAATTGGTACCTCCATTTTAATATAAACCGATAAAATCTACAAGTAATAGCTAATGAAAAAATGATTTCAACCGATATACAAACTAGAAAGCGAATTTCAAGGAAGAAAGGAGATGCCATTATGCGGATAGAGGCTTATAATCAAGTGGCACAAATATATAATAAGAACAAAACGGTAAAAACAGCCAGCACATATCAGACAAGTGCCGCCCGTGATGAAGTCCAGATCTCTTCATTCGGTCGTGATTATCAGATCGCCAAACAGGCAGTGGCAGAAGCTTCGGATATCAGGGAAGATAGAGTCGCACAGCTTAAGGAAAGTGTCAACTCTGGTAATTACAACGTGGATATGGATGATTTCGCGAACAGATTATTGGAAAAGTACAATGCATTGGTGTAAAAGTGAGGATGAACTGTGGCTAGTTTAATGGAAGATCTTTTAGATGTTTTGGGAAAAGAAGAAGCAGAATACCAGAAACTGGTAGAGATTGCGGAGCAGAAAAGAGACGCTGTCATCAAAGGTGATATCGGACAGCTCGGAGAGGTTACGATCAAAGAGCAGGATGCAGCAAGTGAGCTTCTGAACCTTTCCCATAAGCGGACACAGGTACTGACCGATATGGCAGTCGTACTTGGCAAAGATCCGAATGAACTTACCATCACAAAGATGATCGGTTATCTGGAAAAACAGCCAACGGAGCAGGAAAAGCTGACAAAGCAGCGTGACAGACTACTGGAGGTAGGCTCACAGATGCGTATTTTAAATCAGCAGAACGAATCACTTTTGAAACAGGCATTGGAAATGGTGGAATTTGACCTTACCTTGCTAAAAAGCATGCGACAGGCACCTGAGACTGCCAATTACGATAAAAACGCCTACAACACAGGTGATATCTTAGGCAGCAGCGGCTTCGACGCCAAGCAGTAGAACAGCAGGGAGGAACTACCATGGCAAATGGTTTTGGAAGTATGTTTATCGGCGTAGCCGGTTTACAGAGCGCGCAGAATGCGTTAAACACAACAGCAAATAACCTTTCAAACGTCGACACAACAGGATATGTCCGTCAGCAGGTGTTATTTGCAGATCGTGACTATGTCACATTCAATACAACTGCAGCAATCAGCAAGCAGCAGTCAGGTCTTGGTGTAAAGATAGGAGATGTCGTACACACCAGAGACGTTTTCTTAGACAGATTATATCGTACTACCTCAGGACGTGAGGCATTTTACAATGCGACCCATGAGGCTACCACGGAAGTAGAGACCTATTTCCAGGAGCTTGAGGGACAGGCGTTCCAGGAGGCACTTACTGATTTCTGGGAGTCATTTCAGGAGTTCTATAAAGCACCGGATGACAGTATCTATCAGAATCTTGTGATCCAGAAAGCACAGCTTTTTGTCAGCAGATCAGATACGATTTATTCGGGTCTTAAAAGTTACCAGTACAATATCAATACACAGATAAAGGATGATATCAACCGTGTCAATGAGCTTGGCGATACGATCCGTGATCTCAATACGCAGATTCAGAAGATCGAGGCAGGTAATATCGAGACAGCGATGACACTTCGTGATGTCAGAGATCAGGCGTTAGATGAACTGTCAAGTCTGGTGGATATCTCATACAAAGAGACAACAACCGGAGTCGTGACGGTAAGTATTGAGGGACAGGAGTTTATTGATGAATTAAACTGCCGTCATATCGAGATGCAGACAGACAAGACAACCGGATTTGTTACACCATATTGGGGATATCTTTCTGATCCGTCACAGAATCAGTACACATACCTGTTCAATTTTAACCGTGATATCTCAACGGAAAATAAAAACGATATGGGCGAGATCAAAGCACTGGTTCTGGCAAGAGGAGATAAGGTGGCAGATTATACGGATGTGGAAGGTGTCGATAAGAGAACGTATAACGATACCACGGATATGTCTGTTATGCTTCGTGCCGAGGCACAGCTTGACCAGTTATTCCACAATATCGTTACATCTTTGAACGATATTTTATGTCCGAATGTTGCGGCATCTGAATATATTACAGGACTTGCAGGCGGCGGAAGTGTAACAATGACGGGCGTTGGCGGTACAACTTATACCGTAGATAAAAATACGCTGATCTTGGATATGGATAACTGCAGTGTTGGTGCAGATGGCAGCCTGCCACCACAGGAGTTATTCAGCAGGATCGGAACAGACCGTTACACAGAGGTAAGCTATACAGATCCGGCAACCGGAGAGGCAAAGACTTATTATATTTATAATGAAGAAGATCCGACCGACGGAACCAAGCAGTATACCATGCGCAGTGTCAGCGTAAATGATGCACTTGTTCTGGATGAGACCGTATTACCACATTTAAAACAGAACGGAGATGTAGATCAGGCACTTGCAGCAGCACTTGCAGCAGCATGGGAAAACTCATCACTGAGCTTAAGCCCGAATGATACCAACACCTACAACTTCAAAGAGTACTATACCGCTATGATCGGAGAGTTAGGTACTTACGGAGATGTATTTGGTTCCAATGCGACAAACTTACAGCAGTCACTTCTTACCGTAGACAACCAGAGACAGAATGTGATCGGTGTTTCTTCGGATGAAGAGCTGACTTATATGATCAAATACCAAAACGCGTACAATGCGTCCAGCCGTTTCATTAATGTGATCAATGAGATGATCGAACATCTGATTACACAGTTAGGCTAAAGAAAGTAGAGGTGCTTTATGCCATCAACATTTTTTGGATTAACCATTGCATCATCTGGTTTAAGTGCATACCAGATCGCTTTAAATACAACTGCAAATAACATTTCCAATGTGCAGACAGACGGATACAGTAAACAGCAGACCAATCGTGTTGCATCAGATGCACTTCGTGTGTACCAGAAATATGGTGCGGTTGGTACCGGTGTTACAACAACATCCATTACGCAGCTGCGTAACCAGTACTATGACACCAAATACTGGTATAATCAGTCTTCTGTAGGACTTTACGAGACGAAGTTAAACTATATGCAGCAGATCGAGAATTACTATATTGATGATGATTCTGCAAAAGGATTTTCAACAATCTTAAACACGATGTTCAATGCATTAGATACGTTGAAAAACCAGTCCGGTGATACCAATGCAAGACAGCAGTTCATCGGAAGTGCACAGAATTTTGCGACTTTCTTCAATGCAACCTATCAGGGATTATCCGAGATCCAGAACAATGCTAACGAGGAGATCAAGTCTACCGTAGCAAACATTAACTCCATTGCAGAAAAGATCGCAAACTTAAACAAACAGATCAATGTCATCGAGGTTCAGGGCGGTTATGCAAATGAACTCCGTGACCAGAGAGCACTTCTGATCGACGAGTTATCTGAGATTGTTCCGACCGAGGTTTCCGAGGTACCGGTAAAGAACTCCAACTATCCGGAGATGGAGACAGGAGCAAATTACTATACCGTTAAGATCGGTGGACAGATCCTGGTAGATACTTATGATTACGACACATTAACCTGTGTTGCCAGAGAAAACAGAGTGAACCAGTCCGATAATGACGGACTTTACGATTTACAGTGGAAGAGAACCGGAAACAACTTTGCAGCCGGAGCATCTTCCATGTCAGGAACGTTAAAAGCACTGTTTGATATCCGCGATGGTAACAACGGAGAAAACTTTACCGGCGTTGCGAACGTGTTAAACAGCAAACAGGTACAGGTAGTCAGCCCATCCATTACAGCGGTTGAGGCGATGACCATGCCGGAGTCCGGTGTACTGACCATCAACGGAAATACCTACAACTATACCGATTTTGAATTTGAACTGGATGCAGACGGCAATGTAACATCCTATACCTTCAATCTGGAAAACGCATTAAGCGTAGAGCAGAGATTAAAAGTAGACGGAATGAAAGCTTCCATCGGCTCTTCTGTCAACCAGATGGGTATTCCTTATTATATGTCCCAGATGAACCAGTTCTTACGTTCTTTCGCTTCCAAGTTTAACGATATCATGTTAGGTGGAGAGGACTTAAACGGAGACAAGACCAATTACTATTCTTTCTTTACAGGAACAGACTTAAACGGAGACGATTATTTCTTCGATGGCAGCACCGCATTTAACGGAAGCACGGTAAGCTGTACATCAAGCAGCTATTATAAACTTACCGCAGCAAATATCTGTGCCTCTTCCCTGTGTGTGAAAGAGCCGGATAAACTGGCAACACAGAGTTATCGTGCAGAAGAGAGCGGTGTGGATGATTATAATCTGATCGAAGAACTTGCCAAATTAAAGAGTGATACCGTATTGTTCCGTGGCGGTTCTGCAGACGGGTTCTTAAAATGTATGATCTCCGATGTGTCGATTGATGCACAGAAGGCAAAGATTTTTGAACAGAACTTTACCAATATCCAGAGCCAGCTTGAAACACAGAGAATGTCCGTTTCCGGCGTAGACGAGGATGAGGAAGCATTGGATTTGATCAAATTCCAGAACGCCTACAATTTATCATCTAAGATGATCTCTGTTATGGCAGAGGTTTATGATAAATTGATCGAAGAAACCGGTGTATAGGAGGAAATGACAGATGCGTATTACCAATAATATTATTTTACATAATACATCAAGCAATATTAATGGAAATAAGATCAACGTTGATAACCTGAATCAGCAGATGACTTCACAGAAGAAGATCCAGCGTCCTTCCGAAGATCCGGTGATTGCAATCCGTGCGCTGAGACTGCGCAGTAACTTAAGCGAGATTGAACAGTATTATGAACGTAATATACCGGATGCGGAGTCCTGGCTGGATGTAACAGAGACCGCACTTTCCAATATGAAGACGATCCTGACCGATATCCGTACCCAGTGTGAGTATGGTGCCAGTGACCAGATCACAGCAGATGACAGAAAGACAATCTTAACAACATTGGAAAAATTGCGGAAACAGGTTTATTCCGAGGGAAATGCGGATTATGCAGGAAGAACCGTATTTACCGGATACCGTACCAATAAAAAACTTACCTTTATGGAAGATGAGACAACTACTTCCTATGAGATATCACAGAAGTTTACTTATTCGGATCTGGAAGAACACCGTTATTATGGAAATGAGGTAACAGTTCCGCAGACAGAAAATGATGTTTTAAATGGCACGATCGCAGATCATACGCATGCGGCTTATCAGCGAATCCGCTTTGGATATGGAGATATTGGTACCATCAATGGAGAAACCGCAGGTACGAGAACAGATGCCAATAATAACACCATTAATGTCGGAGAAGTAGAACTGCATTACAAAGATGCGGCAGGAACGATACCATCTCCGACCATTCAGGCAACGATATATGACACCTATGAAGACTGGCTGGCGGCAAGTGGCGGAAGTGAATATAAGATTCCGGACGGAGAGGCAGTCATTATCCGTCACAGCGGTGAGATGATCTTCAACAATGATACTGCAGCTACCGTAAAAAACGGAGAGGCACAGCTTGAGATTTCATATACCAAGACAGGTTTTTCCAATGGTGAGGTCCGCCCGGAGTATTATTATGACTGCAAGGATGTTACAGATCCGAACAATGTATTAGAGTACAAACATTTTGACGATGAAGGAAATGTCATTTATCAGGATATCAATTACGTTGTGGCAGCAAACCAGACACTGACCGTAAATACTCTGGCAGCAAGCGTATTTGACAGTGCGATCGGCAGAGATGTGGATGAGATGATCGATGCGGTACAGTATGCGATGGATGCAAACCAGAAGGTAGAGGACATTGAGAAGATGATGAAGATGGACGAGTATTCATCAGATGAATGTCAGGCAAAACTGGAGAGCTGGCTCGCAGCAGCGAAAAAAGAAGCAGATTACGCAGATGATAATTTACAGAAATTATATAACAGCTACATTGGCAATTTCGATGGCTATTTAGAGGGCGTTGTTCTGGCACAGACTGATGTCGGAAGTAAGGGACAGAGCCTTGATCTGACGAAGAATCGTATGGCAAATCAGCAGACCACAATGGAAGAGTTGAAATCAACAAACGAAGACCGTGAGCTGTCCGATATCATTATTGATTATACCTCTGCTTATACTGCATATCAGGCATCCTTACAGGCGGCATCCAAGGTAAATCAGGTGACACTGTTAAGCTATTTATAGGATAACAGAGAGACGGGAGGAAGACAGGATGAAGGCAAATACAAGATTATTCGGGGAGATTGACATTGAAGACGATAAGATCATTACGATGGATGGTGGTATGATCGGTTTCCCGTTCTTACAGAAGTTTACACTGATCTTTGACGAAGAAAAAGAAAAGAAAACAGCTTCGATCATGTGGCTTCAGTCCATGGATGAGCCGGCGGTAGCATTCCCGGTTGTACATCCAAATGAAGTAAAACCGGATTATAATCCTACCGTAAATGATGAAGTATTAGCTCCGTTAGGTGAGTTAAATGATGAGAACACCTATGTGCTTGTCACGGTAACCGCAACACCGGATGCCAAAAAATCTACGGTAAACTTAAAAGCACCGGTTGTCATCAACACGGATACCAAAAAGGGCTGCCAGATCATCGTAGAAGAAGATTACCCTGTTAAGTTTAATCTTTATGAGGCAATGCAGGCGAGAAAAAAGGAAACGGGGGAATAGGCATGCTGGCACTGACAAGAAAAAAAGGAGAATCGCTGGTTGTAAATAACAATATCGAGATCACGGTATTGGAGATCCGCGGCGATCAGGTCAAGATCGGAATTTCAGCACCAAAGGATGTGCCGATCTACCGGAAAGAAGTATATTTACAGATTCAGAAAGAGAATCAGGCCGCATTAAATGTAGACGCCATTGCATCTTTGAAGGATTTGTTATAAGAAATAGGAAAAATGCCGGAGGCAGAAGAAAAGCTGTGCTCCGGTATTAATTTTATAAAAAAGAAACCGATATAAGATATAGAAAAAATAGACGGAAGTGCGAAAGACAGCAGTATCAGATGAAATGGAGGTCATAACGATGGCGATTGAGCGAATGAACCACGCAGTGGTATCGTACAACAGTGCATCATCGGAAACATCAGAAGCAAAGATGGACAGCGAAATGACTGTCACATCCGAGGCACCAGTAAGTACAGAGAAAGTCGTACCAAAGAAAAAAGAAACTGAGACAGACGGTCAGTCAGCAGAGACGGCAGACCAGAACGGTCTGACAGGAAGTGCAAGCAATGCACAGATCAAAAAGGCAGTTGAGGAGATCAACAAAAAAGCACATAATTCTGAAGCAGTATTTGGAATTCATGATAAGACCAATCGGGTTATGATCAAGATCATCGACAAAGATTCCAAGGAAGTATTAAAGGAATACCCACCGGAAAAGACACTTGACATGATCGCCAAGGTCTGGGAAGTGGCAGGACTGTTAGTCGACGAGAAACTTTAAGATTAATTCAGGTGAGTAGTCTCATCAGATAGGAGTAAGGATATGCCAATTAGAATCACAGGTTTAACATCAGGTCTGGATACGGAAAGCATTATTTCCGCATTGGTTTCTTCTTATAATTACAAGACCAATAAATACAAAAAAGCACAGACCAAGTTATCATGGAAACAGGATGCATGGAAAACATTAAATACCAAGATCTACAGTTTATATACCAGTCTGGATGGACTTCGTTTTTCCAAGAACTATAACTTAAAGACAACTACAAGCTCTGATACCACGAAAGCAACGGTTACCACAACCAATAATGCAGTAAATGGAACCCAGAAGCTGAATATTCTTCAGGTTGCACAGGCAGGTTATCTGACCGGTGGTAAATTAGCCAGTGGTACTACCACATCCACCACACTGGCAGAACTGGGATATACCGGTGGAGATGGAACCATCGATGTGAATTTGGGAGATGGAACCAAGAAATCCATCAGCGTGAGCCAGGGAACAACGGTACAGCAGGTGATCAATTCATTAAAGGATGCCGGTGTCAATGCCAGCTATGATGAAAATAACAGACGTATCTATGTCAGCTCCAAAGAAACCGGTACAGCCAATGACTTTACCTTAACCGGAGCCAATGTAGATGGATCTTCTGCACTTGCAAAATTAGGATTATGCGTAGGTTCTTCTTCGACAACAGCAACCTATGAATCCTATACCAAATACATTACCAGTGATGGAAAGACGGTTGCAGAAAATGTGAAGTCCGGAGTAGAGGCTTATGCACAGGCATTGGCTGCTACAGAGACAGCAAAGGCACAGAATGCAAACCTTTCTGCAGCATACAGCTATGCAACTGCTTATTCGGCAATGCAGGATGCACTGACCGGAAGCAGTCTTTCTGGTGCACAGCAGGAAGAGTTAAAGACATTGCTTGCCATGACAGCAACCGAGCGTGTTAGTTCTGTAATGGATGCAGATGGCAATGTTTATACCAAAACAAAGACACAGGATGATGGCAACATCATTTATGAAAAAGATGGCAAGTACATTCAGGCAGTTACCACAGCAAAGGATGATGGAAATAATGTCTATACCAAGAATGCAGATGGTGACTATGTAGACACAAACGGACTGGTTTACAAGGCAACCAGTGAGAAAGATGCAAATGGCAATAAGTATTATGTTTATACTGCAGCAGATGGACAGCAGGCAAAACTTGCCATGATGGATGAGACCACAACCTATTATGAGACGACCACAAACGAGGTTGGAACCGGACTTTACAAATATACAGCAGATGATGGTACGACATATTCACCAAATGATGATGGCACTTTTGCAGGTTCTGATGGAAAGACTTACAAGCTTGAAGGCAGTGTTATGAAAGAGTATGACACGGAGAAAAAAGAGTTTGTAACCGATGGAAAATCTGCAACAGTAGGTGCCGGAACAGAAGTGACAAACACCGAGTATGTAAAGGGTGCAGAGGTAAGCGGGGTGGACAAATCTTCCGACCGTCTGACTGCATTAAAAGAAGCATCCGGATTGTCCAAAGAAGTCATTGAAACATTAACCAGCAATATCAGCAAAGTAAACAGCTTCGAGGCAGTATCCGATACCGTGCTGGATGAGACTGACAGCTATACAAGAGCAAATATTGTAGCAAGTATCAAGGCAGCTTATGCTTCCGGTGGTGCTACAGCAGTGACAACAGAGGAGAATACCTACGCCGATGTGATTGCTGCCAATAATACTACGATTTCTGATGGTGAGAAAACCATGGAAGAGAACAGCGCACTTGCAGACCTTGCGAAAATGGACAATACGACACAGGAATATCAGGATGCGGTCGATGCATTTGTCGCTAAAGTAAATGATGCAAAGACAAATATGGATTATTTAAATGCAAACAGTAATTCCGATGCCAGCAAGATCGATGGTAAGGATGCCAAGATCGTATTAAATGACATTGAGTATACCGGAAGCTCCAACCAGTTCTCCATCAATGGACTGATGATCACCGCACAGGCAGTAACCGGAACAGGAGATGCGAATGCGATCACCATTACCACACAGTCAGATGTCCAGGGTATGTACGATAAGATCAAGGATTTCCTGACCCAGTACAACTCTCTGATCAATGAGATCACATCCCTGTATAATGCAGATTCTGCAAAGGGATATGAACCGCTGACGGATGAAGAAAAGGATGCAATGTCCGATACGGAAGTAGAGAAGTGGGAGGACAAGATCAAGGCATCCCTGCTTCGCCGCGATGACAGCTTAGAGAGCATTATGAACACTATGACATCTGCCATGAGCAAGGGATACGAGATCAATGGAAAGAAATACTATCTGTCTACCTTTGGTATTAAGACACTTGGATACTTAAATGCAGCAGAGAACGAACAGAATGCGTACCATATCGATGGAGATGAGGATGATGCATCTGTTTCCGGTAATTCCGATAAGTTGATGGCAGCACTTACCGAAGATCCGGATTCGGTAATTGAATTTATGCAGCAGCTTACCAATGGTCTCTATGAGAGTGTGGGTAAGAAGATGCAGACTTCTACCTTAAGCAGTGTCTATAAAGTTTATAATGATAAAGAAATGGCATCCGAGTACAGCGATTATACCGATCTGATCAAGAAATGGGAGCAGAAACTGCAGGATCAGGAAGATTACTACTATAATAAGTTCTCTGCAATGGAGACTGCGCTCAGTAAATTACAAAGTCAGACATCATCTATGAGTAATCTGTTTGGAAGCTGATAGAATGGAACAGGCATACAGTATGAAACAAACTGTATGCCTTGACGTTTATAACATAAAAACACATGGAGGATACTTACAATGCTGAAAAATCAGGGATATACAGCATATGCAAACAACAAGATCATGACAGCATCCCCGGCGGAGCTGACCTTAATGCTTTATGAGGGAGCAATCAAATTCTGCAACCTTGCAATCATGGCAATCGAGGATAAGAATATTGTAAAAGCACATAATAATATCATGAAGGTGGAGCGAATCATAGAGGAGTTTAAGGCAACCTTAAACCATAAGTATCCGGTAGCGAAAGATTTTGATTCGGTTTATGATTACCTGATGATGCGGCTTCAGGAAGCCAATGTGAAAAAGGATACAGAAATCTTAGAGGAAGTATTAAAACATCTGCGTACCATGCGTGATACCTGGAAAGAAGTTATGAAAACGGCACATGCTGCGTCATAGATAAGGAAGAACCCTATATATGAATAAATTATATCTTACTATATTAATGGAAAGTCTGCAGAAAAAGATCCGTATTCTGGATCAGATCATTCTGGCAGACCAGGAACAGAGAGAGGCATTGGAAGACCCAAATCTCGATCCGGATGATTTTGACCGCATTGTGGAGAAGAAGGCAGAATTTATTGACCAGTTAGAACAACTGGATGCGGGCTTTGAAGAAGTATTTGCAAGGGTAAAAGAAGAACTGGATGGAAACAGGGAGCAGTATAAAGAGCAGATCCATATCATGCAGGATCTGATCCGCAAGATAACGGATAAAAGCCTTCTGATCCAGAAACAGGAGGCACAGAACAAAGAGCTGATGGAGAAGAAATTCACAGCCGTGCGTTCCCAGGCAAGAGAGGTACGCAAGAGTCAGAAAATTGTAAACCAGTACTATAAAAACATGATGAAAAACAATTATAATGACCCGCAATTTCTGGATAATAAAAAATAGTAAAAAGATTTTTCTTTTTCTATAAAGTATTGGAAGTTTCTTCCGATATATAATACAAGTAAACAAAATGTTACTTGATAACGGAAGTTGGAACGAAGCGTACGGTCGGGAAGATGGAAGTTATGAAACACAATATGTGGCATGGAAGCCACAGTCAATTCAAGGAGGAAAATGAATTATGGTAGTACAGCACAATCTTACAGCTATGAACGCTAACAGACAGTTAGGTATCACAACAGGAGCTCAGGCAAAATCTTCTGAGAAATTATCTTCTGGTTACAGAATCAACCGTGCAGGTGATGACGCTGCTGGTTTAACAATTTCTGAGAAAATGAGAAGCCAGATCCGTGGATTAAACAAAGCTTCTGACAACGCTCAGGACGGTGTTTCTTTAATTCAGGTAGCTGAGGGTGCATTAAACGAGACTCATTCTATCTTACAGCGTATGAACGAGTTAGCAACTCAGGCAGCTAACGATACCAATACAACTGCTGATAGAGGTGCTATCCAGTCTGAGATTGATCAGTTAACATCTGAGATCAACAGAATCTCTTCTACAACACAGTTCAATACTCAGAACTTAATCGATGGTTCCTTTACAAAGAAGAGCCTTCAGATTGGTTCTATCTGTGGACAGGCTATCACAATCAGCGTTGGTTCTATGAATGCAGGCGCAATCGGTGTTAGTGGATTGAAGATGACTTCATTCACTAATGCAGGTAAAGCTATGAGCCAGATTCAGGGTGCTATTTCTAAGATTTCTGAGACTCGTTCTTACTTAGGGGCTTTACAGAACCGTCTGGAGCATACAATTGCCAACTTGGATAACATTTCTGAGAACACATCTTCTGCTGAGTCTCGTATCCGTGATACAGATATGGCTGAAGA
>ENA-ORNF01001344-ORNF01001344.1-human-gut-metagenome-genome-assembly--contig:-NODE-1344-length-21723-cov-4.000138_pt1 | contig 21723 bp, 21 predicted proteins | sample MGYA00242110_ERZ509012 | MGnify/ENA primary metagenome ERZ509012 (study PRJEB26280, sample SAMEA2338714) | human gut metagenome | biome: human gut; feature: human-associated habitat; material: faeces...
TTTCGTATACGCAATAAATAAAAAAATTCCTAATATATTTTTTAAATTTTTATTTATTTGTTTTTTCTATAATTCCACCCGCAATCATAACATCATCTAGATAAAAAACTGCTGCTTGACCCGGTGTGACTGCACTATAGGGAGCGTCATAAGTGACGACCATTTCATCGCCTTCTAAAGAAGTGATGGTAACACCTAAATCTTTTTGTCGGTAGCGGAATTTAGCGTTACAATGAAGAGGTAACTTATAGTCTTTTAGTAACCAATTTACCTGTTGAATGATACAAGAAGTCGATAATAACGCTTCATTACTTGGATCATCAGCGACGTAAAGAATGTTATGCTCTACATCTTTTCCACATACAAACCAGGAATGGTTGGTCGTTCCATGAATACCACCAATACCTAAGCCTTTTCTTTGTCCTAAGGTATAATATAAAACTCCATCATGTTTTCCGAGCACTTTTTTCGAATCAATATCCACAATATCGCCTGGTTGAGCAGGAATATAGTTTTGTAAAAATTGTTTAAAATGTCGTTCACCAATAAAGCAAACACCGGTTGAATCTTTTTTATGTGCAATTGGTAACGCTAATTCTTCAGCAATTCTTCTTACTTCTGGTTTATCAATATCCCCTAAAGGAAATAAACAAGAAGCAATTTGTTCTTCATTTAATTGCGAAAGAAAATACGTTTGATCTTTATTTAAATCTGCAGCTTTTTTTAAATAAACATGACCATCAATTTCTACTCTTTTGGCATAGTGGCCCGTAGCCATATAGGCGCAACCTTTTTCTTTAGCAAATTTTAAAAACGAATCAAACTTAATGTATTTATTACAGAAAATATCAGGGTTTGGCGTTCTTCCTTTTTCATATTCTTTTAAGAAATACGTAAAAACTTCATTCCAATATTCTTCAATAAAATCAATGCGATAAAGTGGAATATCGAGGATTTCTGCTACTTTTTTCGCATCTTCATAATCCGCTTCTTGTGGACAACAAGGATCATTTAAAGTCGGGTTACCTAAAAAATCACCATTCGTAATCGCGTCCCAATTTCGCATAAAGCCCGCTACAACTTCATAGCCTTGTTTTTTTAATAAATAGGCTGCCACTGCGGAATCTACACCGCCAGATAAGCCAATCATCACTTTTTCTTTCATGCATTTTTCCTCCGCAATTCATCGCTATCTAAAATTAGCGTAAAAGGTCCATCATTCACTAAGGACACTTTCATATCCGCTCCAAAAACACCGCTTTGGGCATTTGGATATATTTCTCTTAATAAACTAAGCCAACGATCATATAGAACGGTCGCTTTTTGTGGTGCTAAGGCGTTAACAAAAGAGGGTCTTCTTCCTTTTCTAACATCAGCATATAAAGTAAACTGCGAAACGGATAAGATTTCTCCATGAACATCATCTAAAGATAAATTGGTTTTTCCTTGTTCGTCCGCAAAAATACGAAGACCGATGATTTTATTCAGCATTTCTTTTAAAATGCTTTCATCATCGCCTTCTTGAAATCCGACTAAAAGAAGATAACCTTTTTGAATACTTGCTCTGGTCTTTCCTTCGATATCAACATGAGCATTTTGAACAATTTGTAAAACAACGCGCATTTTCATCACCATAATTATTATAGAGAAATTAAAAGAAAATTGATATACTAATTAATGGAAGTGATGAAAATGAATGCACCTTTAGCGTACCGCGTACGTCCCCATACTTTAGATGACATTATTGGCCAAAAGCACTTAGTGGGTGAAGATGGCTTTTTACGTCATTTAATGGAATCAAATACTCTAGTCTCTATGATTTTTTATGGTCCACCTGGATCAGGAAAAACCACTTTAGCAGAAGCTTTTTCACGTTCTATGGACGCTCATTTAATTAAGCTAAACGCTGTTACGAGCAACAAAAAAGAAATGGAAGCCGCTATTGAAGAATCGCGTTTATTTCCGCATCCAATTATCATCATGGATGAAGTTCACCGTTTAAGTAAAGATAAACAGGATTTATTGCTTCCTTTTATTGAATCGGGAACAATTTATTTAATTGGCGCCACTACCGCAAACCCTTATATTGCCATTAATCCCGCTATTCGAAGCCGCTGTCATCTTTTAGAAGTTAAACCTTTAACTCAAAAAGAAATTATAGAAGGTATTCATCGAGTGATTGAACTCCCTAATGGTTTAAACAATATGTATACCTTTAGTGATGAAGCCGTGGCTACGATTGCTCGCTTAGCCTCTGGTGATATGCGGTTTGCTATGAATTTAGTGGAAGTTGCCACATTAGGCTCTAAAAAAATGCACATTGAAAAAAGTGATATCGACGCCATTACTAAAATTCCTAATTATTTGATGGATCAAGATGAAAATGGTCACTATGATGCCGTCTCTGCTTTACAAAAATCCATTCGTGGAAGTGATGTCGATGCGGCGTTATATTATTTAGCCCGTTTATGTGCCGCTGGTGATTTAGAAAGCATTGAAAGACGATTACTCGTTACTGCTTATGAAGATATCGGTTTAGCAAATCCTCAAGCCGTCACCCGCTGTGCGACCGCTTTAGAAAGCGCAAGAAAAGTTGGCCTCCCTGAAGCCGTCATTCCTCTAGGATTTACGGTATGTGATTTAGCACTCTCTCCAAAATCAAAAGTGGCTTGTAACGCCATCCATAAAGCAATGGATGTTGCTACCTCATCACCTTTAGATGTCATGGATTATTTAAAACTTACTCCTGTTAACGTCCAAGAAGAAGATAAATATCCTTATGACCGTCCCGATATATGGGAAAAGATTCAATATCTTCCTGAACTCATTAAAAACATGCAATTTTATGAACCAAGCGACCATTCAAGTTATGAACGCGCTTTAAATGAAAATTATCGTAGGCTTAAAAAACAAGGTCGTTCTAAAGACCTTAGAAGACTCAAGAAATTATAAATTCTTACGTTTCTTTGCACTGGATCTAGAAAATAGATCGAGTGCTTTTTTTGTATCTAAAGGACAGAAGGGGTATAAATACGGCATATCCCATGTTTTTAAACAAGATAGATAAATGTATAAAAGGGTTATCCCGATTAAAAAGCCTACTTTTCCACCCACCGCGACAAATAAAATAAGAATTAATTTCATAACTTTATTGGCCATAGATAATTCATAACTCGGTGTAGCAAATCCACAAATAGCGGAAATTGCGCACATTAAAATAATCTCAGGAAGAAATAATCCTAAGTCTAAAGAAACTTGGGATAATACTATCGCGGCAATTAAACCCACGGCACTGGTTAATTGAGTTGGCGTATGAATGGAAGCAATCCGCAAAAGTTCAAAGATCAATTCCGCAACAAAGATTTGTACCACTAAAAGATGGCTATTCTGTAAGGTGACTTCAATTTCAAAGCCATTATGAAAACCATCCGTTTTAACTAACGCTAGCCAAAGCGGAAGAAGTAAAAATGATAAAAGAACAGCAATACTACGTAATAATCTTGTAAAGCTACCAATTAAAGGTGATTGACGAAACTCTTCGACATGTTTGGTATGATCAATAAACGTAGTAGGCGTAATAATGACACTCGCTGAAGTATCGCAGATTAAAAGAATCTTTCCGTTCATGAGATTGATGCTAGCGACATCTGGACGTTCCGTATAGCGAACTAAAGGAAATGGCGAAAATCGTTGCTTAAATAAAATTTCTTCTAAAGCGCGATCAGACATCACTAAAGAATTCACATCGATTTCTTGAATTTTCTTTTTTAAGTCTTCAACAATACCTAAATCCGCTTGATCGGATAGATAACATACCGCAACAGAAATGGCACTTTTTTTCGAAACACTAAAAGTTTCAATCATTAAATGGGTATCTTTAATTCTTCTACGAATCAATCCAACGTTCGTATTAATGGATTCGGTAAAACCATCCCTCGAGCCACGGATTGTTTGTTCACTTGTCGGTTCACTAATTGCCCTAGAAGGATAAGAACGAACATCAATCACCATGGCTGATTTTAAGTTTTCTAATAATAAAATAGCATTCCCAGAAAATAAGTCATCTACAATTTCATCTTGATTTGTTTTTTTAGAAATTGAGCCATTAAAAAGCGTTTTTTCCATCGTAGACGCTGACCACGCTACTTTGATACCTTCTAATAAATTCGTAATAGCCACTTCATTCACTAAGCTAGATAAATAATACAAAACACCCTTTTTTACACCAAGTCCCACTTCTCTACGCACGACATCAAAGTTTTCATATAGATGCGTTTGCGTCATTAAATATAAATCTAATTTCTCATCGTAACGCATATTAGGCATCTCCTTTAGGGCGCGTTAAAAGCGCCGCTACTGTAGCGGTTACCGTTACTAAAGATAAAACATAAGATGCGTTTTTTAATAAACCTTTTAAAATACCCATGAAGCCTTCTTCTTTAGCGCCTTCTATAGCGGAATGCGCTAAAACGTGACCAAAATTGGTAATCGGCGTCATTGCGCCTCCTCCACAATAAGATAAAAAGAAATCATAGATGCCAAAAGATTCTAATAAAACCCCAACAACAACGAACATGCTCGTAATATGTCCGGGGGTTAATTTCGTATATTCATAGAGTAGTTGTCCTAAAAAGCTTAAAAGGCCAGCAAACAAAAATGCGTATAAATACGTCATAACTATGCCTCTTTTCTTTCTAAGGTAATCGCGTGAGCGATAACAGGAATCGAATGTTTTTGTTGAGAAAGGGTGGGCGAAAATAAAGCACCTGTTGCGACAATTAAAACGCGCTTCAATGTACCTTTTAACATTTCTTTTAAAACATAACCCGCTAAAAAAACCGCAATACAACCAGGCCCACTTCCACCGGCATATACTTTTTCTTTTTCGCGGTGAAAAATTAAGTTTCCCGCATCTAAATGATTTTTTAAATCAATCCCATCTTCTTTAAAACAAGCTTTTAAAACCTTAGTACCTATCAAAGATAAGTCACCCGTAATAATTGCGTCATAATCCTCCATTGTTTCATTTTGACTCTTTAAATGATCACTAATGGTATGATATGCAGCATAAGCCATAGGACTCCCCATATCATTTAGATTTGCTAAATTGGGATCATACACTTTTCCATAGGTCAGTCCGGTAATTTGAATCGGAGATGGCTCTCTAGAAACGATAAAACTTGCACTGCCCGTTACTGTAATCGTACTTGAATCTTTCTTTTGGATTCCATAGTCATTAGGATAACGGAATTGTCGTTCCGCTACACTTTTAGATGAACTTGTAAACACTAAACCATGCAGAATATACTTATTATCGACATACGTCGCTGCTAAACCTAACGCCAAAGGTAAGGTTGCACATGCACTATATACCCCAATCGCAGCGCTTGATAAATCTTTCATCACTCTAGAAGTAATGGCAATTTGATTACTTAAATCCCCACCAAAAACAAGAGGAATTTCGCCAATTTCGGTTTTGCCTTTAAGTAACACTAGTTCAATCGCTCTTCTAGCTAAATGAATTTCTCCTTCTTCAAATGTTTTTTCTCCGACATAATCATCTTTTACGCTTTCATCAAAATAATCGCCATAAGGTCCCTCTTTTTCTTTTTTTCCGACAATCGAAGAAAAAGATTTGATGAAAACATGATGAAAATTCATATGGAAACTCATAGGCTCACTCCTATAAGACTTAATAAGAAGCGAATCACTGCGTAAATAAACGCACTAAAAATGCCATAGGTAATCACACTACCCGCTAAATAAAACATACGTGAACCTAAGCCATAGATTGGACCTTCAAATTTTGATTCAATCGCAGATGATGCCATCGAGTTAGCGAATCCAGAAGTCGGAATGAATAAACCGGCTCCAAATTTTCGTGCTAATTTTTTATAAGTTCCCGTCATCGTTAAAATCGTGGTAAGAATAATAATTACACTGGTAGAAATAAGGCCGGCATTTTCTTTCGTTGCCCCTAAATAACGAAAACTCATATCATAAATAAAATGCGCAAATAAGCCCATACATCCACCAACCAAGAAAGCGAATAAAAGATGTTTTCCCTTCTTCTCTTTTACTTGGTTTTCTTTTACAATTTCTTGAAAACGTTCGTCTTTCATCGTACCACCTCATTTTTATTGTGTTAAAAAAGAGGTGATTTCATTCATGAGACCAACATTCGCTTTAATTTTTCTAAAATCTTTTTTTCCATTCTAGAAATTTGGACTTGCGATACAAAGAAACGCTCCGCACATTCTTGCTGTTTCATTTCATCAAAATATCGCATTTTAATTAATAACTGTTCTTTTGGATCTAGTTTTTTTAAAGCTTCTAATAAATCCATTTTATCTAGTTCTTCTATAACATCATTTTCTCCTAAAGTATCTTCAAAGACAAAATGATCATCATCCATTGGAGTCGATAATGAAGTTGGATAGTAATGAGATTCAATCGCCATATGAATATCTTCTCTAGGTACATCAAGTTCTTTCGCTAAATCATCAATGGTCACTGCTCTTTCTAACTTCATTTCTAACTCTTTTTCTTTCTTTTGGATTTTTAAATAGAGTTCTTTATATTGTCGAGATACTTTAATGACGCCATCATCACGGAAAAAGCGTTTGATTTCTCCTAAGATTAATGGCACAGCATACGTAGAAAATTGTACACCAAAATTCTCATCAAATTGTTGAATGGCTTTTAATAAGCCTAACATACCTACACTCACTAAATCTTCTTTATCGACCATACCGCTTTGATAACGAGAACATAAGGAAATCACTAAGGGCGTATGGATTTTACAAGCTTCATCTAGCGCTTGCTTATCGCCATCTTTCGCTCTTTTTAATAAGTCGTAATCCACATTACTTGTCGCCATAAGCGTAAGTTAAAGCATTTGAAAAAACTTTTTTAATTGTGATTTTTGTTCCCATGCCAATCACTGAACGAATGGAAAATTCATTGCTTAATGATTGAATAATTGTTAATCCCATACCCGCTCTTTCTAAATCAGGACGTGTGGTAAAACTTGGCTTTAACGCTAATTCGATATTATCGATACCGATACCATAATCGCTGATGATTAGTGTTAACGAATCTTTATCGATGGTAGCTTTCATCACCACCTCTTTACTTGCATCTAAACGATAACCATGAATAATCGCGTTACTCACCGCTTCAGAAACGATAGTTTTCACTTCACTTATTTCATCCATCGTTGGATTTAAAGGTGCAATAAAAGAAGTCACGACCATACGCGCAAAAGACTCATTCATCAACGTGGCACTAAAACGTACTTCCATTGTGTTCATGCATTAATCCTCACTTTCTTTTTAAACGCCACTACGCTTCGATATTCTTCCATAATGGAAAATAGTCCCGTCATCTCAATGAGTTTTCTTGTGTAGGTCGTGAGCCCCATCACGCCACAAAAGCCACCTTTTCGACGAATTTCGTTATATCTTCCTAAAATAAGACCAATACCTGAAGAATCTAAAAAACTTAAATTTGAAAAATCCCATAAGAGAAACTTAGCCCCATATTGTTCCATTTCACTTTGGATTAAACTGCGATAAGACATAACCCTCAATGAATCTAAATCACCAGAAATCGCAATGATGATACCATCTTCAAAGGGTGTGATACGTATTTTGCTTTCCATAAGCCCCTCCTTAGATGATAGTCTAGCAAAAGAAAAAAACGTCGTTAGGAAAAACGACGTTCTTCGACAAAACCCGATAAAAAAGCGTTCGACAAATTACGCTAAAAAACGCAAGAACATATCTTTAAAGTAATCAATAAAATGCATCATTTCTACATCTTCTAAAATCGTTAAAGGATAAGAAGTTACATTTTGATAAGGATCTTCCACATCTAAATAGCCAACAATATCTCCCGCTTTTAAAGGCGCATTCATTTCTTCAATTCTCGCTTTGATCTTTAAATCTTCCACTTTCACGCCTTTATCCACGACAAGATTAATCTCACTTTTGGTAACAATGGGTGTATCTTTCTTTTTTGCTTTTAAGAAAGTATACGTTAATAATTCTTCATGCATGGGAAATAGCTTAATGTTTTCTAAGTTACTAAAACCCGCATTTAATAAAGCCGTAGTATCTTGCGCCCGATGCTCGATGGAATCTTCATGCATTACCACGGAAATTAAACGAATATGATTTCGCATCGCCGTGGCTGTTAAATTATAACCCGCTAACCGGGTATAGCCCGTTTTTAATCCATCCATTCCTTCATAATGGCCTAACATTTTATTGGTATTCACAAGCCAGAAAGGAGACGAGGTATTTTCTCTTACATACGCTTCTTTTAAACGTGTAAACTGAAATAATTTCTCTTGGAATTTCACTAGAGCTTGCGCCACAATCGACATATCGCGAGGTGTCGTTACATGTTCTTCATCATCAAAACCTGTAGGATTTTTAAAATGAGTGTTTTTCATTCCCATTTCTTTAGCAGTATCATTCATCTTTTTTACAAAGCCTTCTGTATCATTTTCAATAGATTGCACATTACCTACTGGTAAACCTTTCGGATAGATGCCACCGTAACCAGAGGTAGACCCACATAAGTGTTCTCCTAAAGCAGTGATGGCGTCGTTCGCGGAATTAATCGCTACCGCTTTAAAAAGGTCTTTTACTGACATTTTTTCATTCGGTTCAAGAAAGATTTGGGTGCCACCCATACTCGAAGCATAAGAGGAACAAATGACTTCATCATCAAAACTTAGTTTTTCTTTTTCAATTGCATCTAAAATTAAATACATGCCCATCATTTTGGTCATGCTCGCTGGATAATGCTTTTCATCCGCATTCTTTTCAAAAAGCACCCGTCCTGATTGTGCCTCAATTAAAATCGCGGCATCCGTATGTAATGAAACTTCTATCTTCGGTGCTTCTTTTCTAGCCACCTTTTTCATTGGTGTAAATACGCTAAAGATGAGTAAAATTGTAAGCCATAGTTTTCCCATGAAATTCACCTCAAGAAAATGTATGAAAAAATGAAAAAATATAGAACGAATTCATGATATAAAAAATAGGGTTTTTATTGTTTTTAATTTTAAATTTTGCTATGCTTTTTTTAGAAAAAAATGAATGGGGGATGAAACTATAATGGAAGAAGAAAATATAGAACAAGCGATGGAAAGAATCGCAAGCAACTACCGCAACACTTTTTATTCACCTTCTAAAGCGGAAGCAAAAATTGAAATCACACCGCATGTAGAAGGAAAAAAAGTAATTTTTAAAACGAATCTTGTGTTTAATCACTTAGATCGTTTTAAAGATCAAGCAGAAGATGATGAATTTATGGAACGCCTTCAATTTGAAATGGAAATCATGATTGCTCGCATTAAATTTGATGTCGACCAATGGGAACGCGCTCATGAAGGTGCGATTGAATTCTTAGATTTTGAATAATATGAAAAAAAACAGGCTATTGCATCTTTAAATGTGACAATAACCTGTTTTTTCATCATTGATAATTGAACGTAATATAGTAATCGTTAGATAACCAAACTAAATAGGCTTGACATCTTGCAGCATCATTATAATAATAGTCAATTCTTTTTCCATTATCATCTTCATAATTAGCTCTAATTTTATTTTTCCGATAATCCTTTAAATTAGTGAAGGTGTAATTCGTTACTACTTCTTGTTCATCTTTGGAATAAAGTTGAATATAATAATAATGAAGAATCCTATGTAATACTGTCTTTGTAATCATTTCATCATTTCCTAATATTAGAGGCCACTTGTCAAATGCAATGTTACTAGTAAATATAGTCAATCTTTTTGATTTTTAATAAGAAACATAAATGCTCATTGATAAAAATTAAATGATATTGACAAAATTTCTCATATAATGTATAATGTAGACATAAGAAAAGAGAATTCAGCTATAAAAATTATTTAAAGTTTTTTTGTAATAATTGTTGTAGCATTATGTGGGAGCATAGCTGTTGTAGAAGCAAAGGGAATAAAAATCATAAAAGATAATAATCCTGATGGTATATTTGTATTATCAATTGACAATTAAAATCATTTTATTGATATTGATGAAGAAATAACTGTAGGTTATGTAATGCAAAAATTAGGCAATGAAACGATTTTTCCTGGTACTTGTGGAGTTTCTATTATTGTTTGAGTCAAGGACTTTGGAGTGCTATGTTGTTCCGCTAAAAATTCAATTGGAAGTTTTGTTTATAGTTACAGATAACAGTGTTTAAAAATATAATTGAGTGCAAGTGACACAAGTAGTATATTTACTATCGATACAAAAGTTGTAACAAATTGATAAAATATATTAATATTTATCTTATTATTAAAGTGTTAAAGTGATGATATTAGCAAAAAGTATGAAAATTAAATTTCTAAGTCTACTTTAATACATTCTTAGAAATAAGCTCTCTTCGCATAAAAGGAGTTTTTTTGTCTAAAAAAAATATTATATGTAGTTTGCATATAATAGTATTGATAGAATGTAAAAGACAGTATGGCTTGGTTTATTTGTTTTTTAGTTTCGATTGTTATATCTTATATAATATTTCTGTTAACAATAATTTTGTACAACAATTTCAAAGTAAAAATACAAAAATAAAGACGCCATTGTAGATGATATACGAATTAATTATTAAAAAAAGAATACAAAAGGGTGCCAAATAAATTTCTTAAAAAACTAGACTTGTGACAGAATGTAATCGTAAATTAAAATTGCTCATATGCTCGTAAAACTTTAGGCTAGTAAACGACAATATTAATTAAACAAGTAAAGTAATCTGCTGAATTAGTTATCAAGAATTATAAAACGATAATATAACTATTTTGTGTAAATAATTAATTACACACATTTTGTAAAAGAAAAATGGTATAAGATCAAAAGTAAGGCACTTGTATTTATAAACAGATTTACTTCATAAGTGGTAACAGATGCCCTAAAACGTATGGGTGCTCTTGTGGTAGTCTGTTTTCACAAGAAACAGACCATATATTAACTTTGCTAAATATACTATCAACAACTTATCTTGTAATGAATGTTACTAGGTAAAATGATAAAGCATTTGATATGCACATAACATAGTAAAATAAGTTAAGAAGCAGAAACCTGACATTACAATTACATTGCTTTATTACAACGTTTCGGATTAGACTATTGTATATAAAATAAATCATGCCAAAGGTGTCGATGATATCGATGCTTCCTTTTATGAATACGTGTCGTCTGACTGTCTTGCTATTTTAATAAAAATTTAAAGGAGATTTCTATGAAAAAAGATTTAAAAATCATTACATTGATTGTAATTATGTTGCTATGTCTTATAATGGTTAGTTGCGGTAAAAAAAATACATCCGTAAACACATTGATTGATGAAAGTGGCATAACTGTGTATTGAACATTTGAAAAAGGGTCCACACTAGAAGTAAAAAAACAATCTGCCGAAAGTCAACAAGGCAAAGAAACTATTATGGCAATCAATAAACCATATGATAGTGCGCAAATCGCCATATTTGATATAGCCATAGCTAGAAACGGAGAAAAAGTGCAACCAGAAGGTAAAGTAAAGATAACTTTGCCAATACCATTTGAGGCAAAACATGGTTATGTTACCTATCATATCAAAGAGGACAATACAGTAGAAGAGCTTAGTACAATTGTTACTGATGATAAAATATCCTTTGAAACAACAAGCTTTTCTTATTTCATAGTTGCAGGTTTAGTACAAGCCGATGAACAACATATACACAATTATGTTGAAAAGATTACTGATAAAAACCTCGTTGATAATGCAACCTGCCAAAGAAAAGCTGTTTATCGTCTAGTTTGTAGTATTTGCGGCAATTTAGGTAGAGAAACTTTTGAGTATGGTGAACTTGCTTCACATAATTTAAGAGAAGAAAAAGGTTATAGCCCATCGTGTGAAAAACCGGGACTTACGCATGGAAAAAGATGTATAAACTATGGATGTACATATACTGAACAAGAGGAAATTCCAGCTCTTGATCATGACATGCAGGATGTTGAGAAAAAAGATCCAACTTGTACTGAGAACGGTTGGAAAGCATACAAAAGATGCAATCATTATTGTGGTAAAACTGAGGGATACGAAGAAATTCCCGCAACAGGACATAATATGACTATACACGTTCCACGAGTAGAGCCTACTTGTGAAAAATGGGGAAAAGAAGAATATTATAAATGTGCCAATGAAGGATGTGTTGAGCATACAGATTATAAGGGTATACCAGCTCTTGGTCATGACGAGGTAGAGCATCTAGCTAAAGATCCTACTTGCATAGAGGAAGGATATTGGCGAACATATTACACATGTACGCGTTGCGATTATACATCTAATACAGAGAGTAATATTAGGGAAGCATTAGGTCATTTACTTGAACACCATGAGGCTAAAGAACCTGACTGTCTACCTGGTTGGAATGAGTACGATGTTTGTAAACGTGACGGATGTGATTATAATACTAAAGTGGAAATTCCTGCTAATGGTAAGCATAGCTATGTGTGTGATGTTTGTACTACTTGTGGTGAATGTAATCCAATAAAATATACTCGAGAAGGTAATTATATTTACTTTGGTCACTGGCCTCAAAGTTGTGAAAAAGATGAAAACACGATTGCCAAACTTTTAGAAATTGCGGGAGATTATCCAAAATATGCGACGGATTCAAATGATAATAATTGGCTTCATTATGAGGATGCTGCTAATATATGGTATAAAGATATTACTTATAATGGTGTAAAATATCGTGGCATTATAAGAAATGACGTTAGATGGATAGGTTCAACTAGTTGTAGATATTGGTATAATCAAAATGGATATGGTGGAACGATGTATTGGTTTAGATTTGAACCAATCAAGTGGAGAATTCTTACAATAAATGGTAATTCAGCATTTTTGATGAGTGAATTAGCTTTAGATTTATGGAAACCACAGTTGAATTTTACTTCAGATAAGGGTCTTTCTTATAATACTGATCAGGGCGTACCTGAAGGAATTTATGCTAATAATTGGGAATACTCCTTTATTCGTAAATGGTTAAATGAAACCTTCTATAACGATGTATTTAATGATTTACAAAAAGATATCATTAAAATAACCCTTGTTGATAATAGTGCGAGAAGTTGTAATCCCAACGAATATCCAAAATATTTTAAGGATGGAAAGAATCAGTTTGCGGAACAAGCTCAAAATACAAATGATAAAATATTCTTATTATCTGTACAAGAAGTAACTACTGAAGCGTATGGTTTTTCTAAAGAAATAGGGAATGATTCAGCAAGAGCATTAGGAACAACAGATTTCGCAAGATTCCAAGGACTATGTTCTTATTTAAATGAAGGAAGAGGCGACTTTAGTAGAACTGAAGGTACAGTGAATTGGTTGACGCGTTCACCATACGAAGATTATGCCACTTATAGCCAAGGACTTTCTATCCATACTGTACATAGTGGAATATATCCTGGTAGGTTGAATTTTCCTCTTGATATTGGTGGAATTGTACCTGCACTTTGGATTAATTTAAAATAATACATGAACATATATAACATAAAAGGAGTCGCTTTGCTTATGACGAGCGACTCTAATATCAAAAATAAAAATATACGCAAATAATAATTGCAACGCATTCTCCTATTCTTATGTCTTATCCAAATGCTGACTTTATACATTTAGATGATGTGATAAAGTGTATGAATTATAGAAATTAATCATACTTTGCTGTATAGAAAATGATGATTTAGTGTCCATATAAATTATTCAATATATTATTTTCAAATGATGAAATATAAAAAATGCTAGAAGTGGATGTAACAAAATTTAAAAGAGACTGAAAAAATAGGCTAATAATTAAAAATTATGGTGCTGTAAAAATAGGTTGATAATTAAAATTAAAAATTTTAATTATTGACGATAAATCGTCTCTGTCAAGAATTATGTTGATAAAAAAAGTCAATCAATGCTCATATTATCTGAGTGTTGGTTGGCTTTTTATTGTCATATAGAAAGCGGCTTTGTAAAATCTTTTTGGGTAAAGAAAAAGATAAAATTAAATTATATAATTAAAAGTAATTTAAATTCATTTAATATTAAGGCGTATTATGAATATAATTATTTCATTAATACCTACAATAGTTCGTATTATAAAATATGCATAATTAAACGAATAGTGAGTTTGGTGGGGTTTGGTTTATTTGTTTATTATTAATTTCGATTGTTGTTTCTTATATGATAATTCTCTTAATAATGGTTTTATAAAACAATTATAAAAGATAAAATACAAAAATAAAAGATTTAACTTCGATTGAATATATAAATTAAACTTTAATTGTTCAATTACTTTTTTATTATAATTTGTTATTTCATAACTATTGAAAAAAAATCAAATTATGTTATAATAAACATAAATAATCGCGGAGGTGTATTATGGCAGTGTTAACTTTAAAAAATGTAAAAAAAGTATACCATATTGGAGAAATTACTATACCTGCAGTAGAAAATGTTTCCTTTGAACTAAATGAGGGTGAATTTGTTGTTATTCTTGGGGCATCAGGAGCTGGAAAAACTACGCTTTTAAATTTGCTTGGTGGAATGGATAGAGCAACAAGTGGAGAAATTATTGTCGATGGTAAAAATATAACTAAGTTTAATAAGAAAGAACTTGCTAACTACAGACGCAATGATGTTGGATTTGTATTCCAATTTTACAACTTAATGCCTAATTTAACAGCACTTGAAAATGTTGAAATAGCTATTGAGATTTGCAATAATCACTTAGATCCTAAAAATGTGTTAGAAGAAGTAGGACTTGCTGATAGACTTAATAATTTCCCAGCAGAATTATCAGGTGGGGAGCAACAAAGAGTTTCCATTGCGCGGGCCATTGCAAAAAACCCGAAGTTGATACTTTGCGATGAACCAACTGGAGCACTTGACTACGTAACAGGTAAAAAAATCTTACAATTATTACAAGAGCTTTCAAGAAAAGATAATAAACTTATTATTATTGTAACTCATAATGCTGCATTAAAAGCAATGGCAGATAAGGTTATAAAAATTAAAAGTGGTAATGTAGAATGTATTGAAGTAAATGAAAATCCTGTCCCAGTTGAGGTGATAGAGTGGTAAAGACATATTTTAAAATAGTTAGAAGAATGTTTAGAAAACAACTAACAAGGCTTCTATCACTTATTGGTGTAATTATAATTTCAGTTGGTTTTGTATCAGGAATTGGTTCTCCTACAGATATGATAAAAGATAGTATTGAAAATTATTATAAAAACCAAAATGTTAGTGACTTTATAATAAAAAGTAAAGGTGGTAGTTTTTCTGAAGAAGAGATCAATAAAATTAAAAGTCATTTTGGTGAAAAAAATGTTGAAACAGGTACATCACTAGATATAAGAACAGGTGAAAAAACATCTTTAAGATTATATTTTGTAGATTTTGAAAAATGGAATATCAATGTACCCGAACTTGTTAATGGTGAAAAAATAAACATAGGTGATAAAAATCAAGTTTATGCAGAAGTTAAAGATAATAAAATTAAAGGATATAATATTGGAGAAAAGGTTGAGGTAAATTTAAAAGAAGCATTGGATCTCCCTTTTGAATGTAAAATAAATGTAACAGTAAAAGGAATAGTTATGAGTCCACTTACTTTTGGAAAAGACGGGGAACCAAGTTATAATAATCCTGAAGATACAAAAACACCTGAAAACATTGTGGAGATTAATAAGCTAGATTTGTTAGAAAACATTATATATTGTCCAAAAGAAGTATGTCCTTTTCTACCAGTAGGGGATATTTACGTGAAAATTGAAAATAGAAATTTATTTAATTCTTTTTCAAAGAACTACGAAAAATATATAGAAGAACAAAAAGAAGAAATTACTAGTCTACTTGGTGAAAACATAAAGATAATTACTCTTGATGATAATTATAGTTTTAAATCAATAATATCAAGTGCTGATAAAGTAAGAGGAATAGGAAATATTTTGATGATTATATTTTTAGCTGTTACGCTATTGGTTGTTTTATCATCAATGATGAGATTAATGGATGAAGAACGTTCACAAATTGCATGCCTTAAGACTTTAGGATTTAGTAGTTTTACTATCGTAATGAAATATATTTTCTTTGCACTTGTTGCATTAGCAGTTGGTGGTGCAATAGGATTCTTTGTTGGATATGGTGTATCATGGCTAATATGTAATATTTTTAATTATGGTCATGTAATGCCACCAATTGATGTAATTGTTAATCCTGGATATTTCTTCTTATCAGTTGGAATAATCATTATTGTAACACTACTAGCAACTTTTAGTCTTGGTATGAAACTTGCAAATAATGAACCTGCTATTTTATTGAGACCCAAAGTTCCTAAATCAGGAAAGAGAATTTTGCTTGAAAAAATGCCATTTATCTGGAATCATTTAGAATTCAAGTATAAATCTTCATTTAGAAATGTTTTGAGATACAAAACAAGATTTATGATGATGTTCATATCAATTGCTGTATCAACTGGTTTAGTGTTTGCTGGTCTTGCTTTATTAGATATTTGCATATTCAGTGATTTTGGTTCGCCTTCAATTATTGGTATTGCCATAGTAGTTGTAATTTTTGCAGGTTTATTAACTATGGTTGTTATTAATACACTAACGACAATAAATATAAGCGAACGAAATAGGGAAATTGCTACCTTAATGGTTTTAGGATATTATGATGGTGAGATTTGTGGGTATATTTATCGTGAAATTTATATTAGTGCATTCCTCGGCATTCTTTTAGGATATCCTACTGGAATCGGACTCGCAACATTAGTTTTTAAAACAATGGAATTTGGTGAAGTAAAAGATGTAAGTTGGTTCATGTGGCTTATTGTTCCAGTCGTTGTGTTTGGCTTCACTTTACTTGTAACCTTAATACTAAGCCCAAAAATTATAAAAACTAATATGAACGAAAGCTTAAAAGCAATCGAATAGGAGAAAAATTAAGTGCTATAAGAAAATGATTTTGCAGTTTATTTCGTAATAAAAAAAGTAAAACAAAACCAAAATATTAAATTAATTGTACCTGGATTTTTTTATAAAATGAAGTTTTGAAGAGATAACTGTCAAAGAAAAATCCAATATTAATAGTTATAAAAAGAAATTAAAACGATAATTGCTTTTATAATGAGTTTAATGATTATAATGTGTTTAACTGAATGTGGCGAAGAAAGCAATGTTAAATCAATTGAAGAGGAAATAAATTATATTTCTAATATGGATAATTCTGATGAAAAAATGATTAAGATTATGAATCTTGAAAAAGAAATTAAAAAATTATCAACAGAGGAGAAAAATAATATTAAAAATTTGGAATTATTTTATGATGAAGCTAAAAATACATCCATAGAATTAAAGGAAAATGTTAGTTGGAGTGAATGTTTAAATAAGGAAGTTAATTATTTAACATTAAATGATTTTATTAATATAGAAAACATTAATAAAATGAGACTTATTAAAAACTTTGACTCAACTTTCATTTTTATAGAAAAAAAAGAAATAATCAACGATATAGTTAATTTGATTGATATTCCATATACAAATGTATTAAATAATGATGTTGACATAAGTGATCAATTGACTTCAAATTCTGCAGAGTTCTATAGTTATGAATTATTCATAGATGATAATTATTGTATGAGTTTTTATGCGTATTCAAATGGCTATGTTTGGCTTAGTGCAAAAGTTAATAATATTGATAATGCATATGTATCAATTGTTAAAATAGATTTTGATAAACTAAAGGATATTTGCTCATTTGAAAATTTAAGAAAGAAATAAGTTTATATGAAATTGTCAAATATGATTATGAAGGAAAATTTTGTAGTAAAAAATTTAATGATTAATTTACTAATAAAAAATGAAAGTTAATTTTATCGATTGAGTGTAATAATTAATAGATTATGTTAATTGTTCTAGTATTGGAGATGTATATAATGACAAATGATATATGCTATTTTCACAATAATTTCATGGCCTTGCTATGATGAAAAGGTGAAAATAGCTTTTTTTGTGAGTAGATAATAAAAAGAAATATAATCATACAATATTTAAAAATTTATCTACAATTTATTGACATTATAATATTCTAAGTGATATACTTATTTAGTTCAAAAAACGTTTTGTTTAATTTCTATGTTTTTATAGGAGGCTTGAACATATGAAAACAAAAGATATGACAGTTGGCAATTCTTTTTGGGCTTTGTTATTATTTTCAATTCCTATGATATTATCAGTCACTTTGCAACAATTATATAATTTAGCTGATAATTTTATTGCTGGACATTTTATTGAATCTGTTGATAGTTTTGATGCTGTAGGTATTGTATATCCAATTACTGTAGTGTTCTTAGATATAGCCGTTGGTTTTGGCGTAGGATGTGGTCTTGTAAGTGCTAAATGTTTCGGTGCTAAAAATTATAATTCTTTAAAGAAAACTTATAAAATAGGCCTTATTGGTTCACTTGTATTAGGTTTGGCAACAACAATAATTGGCTTAGCAATTATTTATCCTTTACTTAATGGGATGATTAATAGTAATAATGGTGAAGGATGCTTTAATGAAGCATTAAAATATATGATAATTTATATCATAGGTATTATCTTCTTGTTTATTTATAACTTTTCAATGTATATGTTCCAATCATTTGGAAACTCAAAAACTCCTTTATACTTTTTGATTTTCTCAACTCTTTTGAACGTAGCACTTGATTTATTGTTTGTTATTCCTATTAAATTAGGCAGTGCAGGATTAGCTTTAGGAACAGTTATTTCCGAAGGTATTGCTGCTATTCTTTCTCTACTAGTATTAAAGAAAAGCGTTAATAAACTTGAAAAAGAGAAAATAAAAGGTTTCGATACAGGTATTTTTAAAGAAATAATTTCAATAGCAATTCCTAGTATTTTGCAAGGTTTATTTATCTCAATTGGAGGAGTTTTAATAACAACAATTTTAACTTCAATTGGAGGAAATTATGTAGCTGGGGGTTATTCAGCAGCTTATAAAATATGTTACATTGCTATAAATATATTTACAGTTTTATGTAATGCATTATCAAATTTTGTTTCTCAAAATGTTGGTGCGGGTAAATTTGATAGGCTTTCCGAAGGTTATTTCTCAGCATTTTCATTGTGCTTAATATTTTGTGTATTAGCTACAATTATAATTCTCCCTTTAAAAGGTTTTTGGGTTGAGATATTCTTATCTGATAAAAATGATGAAAATGTTGATTTAATTATTAACTCTGGTAAATTATTTATTTCTTGTGTTGTCCCTTTCTTTGTTTTTATGGCTGTAAAAATACCTCTTGATGGTGTATTGAAGGGTTCAAACGATATGTTTGGTTTTACAATAGGAACATCCGTTGATTTAGTCATAAGGGTTGTTGGAGCATTTGTATTTGGTAAAATATTTGGATACGAAGGAATCTTTTTCGCTTGGCCATTAGGTTGGGGAATTGGAATGATAATTTCAATAATTATGTTTTCTATAGGTAGATGGAAAAAGAAATGTAATTATCCTTCAGATCTTAAATTTAAATTAAATTTTAAAATGAAATAATATTTATTTGAATCTATATTAGACTAACAGAATGTAAATGTTAGTCTTTTAATTATCAGTTTTAAAATTAGATATGAATAAAACCTTGACTACTATGTATTATTTTGATAAAATATTAATAAGTATTGTTAATAAAATTAAAATAACTAGTAATGAGAATAAAAATATAAGGAGGCTAGTTTTATGGAAAAGAAATCATTTAATCGTGGAACTATGACTGGTGGAATTGTTAGAATTATAATTGCTCTAGTTGCTATGCTAATTGCTATTAAAGTAATTAGTTCTGGTATTGGCTCTTACGATCCAGAAGATAAATTTGGAACTATTTTTATGTGTATAATTGGAGGAATTATGATCATTGCATCAATAGGCTTTATCTGTAATGGTGTCAAAATGATTATTGATGGCAGAAAATCCTTAGAAGTTGCTAGAAGTGGACACCCTGAGAATGGTAGAATAATTGATCTATCAGAAACTGAAGTTACTGAAAATAATAATGGATGTGTTTCTAATTATACAATATATAATTTAAAATTTGAATACACTGATGACTTTGGAAATTTGTGTGAAAGTCAAGAACAAATAAGCTTAAAGGTTTATGAAATCCTTAAGCAAAAAACTCTTGTTCCTATTCTTGTATATAAAGAACGTGCAATCTTTGATAAAAAGAGATTTGATAGTGAAAATATGTAATTGAAGATTATAATTAATTGTATGTAAAAATAATCATTTTGACTGATTCAAGTAATAGAGTTAATTCAAAATGATTTTTTATATACTCTATTAAGTTGTGATTTAAGATAAATTGAATAACAAGTAAGCATAAAAATAATGTTTATTAATAAAATATTAAATTTTGAAAGTAATTTAAAAGATTTTATCTCACTTTCTGAGATTAATAATCTATTTTTATGCCATGGAAAAGTAATATATTTTAATGTTATAATATTCTTGTAAATATGTTTACATTATAAATGGCCATTAAAAAAAACAAGGAGACCTATATGAATTTAAGTAAAAACATTAAGAATTTAAGAATATCTAAAAAAATGACACAAGAAGAAATAGCCCAGCTTTTAGGAACAACATCAAAATCAGTTTCGCGATGGGAACAAGGTATAACATATCCTGATATAACATTACTACCACTTATAGCTAATATTTTTGAAGTTACAGTAGATGAATTACTTGGAGTTGAGAGTATTAAACAAGATGAATATGTAAAGGCATTAAAAAAACAAGGAAACGAATATGCTATGAATAATGATTACGAAAGTGAATTATTATTATGGCAAGAAGCATATAAGAAATTTCCTAATTATGATGAGATAAAAGTAAACTTAGTTAGCATTATGAACACTATAAATATAATTACAAATAAACTAAAGTATACCGATGAGATAGTTAAACTTTCAGAAAATATTCTTGAAAAGTCAACTGATAATTTGATTAGACTTAAAGCAACAAATTATCTTGTACAATTATATTCACAAATGGATAACAAAGAAATGGCTGAACTGTATGCAAAAAAATTACCAGATGATTTGTTACTTTTTAGAAATATAATTGAAACAAGATATTTAGAAAACAATAAATTACTAACTTCTATTCAAATAAACATTGATGATTTCATTAGTGAAATTGGTCGTGAATCAGAGTTTATTATTTATGATAACAGAATGAAAACATCAAATGAGTACAAAAAAGAATATCTTGAAAGATTAATAAAAATAGAAGAGTTATTTTTTGTGAAAGATGATGATTATGGATATCATGCCATACCATTAATTTTTGAATATATTAAACTTGCAAGGCTTGAGATTGTGATAAATAATAACGAAGAACTTGTGAGAAGTTATTTACTTAATATCATAAAAATAATTGATTATGTAATTAATTTCAAACCTCATATGTTGAAATCTCCATTTATGAATCAAATAGAATGCAAAAGCATTAAAGGATATTCATCAGTTATAGATAATCTAAAACAAAATATTTTAAATGAGTTAACTAAAGATGAATTTAATGAATATAAAAGTTGTGAAGAATATATAGATAACTTAAATAAAGGTTATCTAGAAAACGAT
>ENA-ORNF01001346-ORNF01001346.1-human-gut-metagenome-genome-assembly--contig:-NODE-1346-length-21707-cov-6.711943_pt1 | contig 21707 bp, 16 predicted proteins | sample MGYA00242110_ERZ509012 | MGnify/ENA primary metagenome ERZ509012 (study PRJEB26280, sample SAMEA2338714) | human gut metagenome | biome: human gut; feature: human-associated habitat; material: faeces...
GGGAATCCTACAATGACATCCGTGGTGATAGCCGGATGCTCAAATACTTTACGCAACAGCGTCACACTTTCTGCATACTCTTCCGCAGTATACTTGCGGTTCATACGATGCAGGGTCGCATCACAGCCGCTCTGCAAGGACAAATGGAAATGAGGACACAGCTTCGGCAGTGCCGCCATCCGGTCTGCGGTTTCTTCGTTAATGATCCGGGGCTCCAGAGAACCGATACGGATACGTTCAATGCCTTCAATGTCATGGATCCTTTCCAACAGATCGATCAGTTTGCTGCTGCCGGAGTAATCTCTTCTTTCCTCATCTTCTTTTAATACAGAGACACTTTCGCCCCGTTTCCAGGCTTCTTCTTCGAAATCAATACCGTAGGAACTGATATGGATCCCCGTCAATACGATCTCTCGGTAGCCCGCCCGGGCCATGCCGGTGATCTCCCGGATAATATCTTCCGCTCTGCGGCTGCGGACTCTGCCTCTCGCATAGGGGATGACGCAATAGGAACAGAACTGATTGCAGCCGTCCTGGATCTTGATATAAGCCCGGGTATGCTCTGCAGTCTGCTTCAGGGTCATTTCTTCGTATTCTGCGGTATGGTTAATATCTATGACAGTAGTGTCATGCAGGGTCTTGTCCACATTGGACCGGGCTTCTCCTGCGTTCTCTGCCACTGCGTCCTCCCGCTCGAGATCCTGCAAATATTCTTCCAGAATGGATGCCAGATCCTTCTTTCGGTTATTGCCGATCGCCAGATCAATGCAGGGGTCCTGCTCCACATCTTCTCTTCCGGTCTGCACATAACAGCCCACTGCCACCACCAGCGCTGCCGGATTTTTCTGTTTCGCCCGATGAAGCATCTGTCTGCTTTTCCGGTCTGCAATATTGGTAACTGTGCAGGTATTTACGATGTAAATATCTGCGATTTCATCAAATGGTACAATAGTATAACCTTTTTCTTGTAACATTTGTTGCATTACTTCTATTTCATAGGAATTAACCTTACATCCGAGGTTGTGTAATGCTACACTTTTCATAGGATTCCTCACTTTTTTTGTATTGTTTTCGTCTTGACTTTTGGTCGTTCAGCCATTAATATGAAGTCAGAAGGTATGACACACATTAAGGAGGTAGTCAACATGAAGACAGTTCAGATTTCTTTAAATTCTATTGATAAGGTAAAATCTTTCGTAAACGATATTACTAAGTTCGATTATGATTTCGATCTTGTATCCGGCAGATACGTAATTGATGCAAAGTCCATCATGGGTATCTTCAGCCTGGATCTTTCCAAGCCTATCGACCTGAACATCCATGCAGAGGATGGCGCTGATGAGGTTCTGGAAGTATTAAAGCCTTATCTGGTATAAGTTACCGGTTCGGAGATCCGAATACATAGTAAAACAGAGAACACCTTGAGAGACGCAATCCTCTTGAGGTGTTTTTTATATGCCTTTTCCAAAAAAGTAACTATTCAGCACCTCTATTTCCCCGGTTCTGAATAGTTACTCTGCATTCGCACTTATGCTTCCGCAATGATCAGTTCTTTGGTCTCTAATGCGGTCTGTACCAGTTCGTCGATCTTCTCATCCAGATTGTGTTCATGTCTGCGGATCACCTTCACGTTGGGTTTCGTCACAGGATGCTTTGCCACAAAAATGGTACAGCAGTCTTCATAAGGAAGAATGGAGGTCTCATAGGTTCCGATCTTCTCGGATACTTCAACGATCTCCTGCTTGTCAAATCCGATCAGCGGACGATATACCGGCAGCTCGCATACTTCGTTGGTGGCGATCAGGGAATTCATGGTCTGGGATGCCACCTGACCAATGCTCTCACCGGTGATCAGACCCAGGCATTCGGTCTCTTTTGCAATCTGCTCCGCAATACGCATCATATAACGACGCATGATAATGGTCAGTTCCTCATGAGGGCACTTTTCATAAATATATAACTGGATATCGGTAAAGTTGATCACATGCAGGTAAATCGGGCCGGTGTAACGGGCAACGATCTTCGCCAGATCCACTACCTTCTGTTTTGCACGTTCACTGGTGTAAGGCGGTGCATGGAAGTATACCGCATCGATCTTGACACCTCGCTTGGCGATCATATAGCCTGCCACAGGAGAATCAATACCGCCGGACAGAAGCAGCATTCCTTTTCCGCCAGTGCCTACGGGCATTCCTCCGGGTCCGGGCAGGATCACGGAGTAGATATAGATTTCTTCACGGATCTCAATGTTCAGCATGATATCGGGATGGTGTACATCCACCTTCATGTTGGGATATGCGTTCAAAATAGCTTCTCCCATATCCATGTTGATAGTCATGGAATCCTTGGGATAATTTTTCCGGGCACGTCTCGCTGCCACCTTGAACGTCTGATTGCAATCCGGGTATACCTTTGCAATGTAGTCGATCACGGTCTCACACAGCTTCTCGAAGCCCTCATCCTGTACGTGCACCACCGGACAGATTCCGGAAATGCCGAAGACTCTCTGCAGGTGCGCTACCACTTCATCATAGTCGAATTCCGACTCTGCATCCACGAAGATACGTCCCTGCGTCTTGTGCACCAGGAATTCTCCCTCACACTTTTTCAATGCGTACTTGATCTGGCGTACCAGAGCATCTTCGAACAGATAACGGTTTTTTCCCTTAATACCGATCTCGGCATATTTTATCAAAAATGATGTAAACACGTTCGTTTCCTTTCTGAGTGTTTCTCAAATCGCTTATCTGCGACTGTATCTGCGTAACATAGGTACTATATTGTACAATGCCTGAAGACATACGTCAATCTCTTCTTCCGTGGTAAATACGGAAAAACTGAAACGTATGGTGGAATCCAGCAGAGACTTATCAATGCCGATGGCTCTCAGTGTAGCAGAAGGCTGCGGCTTGTGTGCAGAACATGCACTTCCTGCGGAGACATAGATTTCCTTGTCCTCCAGTGCATGCAGGAGTACTTCACTACGGACTCCAGCAAAGGATACACTGACGATATGCGCCGCCGTACCCTCTCCGTAAGGAGCATCCGGCAGAAGTCCATTGACCTTCACCTGATCCAGTCGTTCCACTCCTTCAATGAATCGTCTCTTGCAGGCGCATAGTCTGGCATGATCCTCGTCAAAATGATGATAGAGCATTTCCGCTGCTTTTGCAAGTCCCGCAATACCGGGAACATTCTCGGTACCGGAGCGGAGGTTCTGCTGTTGTCCGCCACCGAATACGATAGGCTGGATCTTCACCCGATCACCTACATATAACAGACCGACACCCTTCGGTCCGTGGATCTTGTGTCCACTGACGGACAGCAGATCAATGTGCATCTTCTTGGGATAGATCCGGGACTTTCCGAATCCCTGTACCGCATCCACATGAAACAGCGTATCGGGATTCATCTGTTTGATCAGTGCTCCCGCCTCTTCAATGGGCTGCAATGCACCGATCTCATTATTGGTATGCATAATGGATACCAGAATCGTCTCCTGGGTCATGGCTCTGCGAAGGTCTTCCAACCGGATACGGCCACAGGAATCCACCGGCAGATACGTGACACGGTATCCCTGGCTTTCCAGATAGCGCATCGTCTGTAAGATCGCAGGATGTTCCACCTGGGTCGTGATCAGATGATTGCCTCTGCGGCAATTCGCCAGGGCGCAGCCGATCAGTGCCATATTATCGGATTCCGTTCCCCCGGAAGTAAATAAAAGCTCTCTCTCCTCCACCTTCAGAATCCTTGCCAGAGTCTCCTTGGCATAGCGGAGGTATTTCTCTGCCTCCACTCCCTTCATATGCAGGCTGGAGGGATTACCGTAATCTTCACACATGATCTTCGTCATCAACTCTGCCACTTCCGGGAATGTCCTTGTGGTAGCGGAATTGTCCATATAGACTTCCATTCTCTTCTTCTCCTTGCTATCTATCTCTTCAGTAACTATTCAGCGCCCTATTCGCCAAATCGACTCTTCCGGGCTTTCCTTTTGCTCTGAATAATTACTATATTCTTCTTATGATTAAAATATGCCGCAGGCAGGCGATCCGTGCCGTCCGCTGTCTAATTTTCCAACTGATACATCAGCCATGCGATAGTCGTAAATCCGGCCGTCTCTGTCCGCAGGATCCGTTTTCCCAAAGTGATCGGCTGGATTCCCGCCTCCGTGGCAATTCTTATCTCCTCCGGATCAAATCCGCCCTCCGGGCCAATGAAAATAGCGATCTGCTGCCCGGATCTGACGCTTTCGATAAGCCGCTTCGTCTGTTCCATGCCTTCCGCCAGTTCGTAAGGCACCAGTTTCAGATCCATTTCAGAAGCCATTTTCACTGCCTGCGCATAACTCATAACCGGTGCCACCGTGGGGATCACACCCCGTTTACTCTGCTTGGCTGCTGCCTCCGCAATGCCCTGCCAGCGTTTGATCTTTGCATCTGCTTTTTTCTCATCCAGCTTCACCACGCAGCGTTTCATCGCTACCGGGATCACCTGAAATGCGCCCAGTTCCACAGCCTTCTGGATAATGAGTTCCATCTTGTCTGCCTTAGGCAATCCCTGGAACAGGTAGATCTTCGCCGGAAGTTCTACGCCATCTTCCTTGATAAACCGCAGTTCCAGGCGGACGCAGTCCTCCTCCAGCGCAAGGATCCCGCATCGGTACTCCTTCCCGTCGATTCCGTTGCTGACAGCTACTTCCTCACCGGGACGCATCCGCAGTACATTTTTGATATGATTGACATCGTTACCCCGGATGATGACACTTTTTGCTGTCACATCGATCTGCCCCGGTTCTACAAAAAACTGATACATTCAGACACTCCTGCTTTCCATGCTTAGTTCTTTCTTGCGGTCACACTGACCCATTCTCCCTGATAAGTCACTTCCAGTACTTCCAGCCCTGCTGCTTTCACAGCCTCCACCACAGTCTGCTCCTTGTCATCAATGATGCCGGAGGTAATGTAGATGCCACCTTTCTTCAGCTGATGTACGATCACGGGGGTCAGGGGTACCAGTACATCTGCCAGAATATTGGCTACGACGATATCATAGCACTCATAGCCCACCTTGTCCTGCACTTCTTTGTCGGTAATGATATTGCCGATCATCATGTCGAACTGTGCCGGATCAATTCCGTTCACTTCGCAGTTCTGTGCCACCGCTTCCACAGCACAGATGTCCAGGTCGGTTCCCACAGCATGTTTTGCCCCGAACATGAGGGATAAAATTGCCAGGATACCGCTGCCGGTACCGACATCCAGAAGTTCCGTCTCAGGAGTGATAAACTTACGCAGCTGACGGATACACAGCTGTGTAGTCTCATGCATGCCGGTGCCGAATGCCGTGCCGGGATCGATATGGAGCACCATTTTATCGGTATCCTCAGGCTTGATATTTTCCCAGGAAGGGATGACGAGGATGTCATCAATATAGAACTGATGGAAATACTGCTTCCAGTTGTTGATCCAGTCAATGTCCTCTGTCTCATCTACTACGACGGAACCTTCTCCGATATCCATAAACTGACGCAGATCTTCCAATTCCTGCTTCACATCGGCAAGCACTGCTTCGGTGGTAGTCTTCTCACCGGCTGCTTCCAGACTGCCGTCTTCTTTTTCCTCTACGAAAAAGCTTAAGTATGCAATGCCGTCATCCTCAGGCCCATCCGGCAGGATATCTACGAACATCTGCTCTTTCTCCATAGCGGTCAGAGGCACTTTGTCCTCGATCTGTGCACCTTCCAGTCCGAGATCATACAGGGTGCTGATAATAATATCCTCCGCTTCCGTTACCGTCTTTATTCTGAATTTAACCCACTTCATATTGTGATTCCTTTCTGTTTTGATCATCTCAATCCGCTGCTTTCAGCTCACGAATCCGTGCTGTTGCACTCTACATCCTGCTTCGCAGCCACTTGTTTTTCCCTGAGGCTCATTAGAGCATCAATCCCGTCTTTTCTTTGCTCTTCTCGATCATATGGTTCAGTTTCCGGAACGGCGGCTCCAGTGCCAGACCGATCAGCAGTGCTGCCATCAGGAAAATCGCCATCTTTCCGACATTGATCCAATAATCTACACCATACATTCCGGCAATGCATTCCTTAAAGGCTTTCATACCGAACTGGAACGGTAAAAACGGATAGATCCACTGAAAGATCTGGGGTAAAGCCTCAATAGGGAAAGTACCGCCACTGCCTGCCACCTGGACGACCATAACCACAATAGCCAGTGCCTCACCCACATTACCAAAGGCAAACGTAACCGAATACATAAAGCAGCTGAACGCTGCGCTGGCCACTGCTGCCGCCAGCCAATACAAAAATTTATGCTGACACTGTATCTCGATGTAATAGAGATTACCCAGGATCGTAAGTAGTGTCTGTGCCTGACCGATCAGGAAAAACAACAGATATCTGCCGAAATATTTCTCATAGGTCTTGTAATGGTCCCCCGGTTCGATGGGCTTCACACCTACATGGATAATTGCCACAAGGAACAATGCGCCTACCCAGATCGCCAGAATCGTGTAGAAGGGCGATGCTGCAGAGCCGTAATGTTCCACCGGATAAATGGGTACCGTCTCCAGTCTGACCGGAGAGGATACAAAATCCGCCACCGCTGTGGGATCCGTCGCCATAGCATTCAAAATGTCCTCGTAGGAATCCGCTCCGGTGATCCGTTTTATATTATCTGTTATTTTGCCCACCTTGTCCAGCAGTTCCTGCGCAATTATCAGGGAATCCTGCAGACTTACATTCCCTTCTTCCATCGTCTGCTGATATTCTTTCAAGATATCAGAGATTTCATCCATGTTCACATCCGTACCGTTCATCATCGCCGCTGCATTTAAAAATGCCTGCTGCATGGATTTCCCGGTAGCCCGGAAAGAGGGTCTTACATTGTTGTTATAATCATTCAGCAGATTATCCAGCTGCTTGTTGCAGATCTGGATCTGCTCTCTGATCCTGGCCCGCAGTGTGTTGATATCAGTATCTACCTGTCCCTTGCTGTTCTGCAGTTGTTTCAGGTCTGCCTCAATGGTTTTCAGAGATTGATTGATCTCTTTGATCTGTTCCTCCTGTCCGGTGACCAGACTGCCCAGCACATCCATATTGGCCTGCATGCCCTGTACCAGTCCGATAGCCATGCCAAGTCCGGTATCCGTGGTGCTTCCCACATTGTTGCTGCCCATCTGATCCAGCAATCCTTCGGAAAAGATCGACAGATACTGCAATGCCTCCGTCACCATATCCATACTGCTGCTCACCATATCACTCATGACATCTACTGCATCCACACTGGAATTGATCATGGTCTGCATGCCGATCATGGTATTTCGTCCGTTTTCCAGGATATTGTCCATGTCCGGAAGCATATTCTGGCTGGTGGACATGATCATCTCTGCAGAAGTCATGATGCTCTGAAAGGACTGCAGCATTACAACATAGTCCTGCAGCTGCGCCTGCACAGACGCCAGAGAATTCTCCACACCGGGCTGTCCGGCCGCATTTGCCACAGAGAGCACATTTCCGGCCTTCATTGCCGCTTCCGCCACAGTGCTGATGAAGGTAGCGTTCACCTGCTCCTGTACGGCATTTTTAGCTTTGCCCGTGATCTTGGGAGCAATGCCGTTCTTTTTCTCATTTTCATAATAATAAATCGTAGGATGATCCACTTCTCCGTCCAGAAATCCCAGCATCTCCTGCGTAAAAGTCTCCGGGATGATCAGTGCCGCATAATAATCGCTGTTCTTCACACCTTCCAGTGCTTCCTCCGTGGTCTCCGGGAACACCCAGCCGATGGTGGTGTTACTTCCCAACGCCTCCAGTACACTGTCTCCCACATTCAACGACACTCCCATGATTTCCGCTCCGGTATCATCGGAGGCCACCGCTACTTTAAGCTGGCCGGTAGCTGCAGGCTCATAGGGATCCCAGTTGGAGAAAATATTAAACCATGCATACAATGCAGGAAGAATACTCAGTCCCATAATGATAACGACAGCTACTACATTATTGCTGATCCGACGGATGTCCGTGGTAAATATTTTCCAAATATTTCTCATATCAATCTTCGTGCCTTTCTGTAACCTGCAACCTTTCAGGTGCCTTGCCATCCTCCCCGTCTTCTGTTGCGGTATTTTCTGTCTCCTCCGCAGAATTCAGTCCTTCTCCGATCATTTCCCGGGTCTGTCTGATGATCTGGGCCGCCCGGTCAAACTCCTTCGGCATCACTGCTTCAATGGCACCCTCTTCTCCTTTGAGCTCCATGATCTTCTCCTGCAGATTATAATCCATATATTCCACCACGATCAGGTAGATTGACAATGCAAATAAAGATACGATCCACAGGATCAGAAAAATCACCTTATTGCTTCCTGTCAGAAACAACAGTGCCAGAAAAAACAGCGGAACGATCCAGATGCATTTCAAGCCGATCTTTATTCTTTTTCTGTTTTTTTCATGAAGCGTCTGCTCGTAGTCCAGCACCTTCTGAAAAATTTCTTCGTAATCTCTCTCCATGAATTTTCCTTTCTGCTTATTCGGAATTTTATACACAAAACCTCTCCTGTGGGGACGTTTGCATGGATCCGGGCAGGTGTCACATAAGTTCCGTGTCTTCCATACGTTCTTCCACAAAATGATTCAGCTTTACAAACGGAATGCGGATCACCAGTCCGATCAATAATCCTTCGATCATAAACAGGATCAGCTTCGCCAGTGCCTCCATATAGGCCGTTCCGTACATTCCTGCCAAAGCCTCTCTCATGGCCGTAATGGCATACGGGAAGGGGAAGAAGATATAAATCTTCTGATAAGTATCCGGCAATAGTTCAATGGGAAAGGTTCCACTGGATCCTGCGATCTGCAATACCATGACGATAACGCACACTGCCTTGCCCACATCGCCGAATGCCAGCGTCAGGGAATAAATCAGCAGGGAAAATGCCGTTGCCGTAAAACTTGCCGTCAGGAAGAATAATCCCGGTTCCACAATATTTACTTTCAAAAGCCATAAATCTCCCGCCACAATTATCGCCGCCTGAATCTGCGCCAGCAGCAGGAACAAAAGATATCTGCCGAAATACAGCTGATAACTCTTTACCTCTTTAAGTCCCTTCGGAGATGCCTTTACTTTTACCAAGGCTACCAGAATAGTGGAGCCTACCCAGATTGCCAGGGTAGAATAGAATGGCGTCATGGCGGATCCGTAGGTAGCTACCGGATACATTGCGATGGTCTCCATGGTCACCGGTGACGCAAAATAAGCGCCAAGGCTGTCCGGGTCTCCACCCAGAAACCGTACCAGAAGATCCATCATTTCCTCTTCCGAGGCACCATCCATTTTTTCTGTAAGTGCCGTTATTTTAGCGCTGATGCTGTCTACCACATTCTGGATCTGTCCAAGGCTTTCACTGGTTCCTGTCACGGCATCATTCACACCTTCCATGACAACACCTACATTTTTCACAGTATTGCTTAAAGTGTTCACCAGACCGGTCACCTGATTCAGGGAATCTGACATATTTGTCAGAACTCTCTGCATCTGGGGTACCAGATTATTTTTATAAATTCCCTGCATATTGTTTACGGAGTTCTCACAACTGTCAATGGCACTCTTCAGATTATTCATAACATTATTGACATTCGCTTTCGTCTTCTCCGCCGCCTGATCCTCCGTTGCCTCCAGTACACTTCCTACCACGGTATTCATCAGATCCAGTTCTTTTTGCATCGCCTTTAATGCTTCAATAGCTGCATCTGCAACGGCTGCCGTATTGTGCCCGCCGCCTGTGGAAGCATTGCCATCAGAGACGCTTTCTATTTTCTGCTGGATCAGTGTTGCCAGCAGTGTATTGACCTGACCGTTCAGCGTGTTAGTATCCTTTGCTATCAGATTCAGACCTTTTGTCATCTGTGCGGTATCATCCGCCAGTTTACTGTCGTCCAGGGCTTTTTTTATGTTTTCCAGCGAAGTGTTTATATTCGCCATTGATGTATCGATATTATTGCTGAAATTTCCCAGGGTATCTTTTGTGGAAGACAGATTCCGGCTGCTCTCATTCAGACTGGCTGTAGTGCTGTCCAGTTTCTTCTGCATCACGGGGATCTCATAGTTCACATGAGTGATCGCCGCCTCCAGCCGCGCATTTCCCGCCCGGAAGGAATCGATCATGGCACTGTATTCTTTCAGATTGTCATTCAATTCTTCCAGCTTGGAAGTAAGCTCCTCCACATAGCTGTCTCCCTGCATTTCGTCGGATACGGTATTGCTTTCTTCAAATACGGTAGTGGCCGCCACTTTAATAAAGGTTTCATTGATGGTATTCTGCAGCGTGCCTGCAACGGTATCCGTAATCTTGGTAGCGATCGCATTGCTCTTCTGATTCTGGTAATAGATCAATGCCGGATTCTCGAAATCGTCGGAAAACACATTGTACATACTGTATGTAAACTTGTCCGTAATCACAATGGCGGCATAGTATTTTCCTGCTTCCACGCCCTTCAGGGCTTCTTCCTCGGTATCCAGGAAAATCCACTTTACACTGGTGTTGGAATGCAGGCTTTCCAGTACGGATTCACCCATATTTACCACGGAGCCGTCCTTCAATGTATAATCCTGATCCTGGGATACCACCGCTACCGGGATGCCGCCTGTGTTGGCATAAGGGTCCCAGTTGGCAAAAATATTAAACCATGCATACAGAGATGGAATCACACACAACCCGATGATAATAATGAGCGCAAAGGGCTGTTTCACAAGTTTTTTCAAATCTCCGATAAAAATCTTCCAAATATTTTTCATTTGTCTTCTATCGACTCCTTATTTCTATCTGTTCTGACTGTTTTCCTCCGGCGGTCTGCTTCGCACAGACCCAGCATCACAAAGAAAAACGGTGCATTCAACACCTGTTGAAAGCTGATCAGGGAATGTACCCCATAAGTAAACAGCAATAAAATGCCAAAAAAACTCTTACGGTAATTCCGCAGCGCCGTTATAAAAACAGCTGCATAAGCTCCAACTCCCAACAGTCCCATATTGATCAGTGTGGTAAGCCACTCATTATGGGCATTGGTAAAAACAGATCCGTTAAAATATCCCTGGTCATAAAGCACTGTGCCCCCGGGCAGCAATGCTCCCAGATATTCCGCAAAACAGTCCGGGCCGGCCCCCAGCAGCTTCTGGTGCAGTTTTCCTTCCCGAAACCCTGTCCATGCCATCTGCCACAACTTTCCCCGGCGATTGCCCCATTCGGAAAAATCCATTGCCTTTAACCGGTACAGATACCATGCGAAAACGATAGCAGCCGCAAGCAGACCTCCATACAGAATCCCTTTCCGCAGGATTCTCTTTTTATTTTCGGGAAGCACATGATGAATTCCACATAAAAACAGGCACAGCAAAGCAAGCAAAAGAGAACCGGGCCAGACTGCCAGCCTCTTGGCAATTCCATCCTGCAACAGGATATCATAAGTTCCCAGATCTTTCATCCCTATGCCCCAGATCCTGATTCCCACACAGACTCCTGCAAGCAGAAGCAAAAAAGGCTCCCACAACAGTGCTTTCTCTCTGTCCAGCCAAAAACATACCCCTATGGCCATGCATGCAACAATCACACCTCCGGCACTGCCCTGTAACAGTAGCAGCATGATCGCAAACAGGCTGCAGGTTCCCAATACTATTTTAGGAATCTTTTTTTCCCCTCTTATCGCCTGCCGGAATAGTGCCAGTGAAAAAGGCAGCATGACACTGTAATAGCCACCGAGCCAGTTGGTGTTTCCCAGTGTGGAAAGCATATGTGTATACTCCCAGCCTCCCACAACATATCCCCGCAGCAGTCCCAGCGGGTCATATCCCAATTTCTGAAGCAGTCCGGTCAGGCTGGCGATTGCCATGGCTGCTTCTCCCAAAAACACTGCCAGTCTGCATTGTCCTCCATAATTCGCCGTCAGCCAATATCCTCCGGCCATCAGACAGATGGTAAGGGCACCCATATACCATTCCCGTTCGCCGTTCCACGCCGTTCTGCCGTAGGGGCTGCATACCGCAGAGATCACGGCAGCAAGCGCATACAGCCAAACTGCTATTGACACAGCATGCTCTCTGCTTTTTCCCGGCAGGTTCTTCGCCACACTCCGTAAACTCTCATCGGACCGTTGCATGATCTTTACACACCATCCGCTCACAGCGGACAACAATCCCACCGCCAGGCAGATTCCCAGACAACAAAGGGAAATATTACGGTACAGATAATATTTGGTATCTCCCAGTTTATAATATCCATTCCAGGGAATATAATAAAGAGGCAGGACTGCCAGAACAGCGATCATATAAATCTGACATACAATTTTCAGAAATTCCTCTTTCCGGTTCTCCATCCTGCAGGCTCCTTCGTGTCACAGACAGCATAACTACTTGAATTGTAAGCGTTTCTGCCCATTCTGTCAAACCGTTCACCCTGCCTTTTGACAAAATTTCAAAACTGTATTCTATATAATTCTCCCTCAAAGATACCTTTAACTTTTTCCCAACAAACCAGTAGCCCCGACTGGGGTAAGAATAAGCAGTGCCGCATTTCTTACCCCAGCCGAGGCTACGGGGAATTTTATTTATTAACTTTTACTTCCAAAACTTCTTTTTTTTGCCGTCCTTGGAGTCCTTCTCCCTGGTCTCTCCCTCTCCGCTTTCCGTTGCCTTCTTCACTGCATTCAGGGAATCACCAGTCAACGCATCGAACTGCTTTAACAGTTCCTTAGCTTCCGGCTTCAATTTATCAGGTGTCTGAATCACCAGTGTCACATAATGGTCACCACGGACATCCTTGTTTCTCCAGGAAGGTACGCCCTTTCCGCGCAGACGGATCTTGGTGTCCGTCTGGGTTCCTGCCTTTACATCATATACCACCTTGCCATCTACGGTATCGATCAGCACTTCGCCGCCCAATGCCGCTACTGCAAAGGAAATGGGAACGGTAGAGAAGATATCGAAATCCTGTCTCTGGAAGATAGGATGACGGCCTACGATCACTTCTACCAACACATCGCCTCTGGGGCCGCCATTGACACCGGGCTCGCCCAGTCCCGGCATACGGGTGGACTGACCATTATCAATACCTGCGGGAATATCCACCGCATAACGCTTCTTCATCGGAATATATCCTGTGCCACGGCAATCCGGACACTTCTCCCTGATCACCTTACCGGTTCCCTGACAATCGGGACAGGTCTGTACATTTCGTACCGTACCGAAGAAAGACTGCTGGGTAAATACAACCTGGCCCTTACCACCGCACTTGGTGCAGGTCTCGGGACTGGTGCCCGGCTTTGCACCGGAGCCGTTACAGGTCTTACAGGTCTCCTTTACTGTGAGATCGATCTCTTTTTTACAGCCAAAGACTGCCTCTTCAAAAGTGATATGAACACTGGTACGGATATTGGCACCTTTCATGGGGCCATTATTTCTGGCACCTCTGCTTCTACCGCCACCAAAGATATCTCCGAAAATATCTCCGAAAATGTCTCCAAAATCAGCTCCATTGAAATCGAAACCACCGGCTCCGCCTGCGCCACCGTCAAATGCCGCATGGCCATACTGATCATACTGGCGTCTCTTCTCGGGATCACTCAGCACGGCATAAGCCTCGGAAGCTTCTTTAAACTTCTGTTCCGCCTCCTTGTCTCCGGGGTTCATGTCGGGATGGTATTTTTTCGCTAGTACACGGTATGCTTTTTTAATTGCAGCGTCATCTGCATTCTTATCTACACCGAGGACCTCGTAATAGTCTCTCTTCTGCTCTGCCATTTCTGCACCTCTATCACATAAATCTTAAGACGGTTATGCACAGGGCACGCTTTCGCATACCCTGTGCCGCCTGTTATTCGCAATCACTGTTACACAGCATTTACTGTTATACCACGATTTGCGTTATTTGTGAAGTTTAATTATACTTCCCTGAAATCTCCGTCGATAACATCATCGTCTGCGTTAGATCCTGCATTGCTGCCGGCCTGTGCATTCATGTCAGGACCTGCTGCGCCCTGTGCACCCTGCTGTGCCTGAGCAGCCTGCTCATACATCTTGGTGAATACAGACTGCGCACTCTGGGTCAGTTTCTCTTTTGCAGCCTTCAGCTCATCTACGTCGCTATCGCTCATCTCCTGGTCTTTAGTTCTCTCCAGAATAGCCTTAACAGCTTCCAGATCAGCCTGCACCTGAGTCTTGTCGCTCTCAGGAACCTTGTCACCTACTTCATTCAGAGCCTTCTCTGTCTGGAATACGAAGGAGTCAGCCTCGTTTCTTGCCTCGATAGCTTCCTTACGCTTCTTATCCTGTGCCTCGAACTCAGCTGCTTCCTTGACAGCCTTCTCGATATCGGAATCAGACATGTTGGAACCTGCAGTGATGGTAATGTGCTGTTCCTTACCGGTACCCAGATCCTTAGCGGATACATTTACAATACCATTGGCATCGATATCGAAGGTAACCTCGATCTGAGGGATTCCTCTGGGAGCGGGTGCAATACCGTCCAGACGGAACTGTCCGAGGGACTTGTTATCCTTGGCGAACTGACGCTCACCCTGTACTACATTGATATCTACAGCGGTCTGATTATCAGCTGCGGTAGAGAAGATCTGGCTCTTCTTGGTAGGGATGGTGGTATTTCTCTCGATCAGTCTGGTAGCGACACCACCCATGGTCTCGATAGACAGAGACAGAGGAGTTACATCCAGCAGCAGGATATCACCGGCACCTGCATCACCAGCCAGCTTACCACCTTGGATAGAAGCACCGATTGCTACGCACTCATCAGGGTTCAGAGACTTGCTGGGCTCTTTACCGGTCAGGGCTCTTACCTTATCCTGTACAGCAGGAATACGTGTGGAACCACCTACTAACAGTACCTGACCCAGATCAGAATAGCTCAGGCCTGCATCCTTCATAGCATTCTGCACGGGGATAGCGGTCTTGTCAACCAGATCTCTGGTCAGTTCATCGAACTTTGCACGAGTCAGGTTCATATCAAAGTGCTTAGGTCCTTCTGCAGTTGCGGTAATGAAAGGAAGGTTGATGTTGGTGGTCATTGCGCTGGACAGCTCTTTCTTAGCCTTCTCAGCTGCTTCCTTCAATCTCTGCATAGCCATCTTATCACCGGACAGATCTACACCTTCTGCCTTCTTAAATTCATCCAGCATCCACTGAATGATCTTGTTATCGAAATCATCACCGCCAAGGTGGGTATCACCGTTGGTAGCCAGTACTTCGATGACACCATCACCGATCTCGATGATAGATACATCAAAGGTACCACCACCAAGGTCGTATACCATGATCTTCTGCTCTTTCTCATTGTCCAGGCCATATGCAAGTGCTGCTGCGGTAGGCTCGTTGATGATACGCTTTACATCCAGGCCTGCGATCTTACCTGCATCCTTGGTAGCCTGACGCTGGGCATCGTTGAAGTATGCGGGAACAGTGATAACTGCCTCGGTAACCTTCTCACCCAGATAGCTCTCTGCATCTGCTTTCAGCTTCTGCAGGATCATTGCGGAAATCTGCTGAGGAGAATACTTTTTGCCATCAATAGTACGGCCACGGTCAGTACCCATGTCTCTCTTAATGGAAGCAATGGTCTTCTCTGCGTTAGTAACTGCCTGACGCTTTGCAGGCTCACCGACCAGTCTCTCACCGGTCTTGGTAAATGCTACAACAGAGGGTGTAGTTCTTGCGCCTTCTGTATTAGCGATAACGGTGGGCTTACCACCTTCCATAACAGCTACACAGCTGTTGGTTGTACCTAAGTCAATACCAATAATCTTACTCATAATATTTTCCTCCTGTTTTTATTCTCTGTTTTCATTTTATAGTTTCTATTTTCAAAAATATGTGATAATCAAATTATTGAACAACGCCTACCATGCTGTGTCTTACGACCATGTCATGGTATGTGTAACCCTTCTGGAGTTCCTGGGCTACGACACCGGATTCATACTCATCGCTCTCCACCTGCATCACTGCGTTGTGAAGATTCGGGTCGAATTCCTGTCCGACTGCCTCGATGGGTTTTACACCGATGTTCTCAAGTTCTGTCATCAGCTGTTTGTAGATGCGGTTCATACCGTCTACAAAGGGATCTTCTTTGGATTCCTCGGGAACCGTTGCCAGACCTCTTTCAAAATTATCTACTACCGGAAGGATCTTCTCAATCACACTCTTGGCACCGGTATCAAACATGGCCTGTTTCTCTTTATCGGTTCTCTTACGGAAGTTCTCGAACTCTGCCATCTGACGTTTTACTCTGTCTTCCAACTGATCGATCTTCTCCTTGTAGGAATCTTCCTTTTTGTTCAGCTTTGCCTGCTTCTTTGCTGCCTTTTTGTCTGCCTTGGTTTCAGGCTCTTCTCTTTCGGTCTCTTCTTCCTTCAGCTCTTCGGCATCTGAAAGATCCTGTTCCATTTCTTCCTCTAATATTTCTTTTTCCTGATCTGCCATTCTTACTTTCCTTTCTGGAATCTGTCTATTCTTTGCGGTAAAGGTCATCCAACTGGTTCTGCACTGTCCGCAGGGTTCCGATGACCTTGTCATAATCCATTCGTTTGGGACCTATGATTCCTATGGTTCCCTTCATGCCTTCGCCTAATTCATAAGTGGCTGTGACAACACTGCAGTCCTTCATTCCCTGTACCGGAGTCTCGTCTCCGATGTACACCTGGATACCTGTGCTGCCCTCGTCTGCCAGAGATTCCTGGATCAGACCGCCTAACTGCTGCTTCTCCTCGAAAGCATTGATCAGTTCACTTGCCTTGGACTGATCTGCCAGCTCCGGATACCGGAAAATGTTGTTCGCACCGCTGGTGTAGATCTCCAGGTCTTCGTCTGCCTTGATGGCATCTGCCACGGCATCGATCACCTCACTGACGATCTCACTGTGGATTCCGGCCTGCTGCTTCATCGCTGCAATCATTCCCAGATTAATCTCCTCCATGGACAAACCATTGAGGTGTGTGTTCAGCAGGATGTTCAGCTTCAAAAGTGTCTCATCATCCAGTTCCCGATCCACCGCCAGGATATTATTCTTGATCACATTGCCTTCGGCAACGATGACTGCCAAAATCTGTCCGGCATCTACCCGGGACAGTTGGATGAACTTCACCTTGTTATGATGTACCTGCGGAGCACTGATCATGGTGGCATACTGTGTGTTCTGAGCCAGGGTCTTGACTACCTGTTTTAACAGGTTCTCCAGCTTATCCTGTCTCTCTAAGAGCATATCCTTCATCTCATTGACTTCCTGCTCTCTGGTCGCCATCATGGTATCCACATAGAAGCGATATCCCTTATCGGAAGGAATTCTTCCTGCGGAAGTGTGAGGCTGTATGATATAACCCATCTCCTCCAAATCTGACATCTCATTCCGAATGGTTGCCGAACTTAGATTCAGATCCGTATATTTCGAAATGGTTCTGCTGCCTACCGGCTCTCCCGTTTCCAAGTAGTTCCGGATAATGGCTTGCAATATAATTCTTTTTCTGTCATCCAATTGCATTCCATCACTCCCTTTGGGATTATTAGCACTCATCTGAAAGGAGTGCTAATATCTTCTTACCCTAAAATATCACTATAGGATATTATTGTCAACAGATTTTCCGGGAAATAATTCTAAAGATTCTAAACAAAATCTAAAAATCAAACAGAGACAAAGAATCCCGCGAATACTTACCTTCGAAGGAGTCTTTGTCTCTGTCTCTCAGTTTTGTATCATTACTACTTCAGCACCAGGCCTGTCTCCAGATATACGGGAAGTGCCCGTACAAATACCATATCGATAGCGCCTCCCACGATGATCAGGAAGCATATTACAACACCGACATTGATCAGCCATGCCGGGAACCTGAATTTTCCTATTTTGATCTCTGATAGTTTCTGAATTCCCTTTACCACGTAATACATCAAAGGTACCAGTGCCGGAAGCAGATAGCGGCCCTGATTCTGGTAATCCATGGTATAGGCATAATAAATCGTCAAAAACGCCGGCATCAGAATGCAGTACAGCATATTGATATGAAAGAACCACTCTTTTCCGGCAATGTGTCTTCGCTGTTTATAGCGGATGAGATAAAGAAGTCCCCCCAGACTGCCCGCTAAAAAAAACAGTTTATATGCACGGTACAGCCATATGGTTCCAAAAATCGACATGGATCCAAAGGCCGCCACAAAACTGTGATACAGGCCGGTGAATGTGTAACGCTCTTTGAGCATTTCAAAGACCGTGTATCCCATTGCCTGATAGGTCTTCATGGTCAGAGGATTTACACTTTCAATGGCATACTGGATCGCCATTTTTTCCCGGGTCTTCAATCCCAGCAGATCGCCATCCAGTACAATATAACTGCGGATAAACCACCAGCTGATTCCTGCGAGTACCACTCCTGCGATCAGACAGCCGTATTTCAGCATCCGCTTCCAGTCATAGGAATAGCCGCCGCTTTCTTTTTTTTGCAGAAAAAAAGCCAAAAACAATAAAATGCAGCTTACGATATATCCATAAGCATTATAATATGAAAGAGCACAAAGGATAATGCCGCCGCTCATCCACAGACTATTGCGGATATTAATTCCCTCCCGGTATACACAAACCAGTGCATACACCATCATAGATGTAGACAGCATACAGCAGGAGTCCGTATTTACATAGGTATGCATAAACAGGCCTTCCGGCAGATATGTCACGGCAAAACAGAACATCCAGCGGAATCTGTCATCCTGAAATACTTTTTTTCCGATCAGATAAACCACCACTGCCATCAGCAGTCCAAAAGTCACATTCACCAGGCGGGCCGTGTACAGCAATACTGCTTCGGATTCTGTAAACAGATTTACAAAACGCATGACATATCCCTGCACAATATACGGAAATACATTATACAATGCATAAGAAAATCCATAGGCGGGAATACGTACCTCTTCTTCCAGGCCTGTAGGAATTCTTCCGTACTTACAGATAAACTGCGGAATCAAATATCTCGCATGCTCGTCCGGAGGGTTGCCGTAAAGCGGCGGTGTGTTGGCCAGCGGCTGTAACAGGGCAATTGTCAGTGCCAGTCCCAGAAATCCCAACAGATATAATGTAAAAATAATCTTTTCTGATTTTTTCTGCATTCTGTCATCCTTTAACATTTTTTATAGATACAAAGACCCCAAAGTGGTGAATTCAACTTTGGGGCCTGCTCACAAGCATTCTTACGAATGCAAGCATTCGACGTATACTTTGCTCATTTTATCTGACTCTGGATAATTATATGTAAAAACTACCGGTGATCTCTTTGTTCATTACATAATAAACCATATTCTCTTCCGGCTTTACATACAGTTCTACACTGGTCAGGTCAGCTGCTTTCTGCTTCAGATCGTATTTCCATACGTCCTTGGCGATCTTCAGCAGATCTTCCTGAGAGTAAGACTTTCCACTGAACTGAACACTGATCTCGCTCTTTAGCTCTGCCTTCTTGGCTGCGGGCTTCTTAGCCTCTGCCTTTACGGATGCTGCCTTCTTGGTCTCTTTCTTAACTGTTTCCTTCTTGGCTGCAGGCTTCTTAACCTCTGCCTTTACAGGTGCTTTTTCTTCTGCCTTTGCTACAGGTGCCTTCTCAGCTTCCTTCACAGCGGTCTTGATTTCTGTCTTAACTGGAGTTGTCGGTGCTGCTTTCTTAACTTCTGTCTTGGGTGCTTCCACTTTAGCCGCTACAGGTGCTACAGTTTTCTTAACTATTGCCATGTTACCGTCTCCCTTCTGTACAGATCATGTACAAAAAATAAATTTTTCAATCTCCTCCCAAGTGCCATATTCCGGCGCTCGATAAGGGTAGTTTATTCCATTTCCCTATAATTGTCAACTCTTATGCGAATACCAGGAAGTACAGCAGTACAATAATGCCCAGTACAATACGATACCATCCAAAGACCTTAAAATCATGCTTTTTGATATATCCCATCAGGAAACGAAGCACAAACAAGGATACGATAAAAGATACTACGGTACCGATCAGCAGGCAGGCCAGCTCCATTCCGGTAAATGCAAAACCGAATTTCACAATTTTCAGAAGACTGGCACCGAACATTACAGGGATTGCCAGGAAAAATGTAAACTCAGCTGCAACCGTTCTGGAGATACCGATGACGATAGCTCCCAGGATCGTAGCTCCGGAACGGGAGGTCCCGGGCAATGCCGCAGCCACCAGCTGACAGAGGCCGATGATCAATGCATCTCTGTAGGTCAGCTGTGACAGCGTTGTGGTGGTTGGTACACGATTCCTGTTCCAGTTCTCGATCACGATAAACAATACACCGACCAGTACCAGCATAGCTGCTACCACGATGACCTGGACCGTTACGCCACTGGTTCCGATCTCTTTTTTGAAGGCTTCGCTCACCGCATCATCAAACAGCAGGCCATAAACGACCGCCGGGATACATGCTACAACGATCTTCACCCACATCCAGAAAGCATCCATGCTCAGTGCCACGTTTCCTACTGTGAAATCCTTTTTGGATCTTACAATGCCACCTTTTTTTGTCTGCTGGTTCTTCTTCAGATAAAAAGGCCAGATCTTGTTCCAGAACAGAACGACCACCGCCAGGATGGCTCCCAGCTGAATGACAACATCAAACATATCGAAGAAGCCTTCGCTGGTCTTCTGAAAGGGAATCAGACGTTCCACCAGGATCAGATGTCCGGTGCTGCTGACGGGCAGCCACTCGGTGATGCCCTCCACAATACCGTAGATAATTGCCTTGATAATTTCTAACATTTTGTTTCTCCTATCTTTTTATTTTCTGACGAATCAGAACTATTATTTTTCCAGGTATGCCAGTAGATCTTCATAACAGTTCTCTGCTTCCCGATAGCCCTCTTCATATAATGCGATGAGTTTGTCCTTGTCCTTCTCGATCCGTCCCACATTGCTCTTCTCATGAGGTCTGATCACGAAAGCCTGACCGTTTTTCTCCTGTCTGTCAATATAGTCCAGACAATCGTTATAGCGGATATGTCTGTCCGCCATGAGTTCATATACTTTAGGATATTTCAGGTATCTGAGTTTTATGAGTCCCAGCTGTGACGCAGATGCGGGCTTTCTTACGAATCCCACCTCTTTGGTCATGACCACAATGTTCTTCCGGTTGCCGTCCAGAATAGATTTCTTCAGAGGAATGGCATCGCTGATGCCACCGTCCAGATACTGCTTCCCATCGATCTTCACATTCCGTGCCACCAGCGGCAGGGATGCGGATGCCCGGATCTTGTCGATATCCTTGCGGATATCCCGGACTCTCAGATATTCCGGCTCTCCCGTTTCGATATTAGTCACAACACTGTAGGCCTTGCCGGGATATTTTTCAAAGGTATCATAATCATAAGGATACAGATACTCCGGAATCAGGTGGTAACAGAAATCCACGTTAAACAGATCTCCGCTCGTCAACAGACTTTCCACACTGCAGTATCTTCTGGTATCCAGATAATCTATGCTGACGCTTAATGCTCTTCCTTTTTGTCTGGACAGATAACTGCACATATGGCATGCACCGGCGGATACTCCGTAGATGTTGGAAAAATCAATTCCCTTTTCCGTAAAAAAGTCCAGTACGCCGGCGGTGTATACACCCTTCATTCCGCCGCCTTCCAATACCAGTCCTGCCTGATACATA
>ENA-ORNF01001347-ORNF01001347.1-human-gut-metagenome-genome-assembly--contig:-NODE-1347-length-21700-cov-4.787064_pt1 | contig 21700 bp, 24 predicted proteins | sample MGYA00242110_ERZ509012 | MGnify/ENA primary metagenome ERZ509012 (study PRJEB26280, sample SAMEA2338714) | human gut metagenome | biome: human gut; feature: human-associated habitat; material: faeces...
CAAAGTAAAAATACTTCGATAGAATTATATAAAATAATTTTGAACACCTACTTACTAATATAAGCCCATCCTAACCATGACTACCACACTATACTTAGCCCGCCACGGCGAAACCGAAGAAAACGTGGCGCAAATTCTTCAGGGGCATCTTCCGGGTCACCTTACCGAACGCGGACGCAACCAGGCGATTCAGCTGCGCAACACACTGATGCAATCGGGCGCTTCATTCGATGCGCTGCTCACAAGCGACCTTCAGCGCACCATCGACACCACGCAAATCGTCAACGAGGCATTTCACCTCCAGCCCATGCTCTGCCCTCTGCTTCGCGAACGAGACTGGGGTAGCCTGACGGGACATACCATTGCCGAAGCACACCAGGTATCCCTGCCTGCTGACGCCGAAACCGTAGAGCAACTGTTCGAACGCGCCCGTCAGTTTCTTGAATATGTCAGCCAAACCTTCCCCAATCAACATGTGCTTTGCATCGGTCACGGACTTTTCTGCCGCTGCATCATCGCGGCCAATGCGGGCTGCCTTATCAGCGATGTGCCCCGTATGCAAAATGCCGAAGTGCGAAGCATCATTGTGGCATGCAAGGCGAACACCTTCCCCAGCCCATCGGTTCCAAACAATGATCCACTGATTTCAGCCAACTGACGCGATACCTTTTTATTCAAGGGTGTAGCTCTAAGCTCTTGAAAACGAGCTTGTAAACACCTGCTTATACACAAAAAAGGCCGGAAATTCTTCACACAGAGTGGAAGAAAATCCGGTCTTTTACCCCATACAGTATTCCAAAGAATGGAAAATATTTTTAGAAATCAATTTCCAAGCCTAAGCCGAAAACGTCGTTCGTACGGTGGAAATTGTCTGAACCAGCAGTACTGAACTTGCCCAATCCGCTGCTGATGGCACCAAGCGCACCAAGTTCACCTTGCAAAATGCCCTTATTCTGTTCGGCAGCAGCCTTTTGTTCTTCAGTAGCCATCGGGTTGTTAATAATTTGATCGCACTGTCCGATACCACCCTGAAGTTGAGCCTGCAGCGGAGCAAGCTGCGAACCAAACTTATGCTTCAAGTCGTCGTAATCAGCCATCGTCTTTTTATAGTGCTTGTAGAACGTCTTGAAATAAGCAATATTGATAGCCACCTTCTTACGCAGCTGGAAACGTGCACCCACACCTACTGAGTTTGAACTTGTCACAAAGCTCATATCAGTCAGATACTTGCTGTCGTCGCCCAAACCATAATGCGTGGTTTGCCATCCGGCACTCACGCGCCAACGCTTATTGATGTCGTATTCTGCACCGGCCAACACTTCCCAAGTACCTCCATCCAGGTGCTTTTCTTTGTTTTCATACTGCGTAGCCTGTTTGTCGAAGAAATAGTGGAAACCACCCGACAGACGCAGTTTATCATCAATCGTGTACATGGCGCCCAACGACAGGATAGCCGGCACGTCGCAAGCCACCTTCTTACCATCGTCATATTCAGACAAACCGCTGGTATTCACACCGGCATGGTTTTTCAGTCGCATACGTGTCTTGAACTCATAACGAGCCGAGAGGTTCAAATTATTGATGCGGTAGTTAGCACTGATAATCGGCGTAAATCCCCATCCTGTCTGGTCGCAGTTCAGTTCCTTATCCTCAACGAGCGGAGCAAAGTGAGGCATATTCTGGCTCTTGAAGAAGTCGACGGCAGGAACTGTGTGTCCGGTAGCCGTTACGACACCGATATTGCGCACATAACCATAGTAGTTACAGTCGGCATAAAGCACACGGCCGCCCACACTTACATTAAAGTTAGGCGTAATTTTGTAACCTACACCAAACTGTCCGCCAAAGTAATACTGACGGCCTTGCATATAAGTAGTCATGCTGTATCCTTTCACAGCACCGGGAGCAATGGCACCAATCAAAGTCGGAATCATGGCTACCTGGCTTTCAAACGAACCCAAACCGTCGTCGAACTTACATTTACCGCCACCGCCGCTGATGCCGAAGTGGAATGAAGCAAACCACTTCTCGCCTACGCGGGCCAAATCAATCGAAGGAATAACAGGAGCCACAGCCTTACCTTCAAATACCTTTTCGCCCGTTGCCGGATTCTGCACACCATTCACTGTTCCCAAACTAAAGTTCGGAAAAATTGAGGTAGCCTTACGCGACTGATAAGCACTCTGAATATCAAAGCCCAAATGCCAACCGGTGTTCATAAAACCGATACCGGCAGGGTTTGCATAAGCTGCATCAATGGCAATGCTGGCATCGCGTGCCGGATTGCGCAGGAAAACCACACTTTGGTTTGTATTCGTTAAAAATCCACCAGCGTGAGCCGATGCAACTGTGCCCAAAATGAGCGATACAGTAAGTAAAGATTTTCGCATTTCTCGTATTTATTGGTATTTTCTTCGGCAAATGTACAATAAACATGCACAACGAACCGATTCCATGTGCAAATTCGAACAATAATTAAATTTTTATATTTATTAAACACCCGAAATGCTTTATGCAGTAAGCAAAAACGCAGTAACGTTGCCTTCCAAACGCATAAATTACACACTTATGCAGCAGATGAGCTAAAAAAGAATTTATTTTTACTACTTTTATTTAGGAAATGCAATCTTCATTTTCACACAAAGGCTTCACATTGCGGTAACCCCGAACCGTTCTCAAACGTCAGGATACGAAGTTTCAACCCATTATTTGAAGCATAAGTAAGTGTTCAAAATTATTTATATAATTCTATCGAAGTATTTTTACTTTGCATAGTGTGCTTGCACCATTTCTGCCTGCCCTGCACTCAGTCACATAGCCCGCTATGCTCCTAAGTGCAGAACAAGCAGCTACGGCACAATCACACCATTCAAATGTAAAAATAATTATGAACACCTACTTAAAACGCAATTCAATGTAAAAATAATTAGCGAAGCCATATAAAATAAATGACAACACCTACTTATCTTTAAAAAATTAGTAACTTCGCCCTCTCATAATCAGGCTTTCAATGCCAACAGTTTGTAGGGGAAACACACGTTTTTTCGCCCGCAACGGTTTGGAAGTTAAATAACAATCTCAAGTATGAAAAATTTATGGATAGGCGCACTTACTGCGCTCATCGTGCTCTCAGCCTGTCAGGGTGGCAAAAAACCCGTTGACACCACCAGCGACCCCGACAGCCTGGCTGCAGATACTGCTCTTACTGACCATGTAGAAAACGATTCAACCATCTACGGCACATCCGACGAATTCGGCATGAGCACCTTCACACTCATCTCCGACAAAGGCGACACACTCTATGTAACCCGCACGGCCGACGATGGTACCGATGGTAAAATTTATGGCGACCTGAAAGAAGGCGAACGCTATGCACTCACCACCCGCGATAACAACAAGGCCATTGGCGTACTCATCAACCTTTCGCAGCTCGAACGCCACACCAAAGACTATCGCATCAGCAATGGCAAACTCATTCTCAAGGGCGACACCGTAACCATCGAGAAACTAAGCAACAAAGAGCTCAAGGTTAAGTAAACACATACCCAAGAGCATCACATATTCTGTTTTTTTCCGAAGCAGGTGTTCCGATTCTTGAAAGTCAATCACCTACTTCCTTTTTTGATTAAGAACACCCACTTATTGAAGTCGTCTGGACTTTTATGAAATTCAAGATTTACCTTAATTTTTGAGGCGTTTTGGGGCCTTGAAGAAGGAGTGTAGCGAGCTACACGACTGATGAAAGGTCAAAAAACGGCCAAAAAGAAAGGTGAAGATTGAATTTAGAAGAGATAAATCTCCAAATCAAATCTTCGTCAGAAAAGTTTAAACGACTTCATTACCTCCTCACACATTATGTTTTCAGGAATTGTAGAATCAATGGCACGCGTAGTTGCCATTCAGCAAGATAAAGACAACAAACACTTCACCTTGGAATGCGATTTTGGCCATGAACTCAAAATTGACCAAAGCGTTGCCCACAACGGCGTATGCCTCACCGTGGTCAAGATCGACGGCAACCGCTACGTCGTAACCGCCATGAACGAAACCCTGCAGCGTTCCAACCTCGGCTTGCTCAAAGTTGGCGACGAAGTAAACGTTGAGCGCTCCATGATGATGAACGGCCGTTTGGACGGACACATCGTACAAGGCCACGTCGACCAAACCGCCACCTGCACCGACATTACCGACGCAGCAGGAAGCTACATCTACACCTTTACCTACGAAACCTCACGTTCAATGGTCGAACGCGGATATTTCACCGTCGATAAAGGCTCCGTCACGGTCAATGGCGTAAGCCTCACCGTATGCGAACCCACGGCCAACTCATTCAAAGTGTGCATCATCCCCTTCACCTACGAACACACCAACTTCCACCACATACAGGTAGGAACGCAAGTCAATCTTGAATTCGACATACTGGGCAAATACATCAGCCGCCTGCAAGCATTAAAGGCCGAATAAGCCGTCGTCACGCTTTTTCAGGCCGGCAAACGCCCTTTTCTCATTCCTTTTTTTCTGTATGTTCCTCCCCTTTCTCCTCATTTTCATCGGAGGCGGTTTAGGCAGTCTGTGCCGCTACATTGTGAGTGCCTGTTGGCTCAAAGGCACAGACGCCTCATTTCCCTGGCCCACCTTAGCCGTCAACCTCTCCGGTTGTCTGCTCATCGGCCTGTTCATCGGCCTTTTGTCCCGCCGGCAAAGCGAAGGCCCCTATTGGCTCCTCGTCACCGGCTTCTGCGGAGGCTTCACCACCTTCTCCACCTTTTCGAACGAAACATTCCAACTTCTCCGACAAGGCATGTGGCTCACAGCCCTATCCTACGCCCTGCTTTCGGTAATAGGAGGCATCGGATGCACAGCCTGCGGCTACACCCTATGCAAAAGCTAACATTATGAAACGTAAAGAACTATTTCAGAACGTACTGGCCTACCTAGGCAGCACCATGGACGACACCGAAACCGAGCTGAACTACACCACCCCCTACGAACTGCTCATAGCCGTGGTACTCTCAGCCCAATGCACCGACAAGCGCATCAACGCCGTAACCCCCCGCCTCTTTGCCGACTTTCCCACCCCCGAAGTCATGGCCGCCACCACGCCTGAAGTAATTTACGAATACATCAAGTCCGTCAGCTACCCCAACAACAAGGCCAAACACCTTGTCGGGCTCAGCCAAATGTTAGTCAAGGAATTCAACGGCGAAGTACCCTCCACCCTCGAAGCGTTAACGCGCCTCCCCGGTGTAGGTCGCAAAACGGCCAATGTCATTCAAGCCGTCGCCTTTGGCAAAGCCGCCTTAGCCGTCGACACCCACGTATTCCGCGTCAGCCACCGTTTAGGTTTGGTTCCCAAGCGTTGCACCACCCCCTACAGCGTAGAAATGGCTTTACGAAAATACATTCCCGAAAATCAAGTAGCCGCTTCCCACTACTGGCTTCTGCTTCACGGCCGCTACACCTGTACAGCCCGCAAACCCAAGTGCGACCACTGTGGCCTCAGTGCGCTGTGCCCCAGCTATCAGCCCGAACTGCCACCTGCCAAGTAATCACAGCCTCAACACTCCCCTCTCAAACACGAGTTCGAAGTTTCCCCTCTTGCGTAGCACATTTTCCTACCAAGTAGAGCAACTTCGAACTCGTATTTTTTATACAAAATAGAAATCAAAAGAAGCCATTAAAATCACTTAAATTGGGAAAATATAGCATTCTTATCAATGAATATCCGATAAAAAGGAAATATATCTTATCGGACATTCGACATAATCATTAAGATAAAGATTTGTCAATACATATAATCACTCAGAATAACCAGTAAAACACATTTAGCGGATAAATAATGAATATTTTTATTCATTAGATACACTGAGCCTCAGTCTTACTCAAACTACTACAAAGTTACAATACATATATCCCCCAATCCATTTGTTGGCAAAATCACGAATCTAACTAATTTACCACGATTCAACAAGCTATATGTTATTGATTTAGTACAACTATCGGTTTCAATCCACGCCCTCACGCGGAGGGCGACGTGTACAAGAACCAACAAGCCGCGATTCGTAACATGTTTCAATCCACGCCCTCACGCGGAGGGCGACTTTCTTGACACTATGAGTTTAGCTTCAACAACAAGTTTCAATCCACGCCCTCACGCGGAGGGCGACAACGGAGTAATAATAACAAATATAGTGCAGTATGTTTCAATCCACGCCCTCACGCGGAGGGCGACGAACAACTTGCAATATATTGCCTGGATACATGCGTTTCAATCCACGCCCTCACGCGGAGGGCGACTTGCGAGATAGGGCGAGGAAACATACAGCAAGCGTTTCAATCCACGCCCTCACGCGGAGGGCGACGTTTTCACGCGGTGGCACGAAGACGACCTAATTGGTTTCAATCCACGCCCTCACGCGGAGGGCGACTCGCTTCTTTTTGCTCGTCATTCAGTTTCAGCCCGTTTCAATCCACGCCCTCACGCGGAGGGCGACAAACACACTGACATAACGAGCCAAGATAGTATATGTTTCAATCCACGCCCTCACGCGGAGGGCGACTGTAATCTATTAATAATAGATAAACCCTCTTTGCGTTTCAATCCACGCCCTCACGCGGAGGGCGACGTGATAGAGATTAAAATGTTAGTACTATTCTCACGTTTCAATCCACGCCCTCACGCGGAGGGCGACACGGAATTGCAACACAACTCGTGTATGGCGAAAGTTTCAATCCACGCCCTCACGCGGAGGGCGACGACGTAAGTCCGTACCAAGATGATTATTTGCGTGTTTCAATCCACGCCCTCACGCGGAGGGCGACCTACATGAGGGTTGACCTTAAAAAGCCAATGAGAAGGTTTCAATCCACGCCCTCACGCGGAGGGCGACTAAACGGCACTGCGGTATATTCGGTATTGTCTTTTGTTTCAATCCACGCCCTCACGCGGAGGGCGACGAGTGGGTAGCATAAAGTAACAATCGGGATGAACTGTTTCAATCCACGCCCTCACGCGGAGGGCGACCTATTTTCCGAGCATCCAATTACTTGGGATGTAAGGTTTCAATCCACGCCCTCACGCGGAGGGCGACAGCTCCTGAGCAACAGACTGAGCTTTTGTAAGACGTTTCAATCCACGCCCTCACGCGGAGGGCGACCTAAGTTCGGCGAAATTCTCCCCGTCAAGTATTGGGTTTCAATCCACGCCCTCACGCGGAGGGCGACCAAGCGGGAGAGATTCTTTACTATAAGTTAAAAGTTTCAATCCACGCCCTCACGCGGAGGGCGACAACCATCTTTACGGACATTCGTAGTATCTTTAAGTTTCAATCCACGCCCTCACGCGGAGGGCGACCCACCGAAATGACTAATATAACTAATATATTCACGTTTCAATCCACGCCCTCACGCGGAGGGCGACATTATCATTTTCTGTTCTTCAGCTCCGCATTGCTGTTTCAATCCACGCCCTCACGCGGAGGGCGACTTAAAATAACTATTCAATATAATGGCAAGAGGAGTTTCAATCCACGCCCTCACGCGGAGGGCGACGCACCACGGGTAATAGCGTTCCTCATCTTCGGTGAATTGAGGCTCCCAGCCCTCGTTGAGGGCGGCTACGATTACCCTTAGCTGCAAGTACGCCTCTAAGTCGGGAGAAAGGTTTTCACCCAAATGCCATTCCCTGACCAACGGGTGTTCTTCGCCGAGTGCCATCATTGCATCCTCGAAAGTCTTGATGCGGTCGCGGACATCTTTCGGCTTAAACAATTCCTTGCCAAACAGATTTTCGAGGAACTTCATGTATGCAGCTGCATTCGCTTTCCGTGCTTCCTCATAAGAGGCCAGCACGTTACTTTTCTTGATTTCGATTGTTTCGTTGTTCATCTTTGATTGCTTTTACTAATTCGTTACTTATTTCTTTATTCTCTTTGAGCTTCCTGACGAGCAATCCAGCGCGGCGTTTTAGGTTGTATATCCGATTGCTGCCTCCGTCGGCTGTCAACTCGATAAAGGCTGTCAGGAACTCCACCGCTTCGCGCCGCTGCTGGTTGCTTATCAGGTGCATGTCCTTAGAATGGTAAATCGTCTTTATCTGACTGAACGTTGGCTGGTTGCCCGTACCCCGTGCCTGCCTGCGCCTGCTGGGGCTGCATTTGGCTCGGCTTCAAATCTCCGATGTAGTAGTTCACGCCGCTGCGCTGCAGCTCTTTCTTGCAGTACGCCTTAATGTAGTGCGTGTAGCCGAACTGGGAAACTTCGCGCCGCGCGTTGATAACTACGTTCAGGTACTTCTTTCCGTTCTTGCCGACTGTGATTAGCTCCTTTGGAATGTCGGTCAGGCATATTGATCCATACAGATTTTCCATAGCTTGTCACTTTAAGAGGAACATTCGGGTGCCAGCCTTTGTGTACTGGTAACTCTTGTACAGGTCTGGGTTTTCGGCTGCAAACTTTTTCTCATCAAAGCACGTCTTGTCTTTCGTGGCTTTCCACGTCGCAAGCGGCTTTGTCGAGTTCGGCATTGTCAACGCCTCCGCATCGCCCATCGCCATTTTGATTGCCGCCTCCAGCTCTTTCTTTCGGCTGTCCAGTCCACCCAGTTCCTCTTTCAGCTCTTTCAACTGGCGGCAGTCCTCTATCAGCTCGTCAGTTGCTACGACAGTCTTTCCTGCCACGTGGCGAGGGTTTTTCAACAACACATCGTCAACGTTCACTGGCAACGGCTCTTGGTCTCCAACGATGTAGTCAGTCCAGAATTTCTCGACCTCTCCAATCATCCAGTCGTAAAACTCCTTGTCGAACATGAAGTCCTTGAACCCGAACTTCCTGCCCATCGTCAGCCACGCCAACGCTCCCTGCGAGTATTCCCCGACACCCATGTTCATTTGGAGCTGGCAGAACCAGTGCTGAGGTATGCTGTTCTCGTCAATTTCCATTTGCGTGGTCTTGCATTCGAGGACGCACTTGTTATCCTCGTTGTGCTTCGCTCCGTCCTGCCAATACAGGCGGTCGGGAGACACACGTAGAAACGGCTTTTCGGGATTGATGATTGAGAAGTCCTCAACCGTGTTCTTTATGACGTAGCAGTTGGTCGCGTCGCGGTAGAACAGGCTTACCGCATCTTCGAGGTAATGACCTGCTTTCATCGCGAAGTTTTCCTGCTTCGGAGCGTCCAGTCCTTTCTTCCTACGCCACAACTGATATGGCGTTTCAAACGGGTTAAGTCCTAATACCGTTCCCACCTCTGACGCTCCTATGCCGTTTCTTCTGTCAGAGAGCCATTCCTTCCTGTTCTTGTATCTGATTACTTGTTTTGACATTGTTCTTTGTTTTGTGCCATTCAGTGATGGCGGTTGATATTTTCTTTTTGGTATCTGCGGAGTGCTTATACCCTCTTGCGTGGTGCATTCCGATTTTTGCTTTCGCCTCTTGGGATAGCTTCATTCCTGTGTGGGATTGCGCTATCTTTTTCCTGCGTTCCTCGTTCATTTCGCTTAGTCCTGTCTCGTATGCGTGCTTGCAGTTCTCTGAACGTGTTACCCATTCGAGGTTTTCGGCTCTATTGTCTGTCTTTATCCCGTTCTTATGATTTACAAAATCCTTTCCTGCTGGCTTCGGAATAAAGGCCTCTGCTACGAGCCTGTGGACTGTGTAGCATTTCTTTTCGATGAACACTCTAACATATCCGTTTCCGCTGGCTGTCAGCTTAAATATCCTGCCTTTTCGGTGGGACGGTCTGCCTTTGTCGTTCACGACGTGGTCTGCGCTCTTGACGTTTCCGAGGTTGCTCACGTAATGGTTCGGGTGTCCCCGTATCGGTTTCCATTCTTCCATTGTTGTTGTGGTTTTAAGTGATTATTATTGTTTGATTTCTCCAGTTTCGGGGTCAACGTTGGCTGGTACTTTGTCGGCTGGATTTTCCGTGGAATTTCCGCCATTTCCCGTGACATTTTCCGTGACCTTTCCGCCACTTGCACGTTTTGCCGCCTCCGCTGCCTTAGCCTTGACCGCCTCCGCCTTTGCCTTTACAGCCTCCGCCTGTCTGCGTTCCTCAATCGGTTTGATGAAGCTCTCCTTAACGGTGGTCGTTCCCTCCTTTATTGCGTTGGCTGTCGCCCTAAGCTCAAACACGGCTTCCTTGTCTATCTCCTCAACTTTCGTTATTCCGAGGTATTCCAGCAGCATTTCTTTCGTAACTCCGAGCTTGGCGAAGTATGCTATCATGTTCTGACGGCTCGTTTCGAGGTCGAGCGACTGGCCGAGGGCGACTTTCTTCACCTCCGCAATGACTTTCTTTGTCACGGCCTTTGGCACGACTTTCAGGACGGCGTTGCGGTAGGCTATGGCCGATGCGGCATTGCCCGTCACAACTTGCATATCCTCTGAAAAGGTCTTGCCGTATTTGTCCGTGATGCGGCGTTTTACCTCCACGCTGACGGCAACATTCGTTTCGAGGTCGTGGCATACGCCCTGCGCTGTGATGGTCTTTCCGTCATTGCCGATGATGCGCGTCTGCACACGGAGGTTGCCCCATGCCCCTGCAATGATTTCCGACATCCTGACCGACAGCCCCTCGATGGTTGAGCCGCCGCGTTTGAGAACGTAGAAACAATCTTCCGCAGTTTCCGTGTCCATTGTGGCATACGTGAGGATTTTGTTCAACACTTCGGGCAGATTGCGTGGGTACTGCTTGGCCGTGCTAATCTGCATGTCCACCTCCGAGCGGTTGATTGCTTGCAGCATTTCCGCTTGCTTGATTTCGATAATTTCGTTACTCATGTCTTTTTGTTTTTAATTGGTTTATAATGTTTCTAAAGCTGTGCTTTCCAAAAGCGGACTATCTCGCTCCCCTTGTAGAACTTTCGGGCTGTTTCCCTGCGGAAGCCGCATTTTATCAATCCCTGTTCCGTGTACCGCTGCAACGTATTGCGGTGGATGCCCAGTGCAAGGCAGGTCTGCGATACAGAATAACGCCCGTCAGCTGTCACCCGTGGCTCTGTCGCTGTTATCATTTCGCGCCTCCTTTCATTTCCTTGATTGATATTCGCAGCAGGTTGTAGCCCAGCAGTGCCATCAGGCCGAAGCAAACAACGTAGAACATATCGTAGCCTCCTGCTATCAATCGGACAACCATAAACACTGCCCACAGCAACAGCCCTCCTGCGAAAATCACCTGTAATACCGATGTAAACTTTTCCATATCCCAGTCAATTAAAAGGTTTATTTCGTTACCTCGTAAAGACCTCGCGAGGTCAGCACGTTCTTAATCCCAGGCACGGTCATCCCGTACTGCTTGGCTATAATCGACATCAGCCTGTACGGCTTGCAGTCGGGGTGCTGGTTTGAAAGGCTTAAGTAAGCACGGCATATAGCCTTGTGCTTTTCCTCACGCGCCTTTTCCGTCGGTGTTCTTACGTCTATCGTTTCCATTGTATCTGTTGTTTTATAAGTCATTTTTCCTGTAATATCTCGTTTAGCAAGTTCCTGTCAGCAGGCCAAAGGTCGTAGCCCATGTGGATTTTCAGGCGCAGGTATTCACGCTCCCCAACCATCTGTATGGCCTTGAACCTAAGTTCCTCCGACTCGTATTCCTCCGCTTGGTCTATAAGGAAGTGTACAAGCCCCTCACGTTCCTTGGTCAGCACGTGTAGCCTGTCTTTCTGCTTGTCCGCCGTTTCAAACAGAGCCGCGATTATCTCGCTGTCCTTGTGTTTCTTGTAGTCCGCGCAGAAGCGGTCTTTGTCAAGTTCGCCCGACATCATGTATATGTCGTTGGCACTCTCGAACTCATCGCCCGTCACATCGCGGCCTATCCGCTCTTCAAATTCTTTCTGTGTCATATTCGTTTTGCTTTTTAGTAATCGCTCCCAGCCTCCTATCGAAAGGACACGGCTAAACCGCGCTGGGATTACAGCCGTTCAAAGACCTGCTTCATCGTCATGTTCTCGTAGTCTATCCCTGCTTTCCGTATCAGCCTTAACTCTTTTTGCGTCAGGTACAGACCGATGTAGCCTTTCCAGCCGTTGAACGTTCCCAGCTCGCTCAATTTTTCCTTAATCTCTTTTATTTTCATTTTTCCTCAACTTTTTAGTTTATTCTCAATTTTTATTCGTACTTTTGAAAACGCTTTTGCTTCTTGTTTCAAAATCACGATGCAAAGTTAAACAAAAAGTTTCATTCAAACAAATTTTTAAGAGAAAAAGTTTCAGTGATTGTAATAAAAAGTTTCAGTGTATGGCTAATTTGCAGTTAATCAAGGATATAGCCGAACAGAAAAATATACCGTTGGCTACTATTGCATCTGAGCTGGGTATCACGCCGCAGGCTCTCTCTAAGCTCATGCGTAATAATTCGACCAAAATAGATACATTGGAGAAAATAGCACAGATACTTAAAGTTTCAGTAACCGTGTTTTTCGATGATGGTGTTAATGGTGGTGTGCGGTTTGCTCGCGCTTCCGAAAATGGGATGGCAAATGCAGGCGACAATGTTACCCTAAGCAAAGAGAGTGAAAATTTCCTCGCGCTATTGGCGAAAAAGGACGAGCAAATTGACCGTCTGCTTTCGATAATTGAAAAAATAAACAAATGATAACCATTCAGGAACTTCTTTATAATCGCGGTTTAGACAAGGCTGCTCCCGTTAAACTTGTCCGCCACAAGGACAGGCGGATTGACCTGTATTCAATTTACAGAAGTGACCGTGCGAAGTTCTTGGAATATCAATCAACGCAGAAAAATGATGTATTCGGGAACTGCAAGTACATTGTCTCTTTTGTCGGTGAAGAGGGTCTGCTTTCCCGTTTCGTCGGAATATACGAGATAACAGGACGCTCAGTCGGAAGCGGAACGATAAACATTGGTGGAGAAAATCTTGACTTCAACTTTAAGTATGCAATGAAAGAGGTCGGAGGCTTCGATGACTTGAAAGAACGTGTCATAATCCGATGGTCTAACGCAATATCGTGGCACCAGTGGATTAAGAACGAAATGGAGGTCGTGGAAATCTGCCCAGGACTTAACTATAAAAGGTTTACAGATTACTCTGAGCTTATACTTTCATTTGAGGAACTTAGGGAAATCGTGCTTAATCGGTATAAGGAATGGGAGACCGTCCTTTCCGCCGTAAAAGGGGTTTACCTTATAACTGATACGCTCACTGGAAATCTGTATATAGGCTCTGCCTATGGCGATGAGGGAATTTGGGGTCGCTGGTGCGATTACGTAAGTACAAACGGGCATGGTGGTAACAAGTCTCTAATTGAGCTTACAAATAACGGTACGTCCGACTATGCGAGCAAGCACTTCCAATTCTCAATCTTGATGTTGCTATCAAAAACCGTAACCGCTGAAGAAGCAATCGAAAAAGAGCAGCTCTTCAAACGTAAATTAGGAACTAATGCTTTCGGACTTAATAATAACTGAATATGAACGAGCGTCTATTGCAATTTATACAATATAAAACTGGCGGCAAGCAGGCCGACTTCGCGGAGCTGATGGGTTGGTCGCCCCAGTACCTCCACAAACTGCTGAAAGAGGGTGGTATCGGAATACGCCCCATCGTCGCCCTGCTCGAAAAGTTTCCCGAACTCAATGCCCGTTGGCTGCTGCTCGGTGAGGGCGCAATGCTCAACACTGGCGCAGATGCAGTCAAGAGCCATCTGCTGAAACTCTTGGAGCTGGAAAAGTATATGCCCGTGATGACCACCGACGAGCTCCGTCTGCTGGAGGACGGGCAGACCGACTTCGACGCCGACACCGTCATCCGTTGGGAAGAACGTCTTGCCGACCGCAGCAAAAAGATAAACGACCGCTTCAATGCGGCCTACAAAAAACAGGAGGAACTATGCAAACAGAACAAAGCCAAACAATAGTGCGCCGCTTCTTCGAGGCAGTGCATCGCCTGAAAACAGACAAGGTAATCCGTGGTAAGCAGACGTTCACCGAACGCTACGGAATAAACCGCTGGAACTTCAACACGCTCGAAAAGGATATGTCACGCGACATCTTCCAAGTGGCGTGGCTCGGTTTCCTTGTCGCCGACTACAAGGTTTCCCCATCGTGGTTGCTGGTCGGCGAGGGTGCTTTCTATCAGCCCGACTGGGACGCCGAAAAAGTCCGAAAACAGCAAAAAAACTGCAACGGCGAAAACGCGAGATTAGAACATCTTGAAAATCAAAGGATTGCAAAATAACTTGTAATACCTTTGCATACAGACAAATCCTGCATATACAGTAATGAAAGGCCTTGTACCATATACCATAAATGCCGGCGGCACGCTAATCGACCTTTCCGAGCCGCAGGTTATGGGAATACTCAACGTTACTCCCGATTCCTTCTACAGCAGCTCGCGCATGTTCGACGAAGAAGCCATTGCCTGCCGCACACGGCAAATTCTCGACGAGGGAGGAACGATAATCGACGTGGGAGCCTATTCCACACGCCCCGGTTCCGACGACGTGAGCGAGGAAGAAGAAGCAAGGCGTTTGCACATGGCGCTCGCAACGATAAGGAAGACAGCACCCGAAGCCATAGTGAGTATCGACACGTTCCGGGCCTCGATAGCAAGGATGTGCGTGGAGGAATTCGGGGCAAACATAATAAACGACGTTTCGGGCGGCGACGCCGACAACGATATGTTCAGCACGGTAGCCGCCTTGGGAGTGCCTTATATACTAATGCACATCGGCGGAACGATAAACGACATGCACGCCGACGCACCTCTTACGTCGCATTCGCAACAATGCGCGGAATACATGTCGGGCGTTATGGCCTATCTTACCGAACGCCTCAACCGTCTGGACAGCCTGGGGGCAAAGGACGTAATAATCGACCCGGGATTCGGTTTCGGAAAATCCATGGAGCAAAACTATGAGATATTGCGTTACCTTGAAGATTTCAAAGCCTTGCAACGCCCGTTGCTTGTAGGAGTTTCGCGCAAATCGATGATATACCGCCTGCTCGGCACCGACGCCGACAACGCGCTTAACGGTACAACCGTATGCAACACCATAGCACTGCTGAAAGGTGCAAGCATATTGCGCGTTCACGACGTAAAAGCCTGCCGCGAAGCCGTTGAAATTGTACGCAAGATGTACGGCGAACCTTGTGCGCAATAGCCGTAAGCGCGGCGCAGCCGCACGAACACGTAAAATGAACTGAAAACATTAGCCACATGCTCACCTTCTCGATAAAAGACGCAATCGACATACTGCTTGTATCCCTGCTGCTGTACTACATCTACCGCCTGATGAAAGAATCGCGCTCGGGAAACATATTCATCGGCATTATAGTATTCATAATAGTGTGGATATTCGTTTCCAGGGTGTTCAACATGTCGTTGCTCGGCTCGTTGATGGACAAGGCGGTAAACCTCGGAACAATAGCGCTTGTCATACTGTTCCAGGAGGAGATTAGAGCCTTTTTCTCATCGATTGGCACACATCGGTCGGCAGGAAAACTTCTGCACCTGTTCAACCACAACGAGCATAAAAAGACTTCACGAAAGGACATAATGCCGATAGTAATGGCATGCATGTCGATGAGCAAGCAGCGTGTAGGCGCGCTCATCGTTTTCGAGCGATACATCGGCCTGGGCGACATTATAAACTCGGGAGAAGTAATAAACGCCAACATAAGCCAAAGACTGATTGAAAACATATTCTTCAAAAACAGCCCGCTTCACGACGGCGCAATGGTAATAAGCCACAAACGCATAAAGGCAGCCGGCTGCATACTGCCCGTGTCGCACAACGAAGACATTCCACGGCATTTAGGGCTGCGCCACCGGGCCGCATTGGGAATAACACAAAAGAGCGACGCGCTGGCAATAACCGTTTCAGAAGAAACAGGAGAGATTTCGGCAGCATTCAACGGCAAATTCCACCTCAACCTTTCGGGTGAGGAACTGGAAAGGCTGCTTGCCGAGTTTACCGTCTGACGTAACACCACCTACACCGGACCATACAATTTTCTGCGGCCTTTTGCAACAATATGCCGCACACACATCAAAACCGTTCAGGCAAAACATCGCAGCCAGGACGGTTTTTTGTATCCCCAGCTGCCGATTACGAGAATATATACCGAAAATATTTCGATTCTTGCCGCACATTATTACACGAACGTTCGCCACACTGTAAAAATATAGCTACTTTTGGCGCACAATACCGAACATCATGAACAACCTGCCTTTCCGAAAAATAACCCTCGCCGACAAAGAGGAAATCCAAAGTTACACATTCAAAAGCTATTCGCGCAACTGCGACCTCAACTTCATGAACCTGTGCAGTTGGCAGTTTCTTTACAACACGGAGTTTGCCGTGGCGCACGGATGGCTGGTATTCAGGTTCTACGCCGACGGACACCTGGCATACATGCTGCCTTGCCAGAAAAGAGACCCCCACGATATACTGCAACTCATACTCGAGGATTCGCGCCGCCTGGAACGCCCGTTCCTCATGCTTGGAGTGTGCGAAAATTTCATACCACTTATAGACAACGCCATGCCAGGCGTTTTCCACTTTTCGCACGACCGTGACTACACCGACTACATTTACGACCGCGACGCCCTGGCCACGCTTGCCGGCAAACGGCTGCAATCTAAGCGCAACCACGCAAACCGCTTTGCAAAGACTTACCCCGACTACGAATACCGCGAACTCACATCCGACCTTATACCATTGTGCAGGCAGCTTGAAGCAAAATGGCAGACTTCGAAACTTGACAACGACTCCGAGGCAGCATACGCGAACGAGCTGCGCTCTATGAATTTCGTTTTCGAACATTGGGAAGAACTCGACTCCGTGGGCGGCTGCATTTTCGTAGACGGCCAAATGGCGGCCTTTACATTCGGGGCAAAAATCAACGATACCACATTCGACGTGTGCGTTGAAAAAGCCGATACCAACTACGACGGAATATACGCCGTGATAAACCGCGACTTCGTAAGAAGTCTCCCGGCAAACTTCATTTTCATCAACCGCGAGGAAGACCTTGGCATAACAGGCCTGCGGCAGGCAAAACTGTCCTACCACCCTTCCATACTGCTGCACAAATACTCTGCAATGGAGCGGCAGCCATTGAGCAACGGGCTGGCCAACTTCCGCCATTTCAGGGCAGCTGTGGGCGTGAACGTGGTTTCACCGCACAAAGGGAACGCAGAATAGGACATACCACCCATGGATAACAGCAAACTTACACCCGGGGAGCATTTAGCTTCGCTACGCCGCTTGTGGAAAGAATGCTTCAACGACACCGACGAGTTCATCGACATGTATTTCACCCGTGTTTACTCGCCGCAGGTGGACTATTCCATCGAGCGCGACGGGCGCGTGGTGTCGGCCCTGCAATGCCTGCCTTACAACATGCTATGCGGCGGCAACACCGTGCTCGCGGGATACCTCTCGGGTGTATGTACTGACGCCTCATACAGGCGGCAGGGACTGGCGGGAAGCCTCGTGGCGCAATCCGTTGCCGACATGCACCGCCGCGGCTGCACATTCGCATTCCTCATCCCCTCGGGCAGCGAAGTGCTTCCCTTCTACCGGCAATACGGCTTTTACATCGCCATACGCAGAAGTGCAATGCCAATCCGGCATAGCGGAAACGTAACAGGCGGTACCTGTACGGTAATACCGGCCACGGCTTACAGCGACGTACTGTACAGACTTTTCGCCCGACGCCAAAGGGAAAGGCGCGGATATGCGTTGCTACACAGTAGGGAACAGTTCAAAACGGTTGTGGACGACTGGATAAAGGGCGGCAACCTGATACTTACGGCACGGCTTGGCAAAAAAACGGTGTCGTACCTGTTTGTACGCCCCGACAACGAAAAGAAAGTGCTGTACGTCTACGACGCGACCGCCGGCCGCGACGCCGCATTTGCCTCAATGGTCGGACAGGCGCAAGGCATGTACCCCGGCTACGACATGCGGGCGTACATAACCGGCCACCGGGCGCACAACACGTTTGCCTGCGCAAGGATAACCGACACGTCGAAAGCCCTTGCCGCATACGCTGCCATGCACCCCGAAGCCGACATGCTGATAAGCGTAAGCGGCGACAAACTAATAGAAAGCAACAACGGGTTCTACACCGTGAGCCACGGGCAATGCACACGCAGCAGCGCACATGCCGGCAGCTTCACCGCAATGACCCTCGCACAGCTCACCCGCATGATATTCTCCGGCGACGAAATGAGCTTCAATTTCCTGCTCGAATAACCCCCTCGTCCGCCTCTCGCAAACGGCCGTCGGTTTTTGTCTGCATTTTTCAGGCATTTTTGAAACGGGTTTTCAGGGCCGAAAAAATAGGTCTGAGAAATTTTAAAATATGTCTGACCTATTTTAAAATATGTGCCTTGTTTTTTTTCTTTGCTCCCACGTGGGTAAAAAACACTGAAAATCAGTTTTCAATTTTCCCTGTCCAAAAACAACGTTTTCCCACCCTGTTTTAACACTTTCTTTTCCCTTTATTTTGAGCCCCACGGAACATTCTTCTCACTGCCGCCGGCACATCACTTATCCTGACCACTGTCCGCAAAAAAAGTTATCCCGCAACGCAGTTCAAGCATTGCGGGATAACATGTCTAACCTATTTTTCACTATTCCATTAGGCGGGCTAAAAAGCCTTGAACAAGGTTGCGGGGCTTACTTGCGGGCCTGTACTTCGTACTTGCCTTGCAGCACTTCGAGTATGTAGCAGCCTTCGCCGCGCGTTACGGATTCCACGCCTTTCACCTTATTGGCTTTCTTGCCGTTGACGGTAGGCTGTTCGTCGCTGTTGGAAGGTATGTATATCGTGGCATGTACGCCTACGGGCACTTCGGCCTTTATCGTTACGTTCGAGGCATTGTGCGAAACCTCGCTCGAGGCGCGGCCGTAAGGCGTCTGCTTTGCATAGTGCACGCGCTCCAGTTTGTCGGCCAGCGTGGGGCGTATGATGAGGTGGCGGTAACCCGGGTCGTTCTCGTCGGCATACACGCCGGCGCATGTGCGGTAGAACCAGGTGAGCGCGTTGCCGAGGAACGGGTGGTTATGCGACGATTGCCCGTCGTAGTACTCCCAGAAGGTCGTTGCCCCTTGGCGTATCCAGTTGCCGAACGAGGGGTAGTCGGTCTGGTTCATGGCATCGTAGGCCACGTTGTTCATTCCCATTTTGGCGAGCGTCTCGTAGAACAACCCCGTGCCTATGTAACCCGTATTCACATGGCTCTTGTACTTCTCCACAATCTCCTTGTGGAGCGTCTGCTTCATGAGGTCGAGCTTGCCGTCGGCCGCACCCATTACTATACCCATGAGGTTGCAACCGTAGTCACCGTAGCTTGCCTCGGCAGTGTTGAAGAACGCCTTGTCGAACGCTTTGGCGGTACGGTCGGCCAACTCGCGGTACTTCCGTTCGTCGTCGGTGCGACCCAATGCCTTGGCCATGCGGCTCATGCGGTCGGCGCACTGCCACAGGGTGTAAGTGTGTACCTTCTCGTTGGCTGGCACTTCGTATGCGGGCACCCAGTCGCCGAGATTGAGCCAGTAGTATTCCTTGCCGTCGCGAACATTGGCACGCTTCTGGTGCATTATGCCCTCGGGTGTAACCCATGTGAGCATGTAACCAATCTGTCGTTTGGCCGCGTCGTAGTTCTCGACGAGCACCTGCTTGTCACCATAGTGCAGGTAATGCTCCCACGGCATTATGACCATTGCCGCGCCCCAGGGCACGCCGCCGCCGGCCATTATGCACCACGGTGCCGCGTTGGGAACGTAGCCGGTCTCCTTGTCCTGCGCGTCGCGCATGGTAGCAATCCAGTTGCGGAAGAATGCCGCCGCGTCGAAGTTGTGCATTACCGTTGTGCACACGGCCTGGCCGTCGCCCGTATAAGGAATCTTCTCGCGGTGCGGGCAGTCGCTCTCCACGCCGCTGTGGATGTTGTCCTTTTCCGTGCGCTGCCATATCTTGTTTATCTTGTTGAACAGCTCGTTCGAGCTTGAGAACTCACAATCCACGTCCATTGACGTGTACACCGCCTCGGCCGTGAGCATGTCGGCAGTAAGTTCAGCGCCTTTCACGGTTACCGTGCGGAACACCTGCCAGGAAAATTTCGGAGTGTAGTCGATAGGCTCCGAATCCTTGAAAGTGTAGCTTACCTCTTTGGGATATTCGCTTTCGTATTTGATAGTCAGCTTTTGCCCTTCCGCGCCTTTCACTCCCTTGAAGTGCACCCAGCCGGAAATCACCTCGCCAAAGTCGACGGTGTAGCTACCGTCGTCGTTTTTCTTGAAACTTATCGGTTTGAATGTCTCCATTACCTTGTCGGCGGGAGTGTCGTGCGCGGTAAGCACTCCGCCCGGCGCATTGCGAAGGGCGACGTTCTTCCAACTGCTGTCGTCGAACGAAGGCTCGCACCAGCCCGGTATCTCCTTGCGTGCGTCGTAGTTCTCGCCTGCATAGAGGTCGCACGTCACGATGGCCGATTCGTGCGCTTTCCAGCTCTCGTCGCTTACAACCGTCTGGCGGCTGCCGTCGTTATAGGTTATCTCTATCTGGCAGATAAAGCGAGGCGAGCCGAAAGGACCTATTATAGACCCGCGGCTGTCGTAATATCCGCCGCCTATCATCGCACCCACGGCATTCTTGCCGCTCCTGAGCAGGTTGGTGATGTCGTACAGCAGGTACGACACTTGGAAACCGCTGGATTTCTCGTCAATGGATATATGCGGGTGGTGCTTCAAATCCGGCCTCGGGCCGTAGTTGGTGAAGTCGGGCACGAGAACGTCGTCACTTGGTTTTGTTCCGTTCACATAGAGTTCGAAATAACCGAGGCCCGTTACGTAGGCTTTGGCCGACTTGATTCCGTCCTTTACCTCGAATGCCTTGCGCAGCATGGGCACCGGCGACGGGTCGTGTACATCCTTGTTTTCCTTAATGGAATACTGCGGTTCTTCGCCCACCCAGGGAGCGCCTATCCATTTGGCCTTCCAGCTTTCGGGCGAAAGGCCAACGCTGAATTTCTGTACCTCGCTCCACTGCGACGCCTTGCCTTTGGAGTTCCACGTCATCACGCGCCAGTAATAGCTTTCGCCCTCTTTCAAGGGCTTGCCCTTATAGGGTATTAAATACGATTCGGGAGATTTTACTTTCTTGCTGTCCCATGCGTCGGGTTCGCCTGCTTCGAGGGCCTCTACCGACGTTGCAACGCATATCCTGTAGGCTTTCTGCTTCTCGGCCTGTGCAGCCGCGTCGGCCTTGTTTATCCACGAAAAGCGCGGCACGGGTTTTTGTGCGCTTTCATTTTGCAATGCTGTGTTCTTGGCCAGACTCGCGTCGACAAGCACATCGCCGGGCCGGTGTTCTATCCTCAACGACACGGGCGTTATCTGCGCCTGCGCATACAGTGCCATTGCCACAGCCGGCAGAAGCACAAGCCTGCGTAAAAAGAGAGTTTTTTTCATTTCGTATTTTGTTTTATGTTATACGCGAATTAACCTTTTGCAAGGTGCATTTTGCAAAAATAAACTTTTATCCGGGAATAACGGCACACATAAGGATTTTGTTTTGAAACGGGAGCATTTTTGTGCCCTGCAACCTGCATTGAAGGACGTTCGCGGCGCATACGGGAGAGGAGCGTAGTTTTTTGTCTGCATTTTCGAGGCATGTTTCAATATAGTTTTCAGGGGGCAAAAAATAGGTCTGAGATATTTTAAAAT
>ENA-ORNF01001354-ORNF01001354.1-human-gut-metagenome-genome-assembly--contig:-NODE-1354-length-21627-cov-6.327044_pt1 | contig 21627 bp, 17 predicted proteins | sample MGYA00242110_ERZ509012 | MGnify/ENA primary metagenome ERZ509012 (study PRJEB26280, sample SAMEA2338714) | human gut metagenome | biome: human gut; feature: human-associated habitat; material: faeces...
CAGTCATAAGTTGTTTGGTTTCATAACTGATTTTTTGTGGTTCTGAATTTGAAGATTTTTTTGCTGCAGCATTTTGTGATTTTTTGTGTTTAAAAAATTTTTTATAGATTTTATTTGATAATACAATTATTAAAATTAAAATTGCGATTGTTAAAATTGTTATTAAAAATTCTTTCATTTTTGAAGCTCCTAGTTAATTTATTAAATTATATTAAAAAAATGAAAAAAAATCAATAAAATTTGTTGACATATTAATTTTGTTAGTATATATTAAAAATAAGTTGTAAGTGTTCGCAAAAGCTGTCTTTTGCGAATAGTTACTTAAAATCTTGTTAACAACCCCGTTGAAAAATTTTTTCTTCCCCATTTCAATTTTAATAATCGTGCCATCAAAAATAAGTGAAGTTTAAAACAAATTAGATGTGATAAGTGAATGAATTTTAGATTGGGCATGTTTTGCACATATCATGTTTTTAATTTTTTACAATTTTAAAGGTTGCTCTATTTTTGTTGTTGTAAATATATGTTTTAGTGTTCACACTTATTAAGCACGATTGTTTCTTGTGGTCTGTTTATGATGTTTGTATGATAGATTGGTTTTTGTTCTAGTTTAGAAATTTGTGGTGGAATTTTATTTTTTTGTTTATCAACTCTGGGTGATATTAATATTACACCATGTTTTGTGTTTTTATCGAAATGAGTGACATATTGCTTTTTCATTCAATCCCCTGCTTTTATCGGTCAAGTGATTAAAGTTTTCCGCTGTCTGTTTTTTTTGAAATAAAAAAAGACCGATTAAGCGGTCTTTAACATAGTTGCTTTAAACATTTGTGAAAAGGGTAAGAAGAAAACCATATTCTTTAATTTTTTGCTTCTCTGCTCCGGCATTTGGAAGAAATGAATAAACGAGGTTCCAAAATCTTTTAGAATGGTTCATTTCAACAAGGTGGCATAGTTCGTGAACGATGACATAATCAATAATTGATGGATCAAGCATGATAACTCGGAAATTAAAGCTTATAACCCCACGGCTGTTGCAAGCACCCCACCTTCCTTTTGTGTCGTTGATTTTGATGGATTTTGGGGCAATCTTCATAAGATTTGATAGATATTCTACTCTTTGTTCTAAAATTGTTTTTGCATATTTTTTATACCATGCTTTAAGTTTTGCAAGAATCTTGCTCTGGTCGGTTGTTGCTGGCATATAGATGCACATTTCTTCTTGAGATGTTTGAATTTTCTTTACTGAGCATAGTTTAAGGTTATAGCGGTTGCCAAACAAAAGGAATTTTTTATAAGCAATCACGTCATCATATTTTTGCTTGTTGTTTTGCAAAAATGCAAGCTTTTCTCTTATCCAATTTTGTTTTGATTGAACAAATTTTGCAATTGTTTCTTCACTCATTCTAAGTGGAGCCTTAATCACAATTTGACCATCTTTCAAAATTGAAAGTGAAAGTGTTTTGCGGTTGCTTCTATAGATTTGGTCGGGTGTTATCATGTTCTCTCCTTTCGCTTAAATTATATACATTTTCAAATTTTTTTACAACAAAACTTTTGTTAAATTTAAGTGTAAAACCTGAAAAATCTTAAAATTTTGTCAAAATGATGTTTTGTTAATGACAAATATATACTTTTATTATTAAAAAATTATAGTAAGTTTGCAATTCGTTTGACTTTATTGCCTTTTTTAAACTACAATTATTATGACTAAAAAACTAAGGGGTGATTTTATGCCAACAAATGAATCTGGTATTGATAGCGACCTTATTCGTGGACATATTGATACTATCATTCTTAAAGCTCTTTTCGAAGGCGATAAATATGGCTATGAAATCTGCAAAGAAGTTGAAGAACGCAGTGGCGGAACATATGAGCTTAAACAACCAACTCTTTACAGTTGCTTAAAACGTCTTGAATCGCAAAAACTGATTTCGTCTTATTGGACAGACAGTGAAATTGGCGGAAAACGTCATTATTATAAACTTACTGAGCTTGGAAAAGAAACCTATCAGAAAAACCAAGATGATTGGAATCGTTCAAGGGTTATCATTGATAGCCTTATTTCTAATGGTGAAAAACCACAATTTATCATTTCAGAAACTTCAAGCAAGGAAATTGATACTCTTCAAAAACAAGTTGAAGATTTGAAAAAACAACTTGAAGATGAAAAACAAAACAAGCCAGAATCAACTGAAAAAATTGTTTATGTTCCTTCAGAGCCTGAAACAAAAATTGTTTATGTTCCAATTAAAGAAACTGTGAAAGACGAAATTGAAAACACCCCATCAAAAGAAATTGAAACCGACCAAACAGACGGATTCATTCCTTGGCAAACAATTGATCAAGAAATTTCTGAAGAAACTGACAAAACTGAAGATGCTTCAGACTTTGATGCCCCATCTGAATCTTTTGCAGAAAGCATTGAAGACGAAAATGACGACATTTGCAAACCTGTTTTAAATGAAGATGAAATTGCTTCTTCTGCAGAGTCAAAAACAGAACTTGTTTCAAGTGAAACTGAGCCTGCTGTTGAACAAGAAGGCGAACAAACAGTAAAATATGTTCAACTTTCAGACAACTTTGTTGCACGTGTTGCTTCAAATGGTGAAATTTTGTCAGTTGAAAAAGCTCCTGTTAAAGATGACGAAACAACAAATGAGCATGAAGAACTTTCTGATCGTGAAGAAGAAATTGTAAATGAAGAAGAATCTTCCCCTGCTCAAGCATCTGTGTTTGAAGAAACAAATGAAAATCTTGTGTTTGACGAACCCGAAGATGCTGCTTGCGAAGAAAATGATGATGATGTTGACATTATGGCACTTCTTGGACACACTGCCCCATCTCAAATTGAAAACAATGAAAAACAACTTATTGAGTCTTCAAAAGATGAGCAATTGTTGATTTCTAAAGAAGAAAAACCACAACTTGAAATATCGGAAAATAAAACAGAATATGAAAAATCTTCTTCTCCATTCGTGTTTAAAATTGATGATGATTTTGAGACAAATGAAAATTATTTTGAATCACAACAAAATCAAGCTGACGATAGCTATGCATTGCCTGTTGAAAAAATAAATGGCAAAGAAGTTGGTTTTGAAGATGAAGACCATTCTTTGAATTTCGATTTTGAAAAGTTTAAAGAAAATCATATGGATAAAGACTTGAAAGACGAAATTGAAGAAGAAAATCAATCAGAAAACCATCAAGAATCAGAAAACCATCAAGAAAGTGATGTTGTTCAAGAAAATGAAGAAGAGTCTTCTGCCCCTGTATATCACAATTTTGGTGCCATTACAAGAAATTATGAAGAAGCCGATTTAACCGCAGTCGATCCAGATGCAATTTATAAAAATCCGGACAAAGAAGAAAAAGAAGACAAAGAAAACAAAGAAGAAAAGGTTGAAGAAAAACACACTTATTCTCTTTTTGACGATGAAGATCTTCTTGAAACAAACGATGATTATGGTGACAATGGAAACTCTTCTTTGTGGGAAAACTCTTCAGAAAATTCAAAAGAAGTTGAAGACGAACAAACTGACAATGTTTCATCTGAAGAAGAACTTCACAACGATAAAACAATGCCATTCTATGAATCAACTGATGGTTATGATTCAATGAAAACAAATTATACAGATGAGAAATATAAAGAAAAACTCAGTTCTCTTATGACCTATCAAACAAATGATGATGGTGCACGTGAGAACTATAAAATTTTGACTGCTCCAAAAGATTTCAAAGAGCTTCAAAAAGAATTTGAAGAAGAAGGAATTGTTGTTAAACCACACACAAAAATGGTTAAAGAATCAAAAAGCACAAGATCTTATATCGAGTCAAACAAACTTAACGTTATAAATTCATGGACAGCATATGGAATTGTTGCATTCTTCGTGACACTCACCTTCCTTATCATGAACAACTATAAATCAAGTTTTAGCACTTTTGATTTTTCAGCAAAATACTTTTTAATTGGGCTTGCAATCTTAATGGTTGTTCCGCTTATTTACTCGGTTATCTATTTTATTAACCCATATAAAAAGAAACCAGCACGTTATGCATATCGCATATATTTGTTGTTTGCATTGCTTTTAACAATTCAACTTTTGATTATAATTTATTCAATCAACTTGCAACTTGGATTTTATAGCATTCATCAAGAAAACTATAATCACCTATATTGGATTGTTCCAACCATTCTTTCAGCATATCCGCTTGTTGATGCGATATTGCATGGGGTGTATTTCTCTAGTCGTTCCTTCCACGTATAAAGTCAAATTTTACGCCTTGCAGTGCGTTTCTATAAAAAAATCCAGACAGTCATTTACGCCAAGTAAACTCCTGCCTGGATTTTTTATTAGCCTTCTGCAACACTTAAAATTTGACTTTATACGGAAAATAAAAGTTTAATGATGAAGAAAGTGTATGCATATATGAAGTCCTAATTTTTTTAAAATTCTCTTATTCCCACAAACTTCGCCATTATAGAGTCTGATTTTGTTTATTCGATAGATATTTTATTGATTGCACTTGTGGCAAGCAAGTCACAGCGGTTGTTAAATTCATTATCGGCATGGCCTTTAACTTTAATAAAAGTAACATCATGTGTGGTGCAAAGATTGTCAAGTTCGAGCCAAAGGTCAAGATTTTTAACTTGCTTTTTGTCTGAACCTTTCCAGCCGTTTGCTTTCCAAGACGAAATCCAATCGTTTAAAAAGGCATTAACAACATAGGCTGAATCGCTGTAAAGATTAACCTTGCAAGGCTCTTTTAAAAGTTTTAGAGCTTCTATAACCGCTGTCAGTTCCATGCGGTTATTGGTTGTGTTTTGCTCCCCAGCAGAGATTTCTTTTTTTCTGTCATTATACATTAAAATTGCTCCCCACCCGCCATTTCCTGGGTTTCCAGAGCATGCACCATCGGTATAGATTGTAACTTGTTTTTTCTCTTTTTCCATATGCAAATATTAGCAAATTTCAAGTGTCAATGTCAACAATTTTGATGTGTAACATTTTTATATATTGACGATTTTGTTGTTTTTATAAAATTAAAAAGCCATAAAGATTTTTCTTTATGGCTTTTAAAACTGTTTTATATGTTGCTTATTTATCAAATGTGTCATCAATGGTGAAATAATATGTTCCATTTTCAGACTCTTCTTTAAGAATGTTTGCTTGAAAAACAAGTGACATTTTTGGAAGTTCAAGAGTTTTGTGATAGTTGCGATCGCTAAGCAATCTTTCATCTTGCATGAAGCCCGCACCATAACCTTTTCCTTGAGCAATTGATTCTTGGTCAAGCCCGCTTATTATTCCATTCTCATAGGTTGAGTCGCAATAAAGAGGTTTTCCATTAAAATTAACTTCAACAACTGCGTGGTCGCCAAGGCCAATGACTTTTGAATCAAGGCCGATTTTTTCAAACATATATGAAATTGTGCAAGAGTTACTAAGGCAGGTTCCAGCGTGGTTATATAGTCCAAAATAGATTTCTTTCAAAATTTCTTTGTTGATGTTTTCGTGATAAAGAGTTTTTGATGTGAATCGCAAAAAGTTTGTTAAATTTTTGTCATATTCAATGTTTTTTGAAATATAGTCAAATGCTTTTCTTGCATAAGCAAGCTTTTGCTCCAAGCTTTCAGCTCCGGTGATAACAATGCAATTTTCCGAGAAAATTTGGTCAACTGCTTGATCAATTCCATCAACAAGGTCACGAGCTCCTTTTCCGTCAAATGTTTTCACAACAATGTCATAATATGCTTTAAGGGCTGGCTTTGTCTGAAGTTGTTCAATAAGAAGCTCTTCTTTGGTTTTTTGCTTTGGTTTAGCAACGTTTTCAGTTTGAACTGGTGCAGACTTAACAGGTTCTACTGTCGCTTTTGGGGTTTCTGCTTTTATTGCTTCGTTTGGTGTTTTTTTTGCAAACTCATCTTTATCTATTTTTTCAATAGTGCTTTTCTTCTTTTTTCTTTTAAAAAAATCAAACATAAAACATCTCCAAATAAATTTATTTTTTTAGATTTTTTAATAGCTTTCAATAACACTATAATTATAGCATAATTTTGCTTTAATTCAAGATGTTTTTTCAAAAAATCAAGCATTCATCTGGTGCTATTTAACCTGTTAACCTTTATGACGGCGGTGATATTATGCGTGGCTGCAAATTATTATTAAAATATTTTTCAGCAGTTGACAATGAGAATATAAAATGATATAATGCATCGTGTTTAGGGGTGTAGTTCATCGGTAGAATGAGAGTCTCCAAAACTCCAGAGGAGGGTTCGATTCCTTCCACCCCTGCCAAACAAAATAAAGAGAAGTCGTTTGACTTCTCTTTTATTTTTCAATAAGATTAAAATTTCAAAATATGTGACACTTTGATGAGTGAGTTGTTTTTTTATTGACACTTTTACGGTTATAAAAATTTAAAATAAAAACACCCACAATTGTGAGTGTTTTTATTTTATTTTTTCTTATCAATTCATGTGCTTCTTTACTAAGAATAAATAATTATTCTATTATAATAATGTTTATACAAATTTTACATTTTATTTGTTTTCATTTTTAGGCTTGATTTGATCAGGTTCTTCGTCATCATCAAGACCATATTGTTTGTAAAGATCATCAAGACCCATGTCATCGCCGGCAATGATTTTGTCAATCTTGATTGAAACATAGCCCTTTTCATCGGTGTTATACTCGTCAAGACACTTGCCGCAGTTGTTGCAGATTTTGTTAGGGTCAAGATCGCACATTAAGCACTCGCCACAATAGTTACATTTTTTGCTTGGTTCAAGCTCGCAAAATTCTTTTTCGCCAAGAACTTGTTTAACAACATCTTTTGTGAGTTGTTTTCTTGAAAATTTAAGTTCGTTTGTGTTTTGATTGTTTGTTTTATTTTCCATTGTTATTTTCCCTTTCACATATTATAATACAAACTTAAAATATTTTCAATTAAAAAATAAATAAAAAATTCAAACAAATGTTTGTGTTTTGAAATTTTGTGTGTTATAATCAAGAAAAGGAAAAAATCATGAAAGAACAAAAAATCTCTCAAACTGAAAAAGTTTTGAACTTTATTTCAGAGTTCACAAAGAAAAATTCATATCCACCAAGTGTGCGTGAAATGTGTGCCGGGCTTGGAATTTCTTCAACCGCAACAATTGTCTATCACCTTAAAAAACTTGAAGAGCAAGGCAAACTATCTCGTGAAAAGTCAAGAAATCGTGCAATCGAAGTTTCAGGTGTTTCAATGCTTTCGGGCATTCCAGTTGTTGGAAAAGTTGCTGCTGGAATTCCTATCACTGCAACTGAAAACGTTGAAGACACTCTTTCCTTCTCTCAAAACTTGTTTGGTGATCAAGACGAACTTTTCATTTTAAAAGTTCAAGGTGAAAGCATGATTAATGCCGGAATTTTTGATGGAGACAAAATTGTTGTTCACAAACAAGAAAATGCCGAAAACGGAGAAATTGTTGTTGCAATGATCGATGGCGAAGCAACTGTTAAAAGATTTTATAAAGAGAAAAATCAAATCAGGCTTCAACCAGAAAACGACTTTATGTCACCAATCATTGTCAAAGACGTTCAAATTCTTGGAACAGTTGTTGGACTTATTCGAAACTATAAATAAAAAAATAGTGGCTAAAATTTGGCCACTTTTTTTATGTAAAATTTCATTCTTCCCCACTTTTTAATTTGTTTTTTTAACATGAAAAAAAGTCCTAAAAAAGATTTAGGGCTTTTATAAAGCAATGCTCCAAATCGCTTGAAACTGATTGCTTCATGTTTTTATTTTGTGCAGAAAATCGCAAAATATGCAAAAAATATTGAAAATTTAACAAAAATTTGCGGTTTTTGACTAATTTTTATGATTTTTATTATTCCATGATTTTAAGTTCTTTGAAAACTTTCAAAATCTTGTCTGCAGCTTCATCCATAAGTTCTTTGGTGTGAGTTGCAGTATAGCTTGTTCTAATCAAGCATTCGCCAACTGGAGTTGCTGGTGGCAAAACTGGGTTAACATAAACTCCTTCTTCAAAAAGGCGTTTGCAAGCAATCAAAGTGATTTCTGGCTGATAGGTATAAATTGCAATGATTGGAACTTTGCTGTCTTTAAATTTAATTCCGCGTTTTGTTAAAGCTTCACGCATATAGTCTGAAATTGCAAGAAGGTTCTTTCTTCTTTCAGGTTCTCTTTTAATAATTTCAAGAGCTTTTGATGCAGCAGCAAGGCATGCAGGTGGAATTGAAGCTGAAAAGATGAATGGTCGTGAGTTGTGACGGATATACTCGCATACTTCATGAGTTGATGCACAAAGACCGCCAAGGCTTGCAAGAGATTTTGAAAATGTTCCGAAAATGATGTCAACTTCATCTTCAAGCCCGAAATATTCACCAGTTCCGCGGCCGTTTTCACCAAGAATTCCAAGAGCATGAGCATCGTCAACCATTACTCTTGCGCCATATTTTTTCTTAAGGCGAACAATTTCAGGAAGATTGCAGATGTCTCCACTCATAGAGAACACACCATCGGTTACAATCAAAATTCCTTTGTTTTCTGGAATTGCTTTAAGTTTTTCTTCAAGGTCTTCCATGTCATTGTGATTATATCTGATAAGTTCGGCATATGAAAGACGAATTGCATCATAAATTGATGCGTGGTTTTCTTTGTCGCACAACACAACATCGTGTCTTCCAGCAATTGCACTGATAATTCCAAGGTTTGTTTGGTAACCTGTGCTCATGATAACACAGTCTTCTTTTTTCAAAAATTTAGCAAGGTCTTTTTCAAGTTCAACGTGTTTAACAGTTGAGCCGTTCAAAAATCTGCTTCCTGAACAGCCTGTTCCAAATTCTTTTGTTGCTTCAACCGCAGCATCGATAACTTCTTGATTTCCTGTGAGACCAAGATAGTTGTTTGAACCAATCATGATTTCACGTTTTCCTTCCATTTCAACAACAATGTCTTGCTTTGTTTCAAGTTGATGGAAATATGGGTAAATTCCTTCTCTTTGAACTTGCTTATACATGCTGTCTTCATAACATTTTTTAAATAAATCCATTTGTTTTTTCCTTTTTCATGTTTTGCCGTTTGGCAATAGACATTTCAAGTATAACAAAATTACCTTTAATTTCCAAACAATTGAACAAAAAAATCAACATGTTTAGAATTTTCTGTTGCAAAAATTGTCAAATAATCAAATATTTATAAAAATGCATTTGTAAAATTTAATATTTATGGTAAAGTGTTTATATACTATTCTTAGGAGCAATAATGGAAGTTAAAGTTAAAAAACGTCATGGGGCTTGGAACAAAATTGTTTCCCCATTTATTTCGGCATATTTGAAAAAACAATTTGCTTATACATTTGAAAAATGTGACATCAAACCACCATATTTAGTTCTTGCAAATCATACGACAGATTATGATGCATTTTTTATTGCAAAAAGTTTTAAAAATCATCTTTATTTTGTAATGAGCGACCATGTGTCGTCTATTCCTGTTGTTGGAAAATTGGTTCGCCATTTGGTTAGCCCAATTCCAATTACAAAATCTACAAGCGACCCAACAACAGTAAGAAACATCATGTCGGTTATAAAGCAAGGTGCACCAGTTGCCCTTTTCCCTGAAGGCAATAAATCTTTTTCGGGCGAAATGAGCGAAATGAAACATTCAATTGCAAAGCTTGCGAAAAAACTTAATGTGCCGGTTGTGATTTATAACATTACTGGAGGTTATTTTTCTTCTCCACGTTGGACGAAAAATAAAAGAAAAGGCCATGTTCATGGCGCTGTGAAACTTATTTTAAGTCCAGAAGAAATGAAAAACATGACCGATGAAGAGATTTTTAAGGTTATTAAAGACAATTTACGCGTTAATGCATATGAAGTTCAAGAAAAAGAACATCAAATCTTTAAGGGTAAAAATTTGGCTCAAAATATTGAAACTTTTCTTTATGTTTGCCCTTCATGTCACAGCATTTCTTCTCTTCATGGCGAAGGCAATCGTTTTTATTGTGACAAGTGTAATTTTGAAAGCACCTATGATGAATATGGCTATGTTCACAATGATTTCTTCACCCGTCTTGACAAGTTTGACAAGTGGCAAAAAGATTTTTTGAAAACAATTGACTATGCTTCGATGGATGAAAACCATGTCATCACTAAAGACGGCGGGTTTGAACTTAAGAAAAAGGTTGATAACTATAAAAGCAAAAAGGTTGGCGTTTTTACTCTCTCCTGCTTCAAAAATCGTTTTGAACTTGAAAACGAAAAACAAAAAATCACAATTCCATTTTCTGAAATTGCTGGCTATGCATTGGAAGGTGTGAATGGAATTCAACTTCATCTTAAAGACGGCACGATTTATCGCTTCAAAAATGAATATACAATTTCAGGCCTTAAATATTTGAACATCTATTGCACAATCACCGGCACTGAAATGAGATTTTAGAAAAACAAAAAAAGCTCACAAACGTGGGCTTTTTCTATTGCTTATTTTTCAAGAAAACTATCAATCATTTCAAAAATTTGGTCTTTTTGTTGATAGGTTTTCCAAACAATTCCTGGAACTTTTTTGAAATATGTAATTTGACGTTTTGCATAGTTTCGAGATGCTTGTTTAAGTTTTGTTATAAATTCTTCTTTGTTTGTTTTTCCAGTAAGATAGTTATAGGTTTCTTTATATCCTATTCCTTGCATGCACTGGTTTTTGTCTGTAATTCCGTTGTTAATTAGACCTTGAACTTCAGAAAGAAGACCGCTGTCTAACATTTTGTCAACACGTTTATTTATGCGATCATATAAGATTTCACGATCTGCAGTAAGACCAAAAAGAAGATAGTCATATTTTGGCAAAACCGAAGATTTTTGCTCGCTTTTCTTTTTCCCTGAAACGTGGAAAATTTCAAGAGCTCGAATGATTCTTGTTTGATGATTTTCATGAATCAATTTGGCACTTTCAGGATCAACTTTTTCAAGCATTTTGTGGAGATATGGCGAACCATATTTTTCGCCAAGTTCTTCAAGTTCTTTTCGATATTTCTCATCTTTTCCACAAGTAACACCAGGCTCGAATAAAAGACTTGTAATATACATTCCTGTTCCACCAACAACAATTGGAATTTTGCCTTTTTTTGCAATTTCAGAAATTGCTTTTTCAGCATCTTTTGCATAGTCTCCTGCACTATATTCACTTTCTGGAGAAACAATATCTATAAGATGATGGACAATTCCGTCTGCCTCTTCTTTTGTAACTTTTGCAGAACCAATGTCAAGTCCTTTATAAATTTGAATGCTATCTGCACTGACAACTTCACCATTATATTTTTTTGCAACTTCAATTGAAAGTGCGGTTTTTCCAACACCGGTCGGACCCGCAATAATGATTATTTTTTGCATTTTTAAACAATCCTTTTAAACCATTTTTCAACTTCAGATTTAGAAATTCGAATTGCGATTGGTCTGCCGTGTGGACAGAACAAAGCAATTTTTTCTTTACCCATTTGATTGAAAAGTTGATTGATTTCACTGTCTGTCAAGTCGTTTCCACCCTTGATTGCATTTTTGCATGAATGTTGCATTAAATAGTCTTTAATAAGGTCGCTTGATTTTTTAAGTGTGTTTTTGTTGTCTGACAAAAATTCATTAAAGAAAGTGTCAAAATTCATTTCGCTTACAATTGCAGGAACCGCATTAACTTTATAGGTGTTGTTTCCAAATTCTGAAATGTCAAAACCAAGTTCTTGCATTGTTTCAAGATTTTCTTCAATAATGTTTGATTCAAGCGGATTGAGAGACAACACATATGGAAACAAAAGTGGTTGAACTGCAATGCTCTTGCTGTCATATTGTGCTTTAAATTTCTCATAGAGAACTCTTTCATGAGCGGCATGTTGGTCGATAAAGAAAACGTCGTCATCAACTTCAACAATCAAATATGTGTTAAAGATTTTTCCAACTTTTTTGATTGCTTTTTCAAGGTTAAGGTCGGTTTGAATAGGGGCTTTTGTAATGGCATAGTTTGAAGAATAATATTTGTCTTCTTCTTTTGTTTCTGCAAGACGTTCAAGAAGTTTTGATCCAAGCCCGAAGCCATCTTTCACTTTATCACTTGATGAAGAATAAAGTGTTGCATCAAGAACTGTGTCACGGAACTCGTCTTTTTCTTCTTCTGTCATTGATTTAATGTCTCTTGAGAAAGGATTAAGGTTAACCCCTGCTCTGTCAATTTTCTCGGCAGGTTTTACAGGCTCTGGTATGATGAATGTTTGTTTTTCAACTGAAACTGTTCCGCTGTCATCAATGGTTTTTAGGGTGTCAAGAATAGAGGCTGTTTGAACTTGATCGATCGCCTTTTCAATGTTTTTGTCTTCAGCTGAAGCAACATAGTCCATTGAAGAAAGTGCTCTTCCAACACCTTCAAAGAAAAGTGAATATACAAGTGAGTTGTTTGCAAAGCGAACATCAAGCTTGTTTGGGTGAACGTTAACATCAATTTGATCTGCTGGAAGTGTCATGTGAAGAACATAAAATGGATATTTTCTTTTCATGAGCATTTCGCCAAATGCATTGGAAATTGCAGCAGAAATTGTGCTGTTTATAACATATCTGCCATTGATGACAAGAGTTTGATATGTTCTGTTTGGTTTTGAAAAACTTGGGCGGCCAACAAAACCAAAAACTTTATAGTCACCTTTTGAAAAGTCAACTTTCAAAGTCTCAGTTACAGCTTCTTTGCCATAGACAGAAAAAATTGCATCTTCAAGATTTGTTCCTGGAGAAGAAAAGATTGTTTTTCCGTCTGCTTTATATGAAAAATAGATTGTTGGGTTAGCCAAAATGAAGCGAGAAACCAAAGCAGTAACTTCTTGTTCTTCGCTTTTGTCTTTTTTAAGAAATTTCTTTCTTGCTGGAACATTGAAAAACAAATCCGAAATTGTTGTGGTTGTTCCTGTTGTTCTTCCAGTTTCATATTCTTTTAAAACTGCCCCGCCTTCAATTTCAATTGCAGAAGCAATGTCTTGATTTTCTGGTTTTGTAACCATTAAAACCTTGCTGACTGCGGCAATAGAAGCCAAAGCTTCACCACGGAAACCAAGAGTTAAAATATTGTCAAGGTCATCAATTTTTGAAATCTTGCTTGTTGCATGTGGTAAAAATGCGGTTTTAACAAATTGTTTGTCAATTCCAATCCCATTGTCTGAAACCTTAATTTTATTAATGCCGCCATTTTCAATTTCAATATCAATTCTTGTTGCACCAGCATCAATGCTATTTTCAACAAGTTCCTTGATTACTGATGCTGGTCGTTCTACAACTTCGCCCGCCGCAATATGATTGTAAACAGAACTGTCAAGAACGTTTATAACTTTTGCCATGTTGTTCTCCTTTTTTATTTTTTAGCCTTGTCAACAAGGTTTTGAAGTGTTCCAAATGCCATGAGTGGTGAAATTGTATCCATGTTGATATCTTTCAAGATGTTTACAATTTCAGCTGCATTAGGGTTAAGTTTTGGTTTATTTGATTCGTTAAATGAAACTGAAAGTTTTTCAGTGTTTTCAACACTTGTCAAAACTTCTTTTGCACGAGTGATAAGCTCGTCTGGAAGTCCTGCAAGTTTTGCAACTTCAATACCAAAACTTTTGTTTGCGCTTCCTCTTGCAATTTTGTGCATGAAGATGATAGTATCTTTAAACTCCTTAACCATTACACGATAGTTTTTCACACCTTCAATTTTGCCCTCAAGTTCGGTGAGTTCGTGATAGTGGGTTGAGAAAAGAGTTTTTGCTTTTATGTGTTTTCCGAGATATTCCATGATTGCCCAAGCAATTGAAAGTCCGTCATAGGTTGAAGTTCCTCTTCCAACCTCGTCAAGAATGATAAGGCTGCGGTCGGTTGCATTTGCAATGATAGAAGAAACTTCTGTCATTTCAACCATGAAGGTTGAACGTCCGAAAGCAAGGTCGTCTGAAGCACCAACACGTGTAAACACACGGTCAACAATTGAAATTTCAGCTTGTCTTGCTGGGACAAAACAGCCCATGTGTGCCATAAGTGTGATGATTGCAACTTGACGCATATATGTGCTCTTTCCTGCCATGTTAGGGCCAGTGATAAGCATGATACGGTTGCTGTCGCTGTCAAGGATTGTATCATTTGGTGAGAAGTCTTCCCCTTCCATGAGTTCTTCAACAACAGGGTGTCTTCCATCAATAATTTTAATGTGAGAAATTTGATTGTTTATTATTGGTTTTGTATAGTGATATTTGCTTGAAACAAAAGCAAAACTTAAAAGACAATCAATTGTTGCAATTGCGTCTGAGATGTCCAAAATTTCACTGATATATGATGCAATGTTTTGCTTAATTTGACCGTAAAGGCGATTTTCAATTTTAAGAGATTCTTCTTGGCTGTTTAAGATTTTATATTCCATGTCTTTAAGTTCTGGAGTGATAAATCTTTCACCGCTTGTGAGTGATTGTTTTCGAATATAGTTGTCTGGAACTTGATTAAGCCATGAATTTGAAATTTCAATATAATATCCAAACACACGGTTATATCCAGTTTTAAGATTTTTTATGCCAGTTCTTTCTCTTTCGCTTTGTTCAAGTTCTGCAAGCCACTGTTTTCCATATTCCCCTGCCATTCTTGTTTGGTCAAGTTCGCTGTCAAAACCACGTTTAATATAGCCGCCGTCTTTCATGTTTGCTGGAGCATCTGGATTGATTGCTGAAAAGATAAGCGAACAAAGTTCAGTAAGGTCGGCAAGTTGTTTGTTTGCTTGAACCAAAATTGAACTTTTGCAAGAGCTTAAAATGTTTTTGATTTTAGGAATATATGACAATGTGTCAGCAAGTGCCAAGCACTCTTTCGGTAAAATTGTGTTCGCTGAAACTTTTGAGCACTTTCTTTCAACGTCTTGAATTTCTGAAAGGACTTTATCAAGCTCATCACGAAGCATAAGGTTTGTAACAAGTTCTTCAACCCCATCAAGACGAGAGTTTATGATGGTTTCATCACGAAGTGGTTGGTCAATGAAAAGACGCATTTTTCTTGCACCCATTGAAGTTTTAGTATGATCAAGAAGTCCAAGAAGAGAACCACGTTTCTTTCTAAGATTCATACTCTCGACAAGCTCAAGGTTTCGTCTTGCATTAATGTCAAGATGAACATATCTTTCGTCTTTAACAACATTAAGTTTTTTAATGTTTCCAACTTTTCGCATTTGTGTTTCAGAAATATATGCAAGCATTGCACCTGCGGCTTTGATTGCAAATTTTTTGTCTGCTGCATCAAAAACTGAAAGGTTATTGACTTTGAATTGTTCTTTAAGAGTTTTTTCACATTTTGAAAGGTTATATTCGCTGTCACGATAGAAATAAAACTCTGGAACAAACATCATTTGGACTGAGTGAAGTTTTTTAGAAACAGCAACTGCATCACTGTTACAAATAATCTCGCTTGGCTTGGTTCTTGAAAGAACATCATCAAGCATTTTAATTCCATCTTCATTGGCTTTAAACTCACACATTTCCATAAGGCCGGTTGAAATGTCAGCATATGAAACACCAATGCCGTTTTTGTCGGCATAAACTGAGCAAAGAAAGTTGTTTCGGTCTGCTTTTAAAACTTCATCTTCAATTGCGGTTCCTGGAGTTACAACTCTGATAACGGCACGGTCAACAAGACCTTTACTTTCTTTTGGGTCGCTCATTTGCTCGCAGATTGCAACTTTATAGCCTTTTTCAATAAGTTTTGCAATATAGGTGTCTGCTGCATGATAAGGAATGCCACACATAGGGGCACGTTCTTCAAGTCCGCATTGTTTTCCAGTAAGGGTGAGCTCAAGAACTTTTGAACAAACTTCTGCATCTTCAAAAAACATTTCATAAAAGTCACCAAGACGATAAAACAAAATTGCGTCTTTGTTCTTTTCTTTCATTTCAAGATAGTGTCTCATCATTGGAGAGAGAACATTTTTATCAATTATCATTTTATTTCTCCACAATTTTTCCATTTAAAACTGTAAGCTTGCTGTTTTCAACCAAAACTTCAACTGTTTTTCCGATAAGGCTTTTGTCCCCTGGGAATGTCACATTTTTGTTTGTGAATGTTGTTCCAATCATGAAGCCTTTTTTCTTTGGGTGTTCATCGCAAACAAGAACTTCATAGGTGTTTCCAACATATTTTTCAGAAACTTCACTTCCAATTTTGTTTTGAAGCTCAATAAGACGGCGGAGCCTTTCTTTCTTCACTGCAAGCTCAACTTGGTTTTCCATTTTTTCAGCAACTGTTCCCTTTCTTTTGCTATAAATAAACATGAACATTTGCTCATAGCGAACAGTTTTTGCAAGCTCCATTGTTTTTAAAAAGTCTTCTTCTGTTTCCCCAGGGAAACCAACAATAATATCAGAAGAAAACTCAACGTCAGGAATGCACTCTCTTGCTTTCTTGATTCTGCCAAGATACCACTCTACTGTATATTTTCTGTTCATGGCTTTTAATATCTTGTCACTTCCAGACTGAACTGGCAAATGCAAATAGTGTAAAATGTGTTTGCTTTTTCCAATTGTTTCAAGAACTTCATCTGAAATGTCTTTTGGGTGGCTTGTCATGAATGTAAGTCTGAAATCTCCATCAATTTCATCAAGGGATTTCAAAAGGTTTGCAAAAGTTGTTTTGCCATCACCAATATCATTGCCATAGCTGTTAACATTTTGACCAAGAAGTGTGATTTGTTTATATCCTTGTCTAACGAGTTCTCGAACTTCTTTTTCAATGTCTTCAAGCGGTCTTGAAATTTCTCTTCCACGAACATATGGAACAATACAATAGGTGCAAAAGTTGTTGCAACCATACATGATATTAACCCAAGCATTAATTCCACTTGTGCGCTTTTTTGGCATGCTATCACGGCATGCAATGTTTTCGGTTTCTTGAATGTCTATAACACGTTTTTTAGAAGCCTTTCGTTTTTCGATAAAGTTTTCAAAATCAGCAATGTTGTGAGTTCCGAAAATAATGTCAACATATGGAAACTTTTTCATGATTGTCTCTGGATATGTTTTTTGTTGTGACATGCATCCGCAAATTGCGATGATCATGTTTTTGTTTTTTGCTTTAAGTTTTTTAAGTTCGCCAATGTGTGCAAAGATTTTTTGTTCAGCACTTTCACGAATTGCGCAAGTGTTAAACAAAACAAGGTCTGCATCTTCTTCTTTTTCACATGGAGAATATCCCATTTTTTCCAAGATGCCTGCAAGTTTTTCACTCTCGTGAACATTCATTTGGCACCCATAAGTTTTAATTAAATAGTTCATTTTTCCTGCCTTTTGGATTTCTGGGCATAATTTTACATATCTAAAAAGAATGCCCAAACTCCCATTAATGTAAATTATTATACACAAATATATTTATTTTTTCAACACAAATCGCCATTAAGTTATAATATTTTCAAAAACCGCCCATACTAAGACAAATGAAAAAGAAGCATTCTGTTTTAAAGAAAATTTCGCTTTTGATACTTGGCATAATGATAATTTTACCAGTTATGGCTCTGTTTTTGTTTTTTTATGAAACTAAAGATGCAACGCTTGATATGTCACTATTCGGTGGAAATAAAAATCAAGTTGCATTTGCCGTTTGTGATAACTTTGGAAATGAAATTGATTTAAGTTTGCTTGGAGAAGAAAAACAGCTTGACATTAAAGAACTTCCAAATCATGTTAAAAATGCATTCATTGCAATTGAAGATAAAAGGTTCTATTCACACAACGGTATTGATGCAAAAAGAATTGTTGGTGCAACAATTAAAAATCTTAAGAAACGAAAATTCAGTGAAGGTGCTTCGACAATAACACAGCAACTTATAAAGAACACTCACCTTTCAAGAGAAAAAACACTAACTCGAAAAATGAAGGAAATTAAACTTTCTTTAAAGGCTGAAAAGGTTCTTTCAAAAGACAAAATTTTGGAAGAATATTTAAGCACGATTTATTTCGGAAATGGAGCCTATGGAATTGAAAACGCAAGCTCACTTTACTTTTCAAAAAGTGCAATTGAACTTAACATAAATGAAAGTGCGACCTTGGCTGGAATTATAAATGCCCCAAGAATTTATGACCCATTAACCTATCCCGAAAATTGTTTAAAACGAAGAAATTTGGTTTTGTCTTGCATGGAAAAACAAGGATATATTTCAAATGAAGAATATCAAAAAAACGCAAAAATGCCACTAAACATAGTGAAAAACAGCTCTAAAACAATAAAATGTGTAAAAAAATGTATAATTTCAGAAGCTTGTGATAAATTAAAAATTACAGAAAATCAACTTAAAAACATGAACATCAAAATTAAATGCAACATTGATTTTTCACTTCAAAATGAGATTGATAAACTTCTTCAAAATCAAAATTTAATGGTTGATGGCGAAAATGGAAATCCCGCAACAATTGGAGTTTTTGTTGTTGATAATAAAACAAAAAATGTTGTAAGCGTGAATGGAATTTTAAATTTCAACGTTACACAAAGGCGACAACCTGGCTCGCTTATTAAACCAATTTTGGTTTATGCTCCTGCTCTTGAAAATGGACAAATCTATTCTGAGACAATTGTTAAAGATGAACCAATTTCAATTGATGGATATGCTCCGCAAAATGCATCAAAAACATTTCATGGAAACGTGTCTGTCAGACAATCAGTTGAAAAGTCGTTAAATGTTCCGGCGGTCAAAATTCTTTCTAATGTTAGTGTTGCAAAAGCGAAAAGCTTTGCATCAGGGCTTGGTGTTGATTTTGATAAAGCTGACACAAATCTTGCATTGGCACTTGGTGGAATGACAAACGGAATAACTATAAAACAAATTGCAGATGCTTATTCTTGTTTCGCAACTGGTGGTGAATTTTGTCCATCTTCCTATATTTCAGAAATTGTTTCTGAATCTGGAGAGGTTTTATATAAAGACGAAAAGAAACTGACAAGAGCAATGGAACCTTCAACTGCATATTTGATTTCGGACATGTTAAAAGGTGTTTGTAAAAATGGAACTGCAAGAAGGCTTTCTAGTTTTAATTTTGATTTATGTGCAAAAACTGGAACAGTTGGAGTTCCATCTTCTTCGCAAAATAGTGATGCTTATACGGCATGTTATACAACTGATCACACAATTGTGTGCTATTATGGCACAAATTCAAAAAGTGGAAACCTTTCTTCAAGTGTGAATGGTGCATCATATCCCGCAAACCTTGCAAAAGAGATTTTGAGTATATTATACAAAGACTATTCTCCTTCTAGTTTTGAGAAACCGAGTGACGTTGTAACGATGGATATTGACACTCGAAGTCTTGAAAAAGGAAATGTTTCACTTGCTCTTCCGCAAACTCAAAATCGCTATAAAAAATCAGCACTTTTCTCTGTTGATAATTTGCCACCATATTCTTCAGAAATTGATGTTTTTGTTCCTGTGCTCAGTGTAAAAATGGAAGAAAATCAAAAACCAATTTTAACTTTTGACACGAAAGATGGTTTTATTTTCAAACTTGTAAGAACTTGCAAAAACAAACAAGAAATAATCTATTCAGCTGTTGGAAATGGCTCTGTTTTGAAATTTCAAGATAACTCTGCACCGCCATCTGAGATTTGTGAGTATCAAGTTTACGTAAGGTGTGAGAGTTCATCTGTTCCAGAAACAAAATCAAACATAGTAAAGCTTATGAGCTATTAAATAAAAAAAAACAGATATAAAATCTGCTTTTGTTTATTAATATTTAAAATAAATCTGTTTTTTGTTTGATTGTTTTTATATTAAAGTTTTCGGTCTAAAATTCGAATTATGGATTTTGCTTTTGATGCGGGAACTGGTGAGTTTTGGCTTGACACTGCCCTGTCTATCCTTACAACTTTTCCAAGGACCTTTAAACCATCATTTCCAAAAGGAACAATAACTTCATCATTAAGTTCAAGTTCTGCAAATGGTGATCGATACCAAAACATTTTGCCCGCCAAATTGCCTTGCAAAAGTTCAACCTTTGCATAGTCTGAAAAGTCTAAATTTCCAAGCCTTCCGCCCGCCATAGAGTGAATCATGTTGTGTTCTCCTTGATGTGGTATATTTTTTATAATGCAAAAAGATTATAGCATACAGTGGCGACGAATTAAAGTAAAATATTTATATTTTGTTATGATAATTTATTGTTGATTTCGGCAAACCAAAACATGTCATGGTAGCCATCTGATAGTTTTGCATAATCTTTCAAAATGCCTTCTTTTAAAAGTCCGCTCTTTTCAAGAACTCTTTTTGATGCAATGTTTTCGGTTGCGCATCCCCCTTCAAAACGGTGAGATTTCAAAACTTCAAAGGCATAATCTTTCACAGCTTTCACCGCACTTGTTGCATACCCTTTCCCGGTGTGGCGGTTGTCGATGGCATAGCTCACCAAAACGCTGTCATTTTTAAGATTTGGTTTAAGGTTAATTGATCCAATAATTTCACCTGTTTCTTTTAAAGTGATAACCCAGTTATAATAATTTGTTTCGTTGTAATTTTTGCAAAGATCACGCAACATTAAATTTTCTTCTTCAAGGGTTACAGGTTTTTTGTTTGCATAGAACAAAAATTCTTTTTGGTTTACATATCCATTATAAAGTTCTTTTGCATCTTCAGGTCTGAATTTCCTTAAAAGAAGTTGTTTATAAACAAGTTCTATGGTTCCAAGTTGATTCATGTCGGGTCTCCTTTGGTTGTTTGATATAGAAATATGATAGCAGATTGAATTATTCTGTTTTTTTAGCTGTATTTATTGATGAGATTAAAAGTGCTTTAATTTCTGAGCAGTTATCAATTAGTGTATCAATATTGTTAATTTTATAATTAATTTTTTTAAGAAGTTCTAGCCAATATAAACTCTCACTGCATTCTTTAAGAGCAATATGGAGTTTAGCAATGAAGTCGGCTTTGGAGTTCCCATAAGTTGCTTCATTTAGGTTTGCTCCGATACTTGTTGCGGAACGCAAAAGTTGTTTTGCAATAGTGTTATCTTTTTTAAGCAATAAAAAATCTTCATAAAAATTTACGATTTTTGCAGCAAAGTCTATTGTTTTGTCGTGTAAAATACTTTTTTTCATATGTTAACTCCTTATGAACTTTGTTGTTTTGATTGTAGCATATAAATTTATTATTGTAAAAGAGAAATTCAAATAATATTTTTTAATTTTTCTTTTTTATTTCTTATTTCAAAAACGAGAAGAGCGAAAAGAAAAGAAGAAAGAAAAATGAAGAGTTAAAAAATAAAAGTACCAAACAAAAAAATCCTCACCTTTCGGCTCGGATTGTTTTTGTTTGGTGCTGTTGACCGGACTTGAACCGGTATGGACTTTTGGTCCGAGGGATTTTAAGTCCCTTGCGTCTGCCGATTTCGCCACAACAGCAAATATTGTGGAGGCACCACCCAGAATCGAACTGGGGATGAAAGTTTTGCAGACTTCTGCCTTACCGCTTGGCTATGGTGCCACAAATATTGTCAAATATAAAGATTGGCAAGCACTTATAATTGCCTGCCAACGATGGAGCGGGAAACGAGATTCGAACTCGCGACATTTGCCTTGGCAAGGCAACGCTCTACCACTGAGC
>ENA-ORNF01001357-ORNF01001357.1-human-gut-metagenome-genome-assembly--contig:-NODE-1357-length-21594-cov-3.563722_pt1 | contig 21594 bp, 14 predicted proteins | sample MGYA00242110_ERZ509012 | MGnify/ENA primary metagenome ERZ509012 (study PRJEB26280, sample SAMEA2338714) | human gut metagenome | biome: human gut; feature: human-associated habitat; material: faeces...
AAAAAACCAACTGCCTGTACCGGGTTTTGAGAACCGGTGCAGGCAGTTGTTTTTTATGGGAGAATATGTAGAAAGACGGACGGCGTGAGCCGTCCGTCTTTCCGTGTAAGATAGAGAAAAGAGAGGGAAAATAAGATTGGTTGGGATTGCTTCTATGGCTTTATCATACGGTGTGAAAACGGAAAAGTCAACAGGTGGAGCCAATTCTTCATAAATTGTTCACAGAATAACAAAACGAATAAATCTGTTCATAAAATGTTCAAAAATACAGGTGAAATATTGGGTTGACGAATGTTTTAACGTATGATAATATTTAGCATACTAAAAATTAGGACACTAAATGTAAAGGAGCTGATACCGATATGAAACCAGCCTGCGGACCGGATTTTTTGGGGCCTTTGTTAGGCCACGCGACCCATCTGGCACGGGAACGGATGGATGCCCGGTTATCCCGGTATGACATGACTCCCTCCCAGACCCATACGCTGCTGTATCTCAGCAGTCACGGCTACACCGCCCCCCAGCGGGATGTGGTGGAACACCTGCGGGTGCGGCCCTCCACTGCCAACGGTATTCTGGACCGGATGGAGGAAAAGAACATCGAGCTGCACAGCTTTATGGTGATCCGCCATGGACAGTGTGCAGCGAAGGGCTGGTGGAAGCCGTATGATGAAAAATTTCGTCATCCACTGTATTCGTTCAGCAAATCGTTGACAGCAACGGCGATTGGTTTTGCAGAGCAGGAGGGAATCTTATCGCTGGATGAGAAAATTGTCGATATCTTTCCGGACCTGCTGCCGGAAAATCCATCCGAAAATCTCAAAAAAATCACGCTGCATCACCTGTTGATTATGGGTTGTGGTCACGAGACGGAGATTATGGACAATTCCGAAAACTGGATTTCTAGCTTTCTTCATCATCCGGTGCTCCATGAACCGGGAACATTTTATAAATACAATACAGCCGGAACTAACATGCTGGCTGCCGTTCTGAGGAAAAAAACGGGACAGAACGTCACAGAGTTTCTGAAATCCCGTCTGCTGGAGCCGCTTGACATCACATCCCTTACCTGTGCGTTGCTCGGAGACGGAACGGAGCTCGGTGGAGGCGGTATGAAGATGGTGACGGAGGATATGGCAAAATTCACGTATTTTCTGTCCAGACAGGGCGAGTGGGAAGGAAAACAGCTGCTTCGAAAAGACTGGTTTGAACGCGGCGGCCGCATGATCGTCAGATTCCAGGAGGAAAAGCTGCTGTTAGAGGCAGAGGATACGCTGATCAGTGTCGGCGGACTCGGCATTTCACCGCGTCAGGCGTTGACAGCTTTTGAGGTAAAAGAATCTTGAAAAGTGTGAATGGACAGGCTGTTCGGCAAATTTGTAGCTTGTCACTCTGATAAAGGTTCGATATAATAAAGAAAAGGATATTCTGGAATCGGTCATCTCGGGTGGGTTCCGGTGCATAGCGGATAACATAGTTTCGCAGTGCTCCGGACGGGAACCTGAAGGTGGCCGGTTTTCGCTGTCATAATCTGTTTGGACAGAAACAGATTATGACAGCGATGGAAAATAAAATACAAATGGGGGTTTGTATCATGAGTGCAGAGAGCAAAACAAGAATGACGGAAGGCAGTATCTCCCGGAAGATCATCCTGTTTGCCATCCCGCTGTTCCTCGGGAACCTGTTTCAGCAGTTATACAATACGGTTGACTCACTGATTGTAGGAAATTTTCTGGGAAGCAATGCGCTGGCAGCAGTCAGCTCATCCGGAAATCTGATTTTTTTGATGGTGGGCTTTATTAATGGCATTGCCATGGGTGCCGGTGTCGTGATTGCGAGATATTATGGGGAGAAAAATCACAAAAAACTGCAGAAGGCGATCCACACGACTGTGGCATTCGGCCTGGCAGCCGGTCTGATCCTGACGGTGGCCGGCATGTACCTGGCACCGAAAATTCTGGTACTGATGGGAACACCGTCCGATGTTCTGCCGCAGTCGATTGCATATTTCAGAACCTACTTTGCCGGTTCTCTCGGCTTTGTAATGTATAACATTTTTGTCGGTATCCTGCAGTCCATAGGAGACAGCCGCCATCCGCTGATTTATCTGATCGTATCCTCGTGCATCAATGTTGTGCTGGACCTCTTTTTTATCGCAGGTCTTGGCATGGGAGTCGGCGCAGCGGCGCTTGCGACAGCTATTTCCCAGTTCGCAAGTGCGATTCTCTGTCTGATCCATCTGCTGAGGACGAAAGAGGAGTACCGTCTTTATATCAGCAAAATCCGATTCGACGGCAGAGTGCTTGGCGAGATTATCCGAAACGGTGTGCCGTCCGGTTTCCAAAATTCGGTTATCTCAATCGCAAACGTTTTCGTGCAGACAAATATCAATGCATTTGGAAAAATGGCGATGGCAGGCTGTGGTTCCTATGCAAAAATAGAGGGTTTTGCGTTTCTCCCGGTTACATGCTTTACCATGGCGCTGACCACATTCGTCAGCCAGAATCTTGGTGCAAAACAGTATGACCGTGCGAAAAAAGGAGCACGCTTCGGTATTCTCTGCTCTGTTGCCATAGCCGAGCTGATCGGATTTGTCATCTATGTGGCTGCACCAACGCTGATTGCGGCATTTAACAGTGATCCATCTGTCGTTCACTATGGTGTCATGCAGGCGAGGACGATTGCGCTGTTCTACTTCCTGCTGGCCTTTTCCCACTGTATCGCGGCGGTGCTCCGTGGCTCCGGACATGCCTCGATTCCGATGGTTGTCATGCTCTGCGTCTGGTGTCTGTTCCGGGTCAGCTACATTACCGTGACGGTTCGTCTGATTCCGGATATCCGTGTGATCTTTTGGGCTTATCCTCTGACCTGGAGTATCAGCTCCGTCATTTTCCTGTATCTGTTCCTGAAAGGGAAATGGGTATACGGCTTTGAAAAATCTGATAGAAACCCAAAGAAAAGAGGATAAAACAATGGATATAGAAATGTTTGGTAAGCTTTCCGATGCATTTGGACCAAGTGGATTTGAGGAGGATGTCATCCGTACCATAGCAGATTACTGCAAAGAATTTGATGTGGAAAATGACGCAATGAATAACCTGTATGTGCGGATGCCGGGAACAAAGCAGGATTCCCGTCCGGTCATCCAGCTTGATGCCCATCTGGACGCATGCGGTTTCATGGTACAGAATATCCAGGACAACGGATGCCTTGGCATTATCATGCTTGGTGGCTTTCATCTGACCAGCCTTCCGGCACATGCGGTATGGATCCGCACCAGATCCGGAAAAATGGTACATGGTATTATCTGCGCAAAACCGGTTCATTTCATGACAACAGCGGAACGCAACAGTCAGACTCTGGAAATTGAAAAAATGTATGTGGATGTCGGAGCAACCGGCCGCGAGGAGGTTGAAAATGTTTTCGGAATCCATATCGGTGATCCGATGATGCCGGATGTAACCTTTGAATACGATGCAGAGCATGAAATCTGCTTCGGAAAAGCATTTGACAACCGTGCCGGTTGCGCGTGCATCGTAGATACGATGAAACAGCTGGAAAAGGAGCAGGCTTCTCTTGCGGTTAATGTTGTCGGCGCCTTTGCAGCGCAGGAGGAGGTCGGAACCCGCGGCGCTGTGGTGACGAGCCAGATTGTAAAACCGGACCTTGCCATTGTATTTGAGGGATCTCCTTCCGATGACTTTTTCATCAGCGCAGGACAGGCACAGGGCTGCATGAAGAAGGGTGTTCAGATTCGTATCCTGGACAACAGCTATATTTCCAATACGCAGTTTATTTCACTGGCCGAGGAAGTAGCAGAAAAATGCGGAATTAAATACCAGGAGAGCGTAAGAAGAGGTGGAAGTACAAACGCAGCAAAAATCAGCGTGACAGGAAAAGCAGTTCCGTGTCTGGTGCTTGGTGTTCCATCCCGCTATGCGCACAGCCATTACAATTTCTGCGCAAAAGAAGACCTGGAGGCAGCAAGCGCAATGGCAGCCAATGTCATTCGTGCTTTAGATGAGGAAAAGATCCGTCATATCTGCCATCAGGATGTACTGTAAAATATTCGATAACGAAAGAAAAAGCATGCCGGAAGCGGGTTCACAGGAAAGGTGAAGCCGTTTTCGGCATATCTGGTAAAAAAGGAGAGTTTACAAGTGAGAAAACCGATCATTGGAATCTTGGGAAATACGTATAAAACACAGCCGGGACTTTTTTCGAGCGCGGAGAGAATGTATGTCAACAGTGATTATATCGAAGCAGTTCTGAACAACGGCGGAATTCCGATGGCAATTCCGGCAGTTGCCATGAAAGCGAATCCGGAAGATGTACTTGCCGTGTGCGATGGCATTCTGGTTCCCGGCGGAGAGGACTTAAATCCGTGGTATTATGGGGAAGAGCCAAAACCGCAGATCCAGACCATTCGCCCGGAGATCGACGAGGCATGGTTCGCACTTGGACGGGCGGCAAAAGAGATGGGAATGCCCATGCTTGGCATCTGCAAGGGAATTCAGTTTTTAAATGTCCTGTGCGGCGGTGATCTGTACCAGGATATCTATACACAGAAGGAAACCACAATTTTGCATCTGCAGTCCCTGGAGCGGTCATACCTGCACAACCAGTCATCAGAGGCAGATTGGAGTCTGTAAAAGTCAGATTTTGCAAAATAACTGGCACCGAACGGAATATCAACTGCATTCAGAGAAGGTATAACATTAGAGCAGGCAAGAAAATCATTGATTGGTTTTGCCCATTTATCATAATCAATTCCATTGATACCCACAAATACACCCATGATAGTGCCTGCATTTCCTACATTACAGTCTGTATCCCAGCCACACATGTTACAAATATTGAGTGTATCTGAGAAATCTTCATGACCGTACAGCATAGAGAGAACCATAACCATGTCAGAACGATTTTGAAACCAGCTGCCGTATCCTCCTTAAGTGACAATATCCTCCGGCATACAGATATTCTCATTCCAAACCAGGCTGAGATGGCACTGCTTTGCAATTGTTCTGCTTCCATAGATATCACTGAACTTTCCCGCCAAGCAGATACCATGCTCCAAAAGGGCGTTGGGGCAGTTGTTATCACACTCGGAGAGCATGGTTGTTTTCTGAAAACCGCATCTATGGAACAGCATTTTCCGGCAGCGGCTGATTTTATCCCCATGGATAGCACAGGCGGAAGTGATGCTGGTTTTTGTATTTCAAGACAAGGTGTTGTTCCGGCGCTGATAGATCAGACCTCGCTTGAAAAATACATAAATAATGTTTTACCCGATCTTTTAAAATAATCTTGAATTCGGCAAGTACCGAATTATGACATAGTTGCTCAACCGTGCAGAAGAAATCGTATTTGGATTATTTTATGATTTAACATGAGTCTTGATATGAAAAGATAATTGAATGCACATTCGTGTATTGGAATTAGATTCAGAGCATGGACTCCGTATATTGCTGTAGGGCGCATGGATAAATATAGCTTACAAAGTAATCACGAGCTTAAACCAGCCGCCCTCTGTGGAAAAATCATAAAAGGCATTATGCTTTTCACAGAAAGCCATGATGGAGCGTGTTCCAGTTCCATGACCTGTTCTGGTGGAGGTGGGGAGTCCGTTTCTTCCCAGGGTAATCTGTCCTTTATAAGGGTTTGCAATCTCAAACATAAAGGCAGGCCTGCAGATACAGCGGATAATAATTTTTCTCTCATTCTCCGGAAGCTCTGCACATGCTTTTGTGGCATTTTCCAGAGCGTTGGCAAAACAGATGGAAAGCTCGGCGGAATCAACAGGGAGGCTTTCCGGAATCGCAAGATGGTGCTCTATGGTAATGTCCAGATTCCGGGCTTTTTCAAGATAAGCAGTGAGTGTAGCATTTAATATGGGATCACTGCAGTAGTGAGTGGGAGTGCTCAGCCGGTTCAGCTCAGTTGATTCGGATACAAGCTCAAGGATGGCCTTAGCATTTCCTTCCTTAGCAAGCGCAGCGATACCGGACAGCATCTTGTGAGTATCCTGCCAGATGAGCTTTACTTCTTTGGCGTTCCGTTTCGTATCTTCAACATGTTTTTTTATGCCCTGTATCTGGATTTCCAGAATCTCACGGTTCTGTTCATCCATCTGATACTGATACTGAGTCCGCAGATATTGGAAAACGGCATAATAAATGATGGCGATGACAGCACCTGAGAGGCAGAACAGAAGTGGAAAAGCCGGGTTTTGTGTGTAATGGACCGGATAGAGTGCAAGCGTCATCACAAAGAGGAAGAAGGCGATAGGGATCAATGCGAGAATTCCAAAGCCCCGGGTATTGATCCCGCCTATATCCGGAAAAACCCTTCTCAGAACAAAAAATTCCAAGGCAATCGCAGCAAGATAGGCAGACAGAAGAAGTATTGCATTTGACAGCAGCGTGCCTTTAAACAGTGTGTTGAGCAGTGTCACACTGATCAGAAGGTAGAGAGAGAGCAGGAGCTGCGACAGGCATTTGAAGACATGCCTTGAGACGGTGGTGTCTGCGGTCATATAGATCATGATTACACCCGGCAGAGAAATAGTAAGGATAACGCTTCTGAGAAAAGACAGAAATCCACAAAAGTGCATGAAAAAAAAGGTGAACACAATTGCATAAATGGCATATCCGCCTAAAAAAAGCAGGTTCCTTTTATAGTTTTTTCTCATCGGAGAAGTGGCGACTACCATGCCGAGCGTGCCAAATACAGCGACAAAGATACGGTAGATCTGGTAAGCCGTATTATCATCAAAAATCATAGTATTCCTCCATTTTGAACATTATCATAATGTGACCATAACCTTAAACCAGCCGTCTTCAGCTGTAAAGGTGTAAAAGGCATCATATTTTTCGCAGAATGCCACGATGGAACGGATATGGGCTTCCATACCGCCCTCCGGTAAATGTGGAAGACCATTTCTGTCAAAGGTTATCCTGTCCGGCTGAGGATTTTCAAGCTCAAACATCAGCCTGGGTTTTCCAATGCATTTAAAAACAATTTTTCGTTTCTCCTTTGGCAGCTTTTCACAGCATTCGATGGCATTTCCAAGCGCATTGGCAAAGCAGATGGCAAGTCTGGCAGGGTCAACCGGTAGAATATCCGGGATAGTGACGGAGGTTTGAAGCAGGATACCGGATTCCTCTGCGGATTTAAGATAAGAATAAAGTGTTGTATCCAAAAGGGCATCTGTGCAGTAATGGAAGGCTTCAGGCATATCAGGCTTCTGGCCGGCGATGCCGGTAAAGTCAAGGATCGCCTGCATATCTCCACTCTCGGCAAGAGATGCGATAGTGGAAAGTATGTGCCGGGTGTCATGCCGGATGATTTTTGTCTGCTTTGCAAGCTTTTCCATGTCGGCAGCCTCTCTTTGTATATTTTGTACCTGCAGCTCGAGAATTTTTCTGTTCTGCTCTATTTCCTGCCTGTGATACTGCATAGAAAGAAATACGCCGATCGCAGTGTAAAGAATGACAATGACGGCACCAAGCAGATAGATCAATATAACACTTGTGGGGCGTTTACTATAATGCTCCGGATAAAAAGCAAGTGCTACGGCAAGGATGATCAGCGCACAGGGAATCAGGGAAAGGATTCCCCAGCCTTTCCGGATCTCTGTAATAAAATCCAGATAGATGCGGCGCATGAAATGAAAATCAAACAGGATGACAAGCAGATAGGCGAGCAGACGCATCAGGATATCTGAGAGCTCCGTTCCGTGCAGCGCAGTATTTATGAGTGTGATGGTGCCTGCAATATATATAGAAACAAGTATGTGTGTTGCACGGATGAATACAAGCCGTGGAAATGGCTCGTCAGACATATTATGCAGCAGAAGGATGGCGGGACAGGATATTGTCAGGATAAATACCCGCAGTAAATGCTGGTAGCTGAAAAAATAGATGATTGCGTAGGATGAAATTATGACATAAATGAAGTAGGAAGCAAAAATCATGATACTTATGGGCTTCTCCTTCACATAGCGGAGCTTCGTGGTGGAGCCCATCATGCCAAAGGTACCTGCGCAGGTGATTATAACTTTTAAGATCAAAAAAATAATATTATCCTCAAAAAGCATAGTATCTGCCTCCATTCAGCCAAAAGTCCGCCCACTCCTTCTTGACTGTTTCGTACATACGGCGGGGAACCGGAACACGAAGCTCCCCGGTCAGCAGCAGGTCTGATCTTGTAACCTCTGTGACATGGAATAAATTGACGACAAAGGAGGAACCTACCAGAAGCATTCTTTTGTGTGCCAGCAGCTCAGACACAGCATTCTGGAAAGAACCGTTGAAGCTGGTGCTGTGTATCACAGTATTATCTGTCAGATGATAATCAATATGTTTATCTATGCGCTCTGCATACCGTATGTCGGCGATGGGGATCATACGGATACTGTCCGTGGTCTTTATGGCAACGGTCTTTTGCATGATCTGTGAAAAAGAGCGGTAAGCCTTGTCGAGGCTTTGGAAAAACAGTTCACTTTCGACAGGCTTTAACAGATAATCAAAGGCATCTACCCGGTAAGAATCCAGTGCAAAGTCAGGGGAGGTGGTGAGGTAGATCAGAAATCCCGTATTATCACGCATTCTCAGGGCAGCGCCAAGCTCAATACCATTCATTTCCGGCATAATACAGTCCAGAATATAGAGGTCAAAGCCACCGTGTTCATCTACATGGTTGATAAGTTCTTTTCCTGATGCAAAAGAAGATAAGGAAAGAGTCCGGTCAGAATGTATCTGTTTATATTGTCTGATCAGCTCCCTGGTCTTTTCATGGTTCGTTATTTCATCATCACATAAAGCAATCTGCAAGGCATGATCCCCCTCCCGGTTTATTTTCTGAATAGTTACCGTCATATATAAAAGCCTGTAAAACGCCTGTTCCGGACGCATGAAACAGGCGTGATCATTATTTGCGATTACCTCTATAGTGTAGCAAAGAAGGCAGGATGAGTCAACGAAACAGGGGGTGACCAAATCCGAACAAAAAGCTGCCAAATCCGCAATGATGACCATAACAAAAAGTAATTCCGATATACTTTAGCTGAAAAGACAGAAAAAGCTTTTAGAAGATAAAATGGGAAGGTGAGTATTATGAAGATACATAAGCTTAAGGCCGGAGAAAAAGCTGCGCGTATCACAGCACTGGTTCTGACAGCAGCACTGGTATTTACAAGCATTGATCTTGCCGTGTTTGCAACTTCCAATGAAGGAATAAAAACACAGGAAGTGATCACGGGCTTTGGAGCTCTGGATGAATCGGCCGCAGTGCAGCTTTTGCCGGTCGGTGCACAGGAAAGTGAAATCGTATTTCCTGATACCCTTACTGTAATGTTGGAAACAGACAGTGTGGAGGAGTCCACCGGGGATGTAACACAGGAGACAGAGGATTCTACGAAGGAGAACACAGAAGCTGAAGAAATCCAGACACCGGAGAAAGATACAGAACATGGAGAAAGCACAGCCTCAGGAGAAAGCACAGACACCGGGGAAGGTATGGACTCAGGAGAAAGCACAGACACCGGGGAAAGCACAGCTTCAGGAGAAAGCACAGACACTGGGGAACGTACAGCTTCGGAAGAAAACGCAGGAACGGAAGACGATGCGGCAGAGGAAGAGCAACCGGCACCGGTAGAAACGATTCCCCCTGTAAAAAGCACGCGGGAGACTTCCATTCATGTGACATGGGAAAACAACACAGCGGACAGCTTTGACTCTTCCGCATTGGGAAATCATTATGTTTATATTCCGGTTATTCCGGAAGAATACAGGCTGGCGGATGGTGTCAGCCTTCCGCAGATCAGTGTGACAATTGCAGCTATAGGAGGACAGGGGCTTGCAGAACTGCTTGCATTGTTAGAGAAGCTGCCGGATCCCCTTACCTACCTCTCCTCAGGTGTAGAAAATAAGGAGATCATTGATCCGGAGCAGCTTACCGAAGCAAGGGAGAAGCTGGATGCATGGCTTGCAGAAAATAAAACAGAGGATACAGAGAATAAAGAAATACTTTCCGGGGAAGAGGAGGAGCGTCTGGCAGAGCTTATCCAACGTCTGGAGGGTCTGGAGCATATACGAGATACGGAGACGGACTGTATGGATCTCAAATGTCCGTATCACTATCCGGAGATGATACAGCAGCGGATGGAGGAGGATGAGCTGCCGGAGCTTCTGACCCTGGAGGATCTGGTGGAGGACTACGGCGTGGAGCCGCCGGAAGAGAATGCCATGCCTGCTGCTGCCTGGGGTACAGACCAGCCCCGGCGGGCACCTGCCAGGGCATCGGCTCTTACCCCACATCCACAGACACTGATGGTTACGGAAGATAACGAGAACAACAGCCATACGGGAAAGGCAGATGGTGACATTGATGAGAGCATGGGTTGTTCAAACAAAAAACATCCCATCGAGCTGGCTTTTACACTGGATGAGCTTCCTACGCAGAGTGCCTATCTGGCGGTGAAGGCTTATGATGTGGATGAGGATGACGGTGAGACAGATTACGTGTACCTCAATGATGACATATATCTGCCGATGGATCAGACAAATCAATTTAATAAAAACTATAATAACGAGACGATCGGTTATCTGTCTGGCACAGACAATACGTGGAATACGACGGTATTGGAGATCCCCCTTGAAAAATTAAAAAAGGGAAAAAATGTCATATCTGTAACGGTGGCACCGCGAAGCTGGATTGTAAGAATAGACTGGATGCAGCTTGTGCTGGACGGTGGTGCAGCAGATCCCAACATTGAAAAATTTTCCCTGGAGCTTCAGGACACATCCACAAAAGGTAAAACGGTTACCGTACAGTCTCTTGTGACAATCCGGCAGAAAGGAAATAAAGAATATTCGACAGAGTATACACTGACACAGACAGAGACAGGCAATGCGCTGGATGCCTGCTTTGGCAAGGCTAAGTCACAGGAGCAGATTGCCTTAAGCATGCCATTGGATTCGCCAAGCGGTGTATATAAAATTACCGGAATTCTCAAGGATCCGGCAACAGAAGAAATCAAGGCAACAGACAGCTTCAGCTTTTATTTTAATCAGGGTGCAGGTCTTGGCCCGAAGGTCAGCCATACGCTGTCGCCGGATACACTCACCAACCGTGATGTGACGATAACGGTAAAGGCTGAGGATATGCCGAAGCTGGGAATCACGGATGTAAAGGTTGCAGCTGGCGCAACGAAGACAGCGACAGTAAACAAAAAATACACCTTTACGATAAACTATAAGTTAAAAGGCAGTGACAAGTCCTTCCTTTATCCGGTATGGGTTGACAATATCGACAAGACGGCACCGGTGCTCACCTATACGCCGGTTACTGTGGTGGAGGAAGAGCAGCAGGAGACGGTGGAGAAGCTGTTTGGTGAGGCACTCTCTGTATCGGATAACCACAGGCTTGCCGATAAGCCTCTGACTTATACCATACCGAAGGATATCGCAGCTCTTCCGGGAACAAAGACAATCAGTGTAAAGGCATCCGATGCCGCAGGAAATACGACCACTAAGAATTGTGTAATCACGGTGACTGCAAAGCCATTGGAACTCAAGCTTGGCGCACTTACCGCAGCGGCAGGAAGCAAGGACAGCTTCGAGCTGAAAGCGGTTCTGGCACATACCGGTGGGGATACAATCAAGGAAACCGGCTTTGTATGGGGCGTGATGCCCGCTCCGACGCTGGACTTTCATAACGGCAGTGCCAAAACGGCTTCGGTCATTACAACAAAAAATGGAAATCTGAGTGCAAAAGCCACAGGACTAACTTCCGGCGTGGAATACTATGCGCGGGCATATGCGAGGGTTACATCTGCCGGCAAAGAGAAGGTGTATTACAGCGAAGCGGGAAAATTCGGCTTCGGAATTCCGCAGTATGGTACATTTTCTGTGAGCAGTGTCACAGGTAGTAATGGCAAAGCGACCTTTACGATCACAAGAAGTAATGGCTCAGACAAAGCACAGACAGTATATTGCCGCACGGTAAACGGATCGGCGGTCGGTGGCACGCATTTTACCCATGAGGTGGGGGCTGTCTACTTTGCGGAGGGAGAAACGTCAAAGACCGTGACAGTGACGGAGCTTGGCGTGACAAATGCTTATCAGAGCAAGACGGGAACAAAGTATTCCAATGCCGACAGAACCTATTCGCTGGAGATCTACCGTGTGACGGGTGGCGGAACGATTGACCAGACACGCCGCTCGATGCAGCGGACGATGCCGAAAGACAGCAACTATACCGTGGACCGGTCGGTTTACACAACAGAGAGATCGATCACGCATGTCGCTGAGACATCCGGAACAAATGGAAAAAAGATTGCGGATACAACAGGTAAACAGGGTGGAGAAGAAACCAATGTGAGATTTCTTACAAACCGCGACAATGCTATAAACTATAATACCAGCAGTTCTTTTTCCAACTATTATACGGATACACGGCAACAGGAGTATCTAAGGTCCACAGCCGGCGGGTGGTATTACCGGTATGTGCTGAAGGCATATGAATTTGAGGACGGCTATGAACATGCCTATCTGGGAACCGAACCATTAGAAGATATACATTATAAAATAAATAAATATGATGCAGCCGTTGCAGGAGTCAGAGGGCAGCTCTGGGCCTGTAATTTTCTGCAGCCGCAACAAAAAGCAGAAGGAACCTATTCTTTCCCTGACACCAGAACGGGTGGAGGGGAAGGAGCAGGCTATCCGTTAAACAGCTCCGGTACGGCGCATAGCTACAACAGCAAAACATGGGTGAAGCTTGGGGTGGATCAGACCTGCTACGCCTATTTTGGTGCAACCGGTGAAGGTAAAGATATATGGCATGTGGACGGCCTGCGAAGCTTTGTGATGGTCAATGACGAGAAGGAGCCGACGCTCCTTGGCGTTGCACCGATGGCAGGAGGCACTTATCTTCCGGGAGATCCGATCACGGTAGCACTGGTTTTTGACGAGATTGTGGACAGGCAGAATAGCAGCCTAAGCAGCAGCCTTACAATCTCTACGAATGTGGGAACCCTGTCCTATGCAGGTGGTGCGGATACGAATGTGCTCTATTTTACAGGGAAGGTATCCTCTGCTGTCAGCTTAAATAGTACTGACGCATTGAAGGTCAACAGCATCAGCAGTATTGGCAGCATTAAGGATATGTGCAATCTATCCGGTACGAGCCAGACCTTTTCGGGCGGCAATACCAATATCAAGGTGGATACCACGAAACCGAGCCTGACAGTGAAGGCGGATACCAGTGGCAGTCTGCCTCGTCATAAGGCAACGATCACAGCCACAGGAGCAGCCTCCCTTCAGTATGCATGGACGAAGGATACTGCACTGCCAGGCTATGGCTGGCAGACCACCACAAGCGGTACGCAGCTCACAGAGAGCAGAGGAACCGCAGGGCAGACACAGATCTGGTATCTGCATGTGCTCGCCACGGCAGCATCGGGAGCATCGACACATCAGTATCAGGCTTTTACCTTTATGAATCCTGCAATCACGGGTGTGTCGGTGAGGGCTGGCAATACGACAGCTTCAGCGGATGCAGCCGATGTGTGGAAGCCCGGTAAATATATCGTGGTGCAGTATGCGGGTGCACAGAGCACAGAAACTAAGCTTACCTTTGACGGACCAAAGAAGGAAGAGAAAAGTATTGCATCCTCCAGTGGTTCTGCTTATTTATATGTCACAGAAAATGGAAGCTATACCGTCACGCTGACGGATACCTATGGAAATGTGATCTCCAAGACCATTGAGGTTAAAAAAATAGATCGTAAAAACCCGACCGTGACGCTTCGCAGCGGCAGCAGTACCGGAGCGGACACGGTATACAATGAGCTGATCATTGCGGTACTGCCGGAGGATACCGGTGGCAGCGGTGTGGCAAAGGTGGAGTATGCATGGACGAATACGACAGGGACTCCTTCTACTTCTACATGGAAGACACTGACTGCGGCTGCAGATGGCAGTTATCAGGCACAATATACCGCAGCAGAGACATCAAAGACTGCAAAGTACCTGCATGTAAGGGTGACAGATGGAGCTGGAAATGTATCGGAAACCGTGAAGTCGGGACCTTATCAAGTGATAAAGAAGGCAACGGCAGCAGCCCTTCCTTCCATTACAGTAACGGGAAATCCGTCTTCGTGGACAAAAAGTGCCACACTTACATGGAAAGCTACACCGGGAAGCGGCACAGGTGCGGGACCACTTGCGTTTGTCTATACGCCGAAGGGGACAGTGACTGAGAATATGACAGTCGGAAGCTGTACTGTGACGAAAAACGGTGTCTATGAATTTATGGTAATGGATAAATTCGGGAACTCTGAGGCAGCAGAGGTGCTTGTGACCAAAATCGACAATGAGGCACCGAAACTGGCATCTCTTACAACTGCCGGTGGCAAGCCGGGAACAATAGGGCTGACTGGTGTTACAGATAACCATACGGCTGTTTATGATCAGAGGGGAAATATTACAGGATATGGTGGCAGCGGCATCAGGATCAGAGAGTACAGGATGCCGGGAGAGAGCACCTGGACAGCCTTCACAGGAGACAGCTTTAGCGTAGCGAAAAACGGAAGCTATATGGTAAGGCTTACGGACAATGCAGGAAATGTCAGTGAAGAATACCGTGTGGAAATGGCGGGTATGGATGTGACAGCACCAACAGTCAGCTGTACAGTCAATGGAACACTCAATGGAGCAAGTGGATGGTATCTGGATTCCAATGTTTCGGTAAAGCTTACCTTTGCGGATAAGGCAGGGGCTGAGGGAGGCACACCCAGCGGCGTTTGGAGTGCAGCGTATCAATGGGTGACAGATACTTCTAAAAAACCGGCAACAGGAATGGTCAACCTTGACGCAGCCGCGGTTGCAGCGGGTGAGTATACGATTTCCTTGTCAGACTATTATGGAACCTGTTATTTATATTATAAGGTGACAGACCGGAAAGGAAATATACGGGATGGTTTTTCAGAGCAGATAAAAAAGGATAATGTCCATAGTCTGGAATTTAAAGGGCCAGACAAGGCCCAGCCCTTGTCCGCAGGACTGCCCATGAGTATTTCACTTACCTATGGACCATCAGGAGGAAAGCTTACCGGAACGGCACAGACGGAGGTACTGGCAGAGCTATCGGCCTATCAGGGAATCTACCGTTTCTCAGAGCTGAAAAAGACACAACCGGTCTATACGGTAAAAAGCACCGGCACAAAGCAGATTCAGTATTATAAGAAGGCATACAGTGACAGCACCGCCTGTGAGCAAAAGACCTTTTATGTCAGACAGATCACCTTTGACAGTCAGGGCGGAAGCCGCGTGGAGCCGCAGCTGATATGGACGACCTACAATGGTCTTATTCCGGAGCCGGCTGTGCAGTGTGCGGTCACGGAGCCGCAGGAACCTGTCCGTGAGGGCTACACCTTCGGAGGCTGGTATAGGGATGCGGAATGTACAGACAGCCGGAAATTTGATTTTGGTACCCAGTCGCAGGTTATGGCGGACACAACGCTTTTTGCAAAGTGGATACCGAATTCCTATCATGTGAATTATACGCTGTCCCTGCCGGATGGCAGCGTTTATGAGCCGGAAGACAGTTATAAAACCTATGTCCATGGACAGGAGCTCACAATGCCGGTTCCATCACAGGAAGGATATGAGTTCTGTGGCTGGTATGACAATGCCGGTTATACAGGAACAGCCTATACAAAGATTGGGGCAGCGGAATATGGAGACAAAATCTGCTATGGTTATTTTAAGGATGTACAAAAGCCAAAGCTTGCTGCGTCAGTAGAAAGTAATGTCAGCCCGAATACAAAGGGCTGGTATAATACGGATCTGATCCGCATGGTTCTGTCATATTCTGATAACAAGGGAGTCACAGGTCTGTATGGTAAGGTGGATGATGGCGGATATGAAGAAATCCCCGGTGTTATTACAGAAGGGGGGACAACCGTAACAAAGGATTATGCCTGTGTCGAGGGAACCCACACCTACACCTTCAAGGCAGTGGATGCAGCAGGAAATGAAACGGTGACAGAAGCGCTGACCGTAAAGCTTGATACGATAAAGCCGGTGATTGGTGATGCAGCCTTCAATGAGGGATATAAAAATCTCTGGAACTGGCTCATCCGAAAAGACAGTCTTGAAATTACGATTCCTGTCGCAGAGGCGGGAAGTGGAATAGAGAGTGTGGAGTATAAACTAATACCGGAAGATAGCAGTACAGCAGGTCAGCCATCGGTAAAAAAGGCTTCCGTGGAGAATCGTGCCGGTTATAAGGCAGTGATCTATATCAACCCGGATTTTAAGGGAAAAATCATGATTACTGCAAGGGATTATGCAGGAAATGTGTCGGATACGAAGATGATAGGTACGGATGGCAGTGGCATCCATGGCATCATCGTGGAGGATCATGCACCGGAGATCACATTTTTGGTAAATGGCAGTGAAAGTCCGGAAAAAGAATATGAGAAAGCGCCGACAGTCATCGTGACGGTAAAGGATGACAAGGAGAATGCTATTTCCGCAGGACTGGCTTCGGTGGCTTACCAGATTGGAAACAGCGCAGAGTGTGTATTACAGGAGGATTTTACCACAAGCATTAGAACAGAGGTCAAATTCAGCATACCCACAGAGAAGCTTCCGGCAGCCGGTGCGGACATTACCGTGAAAGCTGTGGATAATGCCGGAAACCGGGCAGAAAAGAAAATCACGGTAAGGATACATACTCACAGAGCGGTTCTGGTGCAGGCTGTAGAACCAACGTGTCTTGCAAAGGGAAACAAAGCCTATTATGTCTGTGACTGTGGAAGATGGTATGCCGACAGCAGTTGTACGACAGAAATCACATCGAAGGATGTGGTACTGCCGGCAAAAGGACATAGTTTTAGCGGAGATTACGTATACGATACAGACGGACATTGGAAAGTATGCAGCCGATGTGCTGCATTGGGAAAAAAGCATAGCCATGTATATGACGATGACAGGGATACCATCTGCAATGACTGCGGCTTTGACCGGACGATAAAGAAGCCGGAACCGGAGAAACCGGGAGGCGGCGGAACAGAAACACCATCACCAACAGTCCAGCCGGAAAAACCGAAAAATACCCCGGAGAAGAAGCCGGAAAATACTCCGGAGAACAAGCCAGAAAACAAGCCACAAAATACCACGGAGAAGAAGCCGGAGAACAAACCGGAAAACACCCCGGATGAACAGCCGGACATAAGAGATGACGTAGATGTACCGGAGATGACAGAGGATGGCAAGGCAAACACATCGGGAGAAGCTGTGCCAACGGGAAATGTGAAGGGCATGGCGGACACAAGTACAGCCCTGAAAATTGGAGAAGGCACAGTCACTGTAATGGTTGTCTGTGAGGAACAGGAGTATACGGCAGGAGTGTCTGATACTGCTGCGGTGGTGAATGCAGTGCTGACACCGGCACAGCTAAAAAGTGCAGCTGCTGGAGAAAACATAGAAATCCGGGTAGAGGTGAAGGATATTTCCGGCAATGTTCCAGAGAAGGATAAGAGTGCGATCGAGAACGGTATAAAGGAGTACCATAAGGAAATACCTGATCTGGTACTTGGAATGTATGTTGATATTTCTCTGTTCGTAAAAATAGGAGAAGCTGACTGGAATGCTGTTACAGGAACGGTAGAACCGGTCGAGGTAGTGATCGGTATTCCACTGAAGCTGCAAAGCACTGACAGGGAGTTTTTCATTATCCGCTCCCACGAAGGGGAATATACCCTTTTAACGGATATGGATGATGCACCGGATACAGTAACGATCCATACAGACAGATTCTCTGCTTATGCCATTGCGTACAAGCAGGTGAGCCGGACACCACAAGCCGGTAAATGCAATTTATGCCACATTTGTCCGACCTTCCTTGGCATCTGTTATTTTGTGTGGCTGATACTTATCATGGCAGTACTTTTGATCGTCTTTAGAGTGATACGAAGAAACAGAAATGTGAGAGAAAACCAGAAGCCGTAATAGAAAATGAATTGTGGAAGCATACATTTGTTGTATGTGCAGTGCTGCAATAAAGTAGAAAGTAAGTGACTTTATTGCAGCACATTTGATGATATCCTATATCCGGAAACAGGAATCAACCTGCGAAACAATTTCAGCGTCAATCCAGCCCTTGTCTGCCATATCTTTTAGAATTCCACAGGCTTTTTCATGGGACATGCCCTGCTTATAAGGGCGGCTCTCGGTTAAAGCCTGATAAATATCTACACATGCCATCATGCGCTCCTGGGTGTTCAGGTCGGCAGCCGTTTTGCCAAAGGGATAACCGGTGCCGTCTAACCGTTCATGGTGAAAAGCCGCCCAGTCCCGCAGCTCTTCGAAACCATCAATTTCAGACAGAATATAATAGGTATAAGAGGCATGGTCCTTCATGGTGGTAAATTCCTCATCCGTTAAGCGGCCGGGCTTTTCCAGGATTTCATTTCCGACGGCAACCTTTCCAATATCATGTAATGCGCCTGCCAGATACATCTTCTGTGCAGTCTCTTCATCGAATCCCATGTAGCGCGCCAGTTTTTCTGCATCAATGGCAACACCGATGGAATGGGTGCTGGTAAAGGGCGATTTATAGTCGACAATATGTGCAAAGAAATCAGCCAGTACCTTAATCTGCGAAAACGTAAGCTCCTGCCTGATGCGGGGAATCTTGTTCCATAGACAGGCATCCAGATCCCTGCTTCCAAGAGAAAGAAAATGGGCCTCTGAAAAGCTTTTAAGAAATGCATTTACACATTCCGCATCGAACATGCGCCCCTTTGCTTTTTGAAGAAAATCGAGGCCCTTTTCCCAGGTGGCGGTAGTAAAGGTCTGGGTGCGGCAGGCCACATCCAGCAGGTCACACAGATGAATAATACGTGCAAAAAGAGGCGTTTCCTCCCATTTTTTGCCAAAAGGACCGGTTCCATCCGCATTCTCGTGATGGTATAAAATCACATTCGTTACATCTGTGTGAAAGGGCAGCCCCTGAATATTATGCTCTCCCATAGAACAATGTGCGCCCAGTCTTGGAAATTCCTGTGCAGCAGAAGCCCGGGCAATATCGTTATGCAGCTCCTCCTGAATATATTGCGTCAGGGCATTGTCATGCAATAAGGCACAGACCGCCAGATCCTGCAGCTCTTTGCCCTGAATGCCCATCTGTTCTGCAACGCAGACACTCATATATGCAACACGCTTGGCATGCTTACTGGTTACATGAACCAGCTCTGCCTCTACACAGTCCAGTGCATAAGAGCATGCCGAAAACAATCCTAAAACATCCAGTTCCATAAAGTATTCCTCCCGATGATGATAAAACTATTTTACTCTCAAATCGGTGGAATGCAAGCAGAAAAGTGTGGACAGGTGAAGAGGGTCTTGACTATTGTCTGCGGTTGGTATCTAATAATCGTAGAATCCCTGAATGGGACAGGTGTGCGCCCGCTTGCGCATAATATAAAAAGATTGTGAAGAAGTGAAACCATGAGTAAAAAGCTTAATTTTATGGAGATTATGAAAGAAACCGGAATTCTGACCGTGGCAGTAGCCATTATTGCGGCGGCGGGATACTTTTTCCTGGTGCCAAGCCATGCATCCGTCAGCAGTATTTCCGGTCTGGGAATTGTACTGTCTAACTTTGTGCCGCTTCCGTTGTCCGCGATTACGATGATTCTGAATGTGGTGCTCTTATTGATTGGATTTGTGACCTGTGGAAAAGAATTCGGAATCAAAACAGTATATACAAGCATTATGCTGCCGTTATTTTTAGGACTTTTTGAAGTGGTATTTCCAAAAGCCGGTTCAATGACGGATAGTCAGGAACTGGATGTACTCTGGGAAGCGGAGCTCCTGTGCGGTCTGCACATTGAACTTCACAACATTGCCTGCGAAAGTGCAGACAGAGGCGGAACGGGTTTTAATAAGATCGATGACAGAAAATTTCTCAAACATGGTAGTTACTCCTTCTCAATTACAATAAAGTTTTCGTCCTCCTCGGCAACGGCCGAGGCGGGTTCTGGTTTTTTGGTTGCGGGGGTAAGCAGATTGTCCACATACTCCTCGTCCCACGATGAATCGACGATCATGAAGCCAGACAGTACTCCCTTGACCACGATGCGTGGCTTTCGGTGGGTGCTGCGCCGTTTCCGATACCGTCGTTCTTTGCGGATCTGCTGTGCCAACAGCCAATCGGTCTTCTCGATGATGGGGATATGATGCCCCTCAACGAAATACTGCGGTTCTATGCCGTTGTTCTTTACACTCTTATGCGTGAAAAAGTCTATCGTAACTGTTTTTTGACACAAGGCGTCACCACAGAATTTCTCGTTTTTAAGGATGCCAAGGACACTGCCGGAGCTCCAAACCGATAGACCTTTTACAGTAGGAATGCCGCTTTTCGTCAGCAAGTCTGCTATTTGCGTGGATGAATAGCCGTCCAGGTAAAGACTGTATATGGTTCTGACAATATCCGCTTCGTCCTCTACGATTTCCCAGTTCTTTTCATCATCCAGCCGATAGCCGAGCAGAGCCCAACTGGGGTAGATTCCAAGGCCCTGAGCTCTTCTGCGCTTGAATGACCATTTTAGGCTGTTGGATTTTTGCTCAGACTCACTCTGTGCCACAAGGCTCAATACGGTAATGACCATATCGCTGCTCTTATCCAGCGTGTTGAGCTTCTCGGTCTCAAAGTACACGCCCACAGGCGGGTCGAGCTTTCGCAGCATGAAAATGTAGTTCAGACTGTCCAGCACATTTCTGGCAAAACGGCTGACTTGCTTCGTGATGATAAGGTCGATCTCTCCCGCTTTGCATTTCTCGATCATTTCGAGAAAGTGCTCACGGTGCAGAACAGAAGTACCGGAAATGCCCTCATCGGCGAAAATACCGGCAAACTCCCATTCCGGATTCTCCCGGATCATACGGGTATAGTTTTGCACTTGAAGCTCGTAACTGCTTGCCTGGGTGTCCTCATCCGTGCTGACACGGCAGTATGCGCACACACGAAGTTTCTTCTTTTCGGCTTCCGGTTCCATATCCCTTTTTGCGGGAATGATCTGTACCTCCTTTTGCGGACCATTAATGTATGCGTCACGGATGACGTTCTTGGTAGACTGCCTTTTATCCTCGCTGCGACCGCGAGGTCGAAGTGGTTGTTTCTTCGTTATCTTCATAGGTTCACCTCCTCCTGCCGCAGATTATGTGGGCAGATAAGCCCACACCGCAGCTCGGAGCCGGCGAATTCTATTATATCGTGAAAATATGAAAACCGTTAAATTGAATGGCAATTATCACTCATATTAACGGTGCTGGCGCAAAAAAAATTGGGAGCAAAAAATAAGAAGCCTTTCAGCTCCTTATTTCAACATCGGTGATTTACTTGTCCTTATTCATGGCTTTCAGCATCTGGTTCGCCGCTTTCTTTTGCTCCGGCGTGAGGTTGACCCAGTTTTCAAACAGCTCTTTGAGTTCCGGGCTGATTTCAACCATCTCGCCCTCGGCAAAGAACTGCGCCATCGTGATGCCGAATCCCTTACAGATTGCTTCCAGCGTTGAG